>Ga0207652_10000789_pt1 | contig 30199 bp, 63 predicted proteins | sample KBSC63BmetaG_FD_184334 | JGI IMG/M metagenome (GOLD analysis project Ga0207652, IMG submission 184334) | Corn rhizosphere microbial communities from Kellogg Biological Station, Michigan, USA - KBS C6-3B metaG (SPAdes) (version 2) | ecosystem: Host-associated > Plants > Roots > Rhizosphere ...
GCGATCGGGGGGGAGCTGGACCGCGCCAGTCACTGGGTCCACTACTCCTCCCCGGTGTGCACCGAGGCTAAGTCACTGGTCAAGGCTCACCACCTGACCGCCATCATGCTAGGATCGGGCAGTACGGAACAGGAGGAACATGCAACCCCATGAAGCCCAGCAGCAAGGATTCCGCTGGCTGCCCACGCTGCTCATCGGGCTGGTAGTACTCGGCGGGTTCATTGCCGTAGCGCAGCACTTCGGATTCTGGCTGGACACTCAGGACGCGAAGCACCAGATCGCTGTCCAGCAGCTCCAGCAGGACAGCCCGCAGTACCACCAGGGCTGGGAGGACAAGCTCTCCGCCGATTACAGGTCCACGCTCAACGACCAGTCCGCCGAAGGGCAGGTCCCGGCATCGGACCTGCCTGACGTCAAGGCTGCCGTACTGGGAGATGCCCAGTCGGTCTGCTACGACTACGCCAAGGCGAACCTGAAGGGCGTCACCCAGGACACTCCCGCCGACATCACCGCCTGGTACCGGGCGAACTGCTCGGGGACGGCAGTGAGCCTGACTTCTCCGCTGAGGAAGTAGGAAATGAGACTCACCAGGAAGCTCCTGCTGGCACTGCCTCTCATCTCGCTGCTGGCGGCATGTACCAGTGCCGGTCCGCAGGCAACGGAAGGCAGGCAGCAGGAGAACGACACGAGAGACCTGCTGATCATCCTGCCACTGCCGCATTTCAGTAACAGTGAAATACGGATGGAACTCATCCAGATGGAAGCGATCCAGGCATTCGGGCTGTCTTCCACGACATTCTTCTTCAATGCGGGGACCCGGGAACCGATCGAGTCCTGCCCTTCGATCGGGCTGCCCATCCCGGCGGATTCGTCGCTGTCCAATCCGTGGCAGGTTTCCAACGGGGCGGGACTCCCGAATACCAGCAGCGAGAACGTCGCCATCGGGCAGATCGACCCGGCGGGAATCTACTTCGGTCCCACCGATGCTACCTATGTCCTGTGCAAGACGGCAAGCGGGGGGCAGTACATGGTCCACGCAGAAGGACCCGTGCACGCGGTGACCGCGCAGGCGTACTGGGATCCTTCGATGTACGGCGGCAAGGGCGGCGTACATGTCCTCGGGCAGCCGCAGATCCCCGATTGCACGAAGATCAGGACCGTCCATTACAAGGACTCCAACGGCAATGACCAGAAGGAGCTGGAGTCAGTATGCAAGCGTCCCGCGCCTGAAGCGCCCGTTCCCGCCGCGAGCCGGTAACATCACCACGAGCCGCCCTCCCGGGGTTTTCCCCCGCTCTCCAGCCCCGGGAGGGCTTTCAAGGAGGAATCATGACCCTGCGCGGCGACGATCTTGCCTACGCGACCCTGGACTACATCCGGGAGCATCCGGAGGAATGGAACCAGGGCTTTTACTTCTTCCGCAACACGACTGCCTTCTCCTGCAGCACGACTGCCTGCTTTGCCGGACGGGCAGTACTGCTCTCCGGGGAATTCACCGAGAACCGTCATACCGGCATTCACGCCGCCGAGCTTCTCGGCTGGACCGACGTCCAGGCTGATTACGTGTTCCGCTGCTTTACCACGGATTTCGGGGTCCTGGAACGGCATGTCAAGGCAGTGCTGAACGGCGAAGTAACCTGATGCCTTCACGCTCCCGGCAGATCGGACCGGAAGTCAGCACGCAGGTCGCGAAGGTCCTGCGTGCTGAGCGGGAGAAGCTGAACTGGAGCCGCAATGACCTGTCCCTGGCTATCGCGGAGGCGGGGTACTCCATGGGTGCCTCCGCGATCCAGAACATCGAGAACGGGGTCAGGATGACTGCGGGGAATAAATACCAGCGGCTGGTCACTGTCGATGAAGTACACGTGCTGATGCAGGTGCTGGGCAGGGATTTCGCCCAGCAGGTTGCTGACATTCTCCTGGAGGACACATGACGCCCAGGAAGCGGCTGCTCCTGATAGCAGCCCTCCTGCTCCTCGCGGTTGCCGTCTCTTTCCTCAGCCTTCACTACGGAGGTTACCGCTGACATGAGCCGGGACCGGTTCCTGACGCGGGTCCTGCTGGGGATGGTTCTCAGCGGGGTAATCGCATGGCTGTTCTGGAGTTACCTGGCAGGAGGTCACTGATGGGGCGTCACCGCAAATGCAGGCGCATCCCGTGGAAGATGCTCACGCTGACCGCCGTGGCGGCGGGAGGGGCAATCGGGTTCCTGACCGCAGGAAGCTCTCCTGTGGTCCAGGGAGCCTCTCACGCCTTCCCCCAGCCGCACCTGCCCCTGAGGGTCAAGGCACCCGTCCAGGCGGCTACGGCGGTCTACACAGCCGGGGAGGGGCAGAGCCTGTGGTCGATCGCTCATGACAAGTGCGGCGACGGCAACGACTGGAAGAACCTCGCCACGGCGAACCGCATTTCCTATCCCTACCCGGTCACGCCGGGACAGAAGATCACCTTGTCCTGCGGGAAGACGGCGTGAGGACCTGATGACAGGCGGTAAGAAAATGACAAAACGCAAGCTGACCCGTGCGCAGCGGATCGCACTGGACCAGCGCAGGCGCGGAGATGAACCGCATCGCCGGACCATACGCGGGAAACGGCTGGGTGGAGACCCGTTCATGCTGAAGCTCCTCAAGAGACTAGGGCACCAGCAAGGCAAATGGTAAGCGCTCCTGCCAGCCTTTCCTGAAGACGCTGTGAGCTACCTCCCGCCAGATATCCTTCTCTGCTTCCGGGAGGTTTCTCCACGTCATGGCATAGCCCTTCTGCCGGGCGAAAGACTCATACGCGATCTGACCGGTTTCCATTTTTCCTCAGCATCCTCGACCGCCGGTTCCCGCTGACCCCGCCCCGGATTCCCCGGATGTCCCCGCGTTCGAGGGCGTCGGTGAGGCACTGCCCGCGCACCGGGCACCTCCGGCACACCCGGACCGCCGCAGCCGCCTTGTGGCGCTCTGAGGGCTCCGGGAACCACAGGTCATAGTCGTAGTCGCCGGAGCCGCACAGGGCGTGCCTGATCCACCCAGGGCTATCCGCGACGATGATGTCCATCGTCTCGGTGATGCTCACATGCGCTCCCTTCCCCTTCCGGTTCTTCCAGGAATGCCCTCGCCAGCCCGAGCAGCAGCCAGTCCCGGAAGACCTTATCAGGAGAATCCATTTCCCCATCATGATCGCCCGGGACCGGCTTTGTCAATTGGTGCACGCAATGCACTTGATGCTCAGCCTGGGATTGTCATGCTTTTCCTGCGGGAAATGGCTGTCGGCTTTCTCCTTCCCGCAGGAAGGGCATTTCCACCGCCTTCTCCTGTCCGCCTCCCCGTAAGGGTTCTTCTCCTCGCAGGCAAGACAGGGGACCACCAGCATGTGATTAACCCGCTTGGACGGCGGGAACTCCTCCAGGGGCTTTTCCTCTTTGCACCTGCGGCACCGGTACAGTCCGTCCGCCCTGACCTTCCCCGTGCATTCCTTGCAGCGGAAACCGTAGCCGGTGCGGTTGTTGCGCCTGCGGTAGAACGCCGAGGCGTGCTTGCGCTGCCCGCAGGCTCCGTGGCAGTCCAGGAACAGGTTCTCCGGGGTGACGTGCTCGCCGTCCTCGCAGGACTTGCAGATGGTCCTTCTCCCGTTCTCCATCCTCTTGTCCAGCGGGAAGCTCACCCATCCCCTGATTTCCGCGCACTTGGAGCACCGGGTGATCTTCTCCTCGGTGTCCGACTCTCCCGGGAGCAGCGCCGACCAGGGGTCCGGCATCTCCGGGATGTCCCGCCCACGGGCATAGCCGTCAATGACGGACATCAGCCGGGATAGCACATGCGGGACCTTGACGCCCGCCTTCACCAGCTCGTCGTAGACGTCATCACGGCTCACCATCGACGGCATTAAGCCTCACCCGCTGCGAGCTTCTCCAGGATGGCGCGGATGTCGGCTTCGGTAATGTCCGGACGATCGTTCAGGTAGGTGATGACACCCGAGGGCGCGAGGAACTCCTGCTCATCTAGCTCCGGGTACTGGGAGAGGATTACCCTTATCAGCGGTTCGTAAGATGCGTCACTGCAAGTAAAAGAGCACCTCCCGTGAAGAGCGATGTTCCATACGCCGCCCAGGCAGTGGCTTCCCGTCCGGTACCCGCTGTGACGGACGGGATGAGGGAGTCCCGGGGTCCAGACTTCGAATTCCTCCTGATCCGGGGAGAATTCCGGGCTCCCCTTGCACCATCCGTCCCTGTCGAGAACCTCCAGGGCTTTCCTGGCAGTTTCCGCGACGTTACCCATTCGCTTCCTCCTTGACATCCCTTCGGGGCTGCATCATCCAGGTGAATTCCCCGCATTTCAGGAACACCGGCTTCAGCGGGTCCGTGAAGGCCATTTTACTCTCCCCCTTGCACCCGCTGAGACCTGAGAGCAGGATTTCCGCGCCGAAGGCGATGGTCATGTCCTGTCCTTCGAAATCAGTATCGATATAGTCCGCGAACGACCTGCCCTGCTGGCTGGAGGTGACATGCAGGTCGTTGCCGGAGAAGGTCAGCTCGATCCTGCCCTCATCCGCCGCGAGCTGCGCCATCTTGACCACCCTGGACAGCTCCTGGGCATCGAAGGTCACCCAGTCCTGCGGAGCCCCGTCGAGGACCTTCTTCCAGTTCTTCGGGAAAATCCCCGCCAGGAGCCTGGAAGTCACCTGCAGCCCGGGAGTGCCCAGCCCGATGGTCTTGGCGTTCCAGCCCAGCGTCACCCTGTCCTCATCTGCTGCCGCTTTCGCGAACCGCTCCATGACCGGCGCCGGGACGATCGGGTCAGCGGGAATCTCCAAGCCCGCTCCATCTTCCCATTGCGGGCACATCACGCCCATCCGGGATGTGTCCGTGGCGACGATGTAGAGGTCATTAAGTCCGGGATGAAGGTAAATGCCCCGCATCACCGGATGGGACCTGCTGGCGGCGGGAATGACTTTCCGGACCGCGAGGGAGAACTCCTCCGCGTCGATGGTCCCGATGGGCTCCGGGGGATCCTGCCATGCCGGGTACTTATCCCCGGAGACCGCCGAGAGGGTGAATTTCGCTCTTCCGGCGGTAATCTCCGCAATGCCCTTTTCCCGGAAATCGAGGGAAACCGCCTTTCCCGTGAAATAGCGGGAAATCTCGGAAATCATCTTTCCCGGGATGAGGGCATTCCCGCCGGATTCGGATTCTGCGGCGCAATGCGCGGAAAAAGTCATATCACCGTCTGAGGCAGTTATGGTCAGTTTCCCGTTTTCCGCCGAGAACAGCATTCCCGCATATACCGGCTGGGAGACGTGAGGGGAAAGACCCTGCGAGGCCCTGCTGATCGCCAGGCTCAGTTCTTCCCTATCCGCCGAGAATGCCAGCATCGAGCCTCTTCCCGGTTTCCTTGAGCAGCATGATGACGTCTTCCCGGGAGGTGGACTCCAGGTCGTTGTATTCCGAGATATGCCCGACGATGATCCCCCGCCCTTCCAGGATTCTCCGCGCAACGTCCTGGAAGGCTTTCCAGGACTTCTCGCTGAAGCCGGGCAGGTAGAAATACGGCTGCATGAGGTCTTCCTCAGGGATTCCCATTGCGATCAGGAGCGCGCCGTTATGGCAGATGCCCCCGCTGCCGTCTGACAGCTGGCCTTTCGCCAGGTCATGCTCAGACATGATCTCGGCTGCCTTGTACGCTATCTCTGCAAAATTCATTTCTCTTCCTTCGGGGAGTCTACGCATATAGGAATTTCCCCGGCAGCTAATGCCGTTTTCACGCTGCCGGGGAAATTCCTTATACAGGGATATTTTCAGCTCTTGAATTTTACCTCACTACCAGCACGCGCGTGCCCGGCACGAGCTTGCGGTTGTTCGACTTGCTCAGGATGTAGACCTTGTAGCCCTTCTTCGCCCAGTTCCCCGGCGAGACGCGGACCTCGCTGATGCCGTCAGCGGGGAGCCCGAGCATGGAGCGGGCATCCTCGCCCATGTAGACGAGTTCCTCATTGCGGGCCTTGTCCCAGATGGCAACGGCGATCTTCTTGTCCCCCTGGACCCGCTCCCGCTTGGTGAACTCGTAGTACGCCCTGCCCGGAGAGAAGGGACGTCCTGTCCTCAGCTCCATGAACTGGTCGATGCGCCCGTTCTCGATCCGGGCGAGATCAGCGCTGGAAACCGGGATGAAGTCATAGCTTCCCGGGGTGAGGGAAGCCAGGTTCTTCTTCAGGTCCGCGACCTTCGGGGCGGCTGCCTCGAACAGGGAGGTGGTCCTGGTGGCAGTGCCACTGCGGGTGCTGCTCATGTAGCCGGTAGTCGCAGCGGCCATCGCATGACCGACTTCCTCCACCGACTCCCGGCGAGAGGGGTCCCAGATCTCGATGTTGCCCTGCGGGAAGCCGTAGCGCATCAGGAACTGCTTGCCGGTCAGCGAGGGAGTGAATGCGCCGATGGACACGTTCTGCGGGAGCCCGGCGATCCTCTGCGGAAGATTCCACTTGCCTTCCTGGGAGCTGTGCAGCTCCTCCCCGTCAGTAAGGACATAAAGAAGATGGAAGTGCTCCCCGAAGTCCTCCGGGATTTTCGCGATGTACTCCAGGGTCCTGACGATAGCGTCACAAAGAGCAGTGCCGTGGCAGATCCGGTACATCCCCGATATCGACGGGACGTGCAGGACATCCTTGTCATAGAAGAAGCACTCATAGTCCGGCTTGAGGGGGCCTCCGCCGGGAGAGCTGAAACCGAAGACGGAGACCCGGGTCTCTTCCCCCGGATGGTTCTTACTGTCCTCCGCCAGGGCGGCAACCTGCGCGTCCATCACCTTCGGCAGAGTGAGCACATGAGGACTCATGGACCCGGACTCATCGAGGAGGTACCAGATGTGGTGGATCCTGTTCTTCTGGCGAGTATTCAGGTCAAGCTGGCGTACGGGCATTGCGCTCCATTCCCGCTCAGGCTTTCCGAAGAGCTTGAGCGTCATCGTCAGGTCACTTCCCATGAACATGGGTGATGTCATCTAGAACGGGACATCTGAACTATACGAAGAAGAGTCCTCTGCCTTCGGCTTGCCCTGGGTCTTGCCCTTCCAGCGCAGCGAGGCGCCGATGTGCTCGACGGTGACACTCCAGGAAGTCTTCTTCTCGCCGTCCTTCTCGTAGTGATCCTCGTTGAGAGTTCCCCGCACTATCACCAGGTCTCCCCGCCCCAGGGATTCAACGATGTTTTCCGCCATCTGCTTCCAGGCGGTGCAGCGCAGGAACATGGGGTCTCCGTCTTCCCATTCACCTGCCGCGTTCCTGATTCGCTTGTTGTTGGCGACAGTGAAGTTCGCCACGGCATCTCCCCCGGAAGTGAACCGCAGTTCAGGATCCCTGACGAGCCGTCCTTCAAAGCTGATATCTGCTGGCATCTGCTCCTCCTTCTGAGTCTACGTGTAGTGATAATCCTGGAAAAAAATTGAGCGGAACTAGAGTGCCATTCATCTATTTTAGCAGGTCAGACGGCATTCTGCACATCCGGGTGAGCTTCGGAGACATGCTCCTGCACTTCCCGGATCAGCTCCCGGATGCTGGACCAGTCACGGAACCGGTAATGACAGGGATCGTGGAAGGTACGTACTCCGGACTTGCACCTCCTGTCCGGGCGGCGAAGTTCCGTGGTGCGTATGCACACGAATTCCACGCCGCACTCACTATCCCAGCCTCCCTGCCAGTAATCGATGTACTCCCAGTCAAGGATCCAGTCCTGTACCTCAGTAGCATTCATGCCTGTCCCTGGCTCCCTTGAGGACTACCTTGAGATAACCCTCGCCGCCCCATGTCAGCGGGGAGATCAGCCCGGAATGAGAGGAGAAGATCCTGACGCCGATCTTCTCCGAATCCGGCGGCTCGACCACGAGAAGGGCAAGGCAGCCTCTCCCGTAGAACATGGCAAACCGGCGGGTCTGCTCCCATTCCCTCTCCGAGACGTCCCTGCTCTTGACTTCCGCGAACAGCTGCGGGAATTTACAGTCAGGGCATACCTGGTACAGGTCCTGATCGTAATGACGGACATTCTCTACCTGTCTTGCGATAGCGCTGAGCCGGGTCACCTTGCGCTTCCCGGTGCGCTCCACATTCCGCTCTGTCATCCCGCGAGAAAGTTCTCGGCTTGCCCGCAGAAGTAGGAAATAACATGAACTTTATGCAGGAAGATAGCGGTGCCGTCCGGGTTGTCCATCCTGAGCTGGTCAGTGCCATTGCTGACATATGCACGCAGCATGAACATCTGGCCTTCCGGGACCTCCCCGCCGCAGAAAGCGCACCGGTATTCCGTGAAAACCTCCTTGCCGTCCAGGTAAACACGGTTGCTGCCGTCAAGGATGTACCTGAGGGGGATAGGCATGGGGAAAAGCTACACGCCCGCCAGATCAAGTGCAAGTACCTGGCGGGCGTGTCCTGAAACGATTACGCGACCGAGGTCAGCACCGCCGTGCCGGTGAACGGAGCCGCGTCCCCGGAGAAGGCGTTGGAGACCAGGGTCCAGGTTCCCGGGCGGGGGTCCGTGGCGCTCACCGAGGTTGCCTGAGGGCTTCCGGAGGGGGTCTCCACGGTCAGGTCCGGGAAGGTGGCGGTGCCATCGGAGGACTGACTTACCGTGTTCGCCGCATCACTGACGGCGACAGTGACCACGTTAGCCACCGAGGTTCCCGGGTCCAGGTCGTCGGAGGTGTAGCTGACCGTCAGCTGGACGGGATCGCCCGGGTTGTAGACAGCCTTATCGAAAGTGAAACCAGAGATCGTGAGCACATAACTCCTTTTAGATTCGCGCGTGCCGGTGCTTTTTAACAACATAATACGTGCTTTTGTCATCCCCGTGAATATCGTCGCAGATGTGCACGGTCACGGGAACCCGCTTTTCCTGGAAGTGAAAGAAATTCCACAGCCAGATCCAGATGATGATCATAGTCCCGCCTCTTTCAGCGCGGCATCGATCGCGTCTTTCACGTAGGCCATGTCCGCTTTCTTATTGCGGATCACCGAGGAAGGCTCTGCCATCGCCGAAGCGGTGATGCACAGCAGCCCGTCACCCAGCCACGCCTTGATCTCCGGCTTGCCGCCTGCCTGGTTCAGGTAGGTAGAGATGGTCAGCATGAGCCTGTCCCTGTCACCATCTGTCACAGGGTCATCAGTCTCCACCCAGGTGCAGAGTTCTGTATGAGAACGCATATTCCAAGGATAGCAGATGAGCTGGCCTTTCCAGGAAGAGTGAAACTTCACTGGCAGCTGTCGTGAGTGAAGATGGTTGACAGTCATGTGACACCCGGGTACAGTCTGCGCATCCACCAACCGAAGGGAAACCTTTTCATGCCGCAAGTCATCACCAGGATGAAGTCCCTCCCCCCGCAGGCCCAGCTGGTCGCCGCCAAGATGGGCATGCTGGGCTTCGAGGAGGGATCCTGGCGCTATGAGATGAACACGCCACTCGCCAGCCCCCTGCCCTCGGAGTCCCTCCAGGTCCGCAACATCAAGGACCGGGCGCCCAAGATGAGGGTCGGGCATTACGTGGAGATCCTCAAGCCTTACACCCTGAACCGGGCGAACATGCTCATGCCCCCGGTGATCGTCACCGACGACGGGTTCCTGCTCGACGGGAATACCCGCACCGAGGCAGCGCGGCGGCTGGGCTGGCAGACCTTCCCCGCCCTGGTGCTCAACGACCGCTGGAACGGCGCACCGCAGGCACTGCAAGACCAGATGATGAAGCTGGCCACCATGTTCAACACCACCCACGGCAAGGACCTGGCGCCCGGCGAGATCGAACGGCTCGTGCTGCTACTGGCACGGGAGGACACCTCGGCTGCTAATCTCGCCCGGCAGCTGCAGGTCTCGCGGACCACGGTGAAGAACGTGCTCTACTCCAAGGACGCGCGGGACCGGGCTGCTGAGCTGGGCATCGACGTGAACTCGGAGAAGATCACCCGGTCCCACCTGTCCAATCTCGGCATCCAGGCGGAGAAGCTCACCGATCCCGTCTTCGCCGCGATCCTGAACCTGGTCCTGAAGACCGGGCTCAACGCCAACGAGGAGCGCGCCCTGATCACGGCGCTCGGACCCCTGCGCACCGAGCAGGACAAGCTGGAGCGGATCGCCGCTGAGCGAGCCTCGCTGGATGGCGTCGCGAAGGGCTACGCGACCAAGCCGTCCACCGCAGCCCGGATGCGGCAGGCGCTGGGCAACGTGAACAACCACTCCGCCGGGGACCTGGTGGAGACGAACCCGGTCAACGGCAAGATGCACGCAGAGGTCATCGAGACCGCTATCGGCAGGCTGGAGGACACCCTGCGGCTCCAGCAGAAGCTGAACAGCGAGCGCGGATGAGCCTTCTCCTGGAACACGGGCCTCTCCTGCCGGAAATCTTCCGGGACGTCCTGTCTGCCCTCTATGAGGGGTCCCGCTCCCAGGAGGATGCGCAGAAGATCATCCGGTCCCGGGTGGAATTCAGGGAAGCCCTGATCCTGGAGCACTGGGGATCATGGGAGGCTTTTGCCGCCGATATCATCGGGACACTGGAGAATGAGGGGTACCTTACCCACCACGACGGCGAGCTGACGGTGACCGCACGAGCGGTCCCGGGGAAGCAGCTGGAAGCCCTGCGGCTCACCCGGCTAGGCAGGAGGATACGGTTCACCTTTCACGCCAGGGAACCGGAGCAGGCACGGGAGGCGTTGGCGCAAGCCAGGATCAGGGCGGGGGAGTTCGCCTCCTTCCTGTCCGCGCATTCCGCACAGCATCCGGTGATCCGGCAAGCTCACGAGGATGCCGTGCGGATCATGCAGCTGCTCTCCTGGGCGCTGAATGACCCGGGAATGTCCGTGAGGGGCAGCAAGGGCGCTGTCAGGGCGATCGTCGGCGGGCAGAGTGACTGGTACCGGGACTGGGTGCGTACTGCGGGATGGCATTCCACTGACGGGGCACGCCTCGCCTGGAATGACTCTCATCCCGCCAAGCCGGTAACCCGGGCGTCGGAGTGCGGTTTCCGGTCCGCACAGCGGCAGATGCTGGCGGACGGGCTCATGGAACGCCGTTCCTCGGTACGCAAGGACGGCAAGAGCGGCGGCTGGGAGTACCGCTGGAGGCAAGGCTAGATGCCAGGGGGTGCGGCTCGTGACCGCACCCCCTGGCATAGGTGCTCACCGAGCCTGAGGTGATCACTAATTGCAGGGATGATGTCCGTAGGTGAGGAACCACTTGTTCGCCTTGCGGAATTTCCCCTCCAGCCAGAAGCCCCAGGACCTCACCGGAGGACCGGTGATCAATAGCGTCCAGGCTTCCGGGTCGGGGATTACCGTGTGCCGGTGCAGAGCGGGACGGTAACGGTGCGAGAACCGCCAGAGATGGTCGATGCCATCCGGGCTCTTGTCGATGTAGGAACCTTTGAGGACAAGAGTCCAGAACCACCAGGGGTGATCATGAAATGCCCTGTCGTCATCCGGCCCGAGCCAGTGATGCAGCCGCAGGCTCCCGATAGGCGTCTCGATCCGCCAGCGGATGAGGTAAGGACACTGAGGGAGACCCAGTTTCTCGTTGAATTTCAGTAGTACCAGGGAACGGATTCGACCCGCTGACCTCCGCTGTGTTACAGCGGTGCTCTTCTCCTGAGCTACCCTGGTCCGGCGGAAGCCTCCGTGCTTTGTCGGCTCCCATGTCATGCGATGATCCCATCTTACTTCCCGAAGATAATGTACAGCACCAGCCCGATGATGATCGCGATCAAGATGATGACCAGCCACTTGATGAACTTGAACAGCGAATCGAACATACCTTCGAACATTATTTCCTCCCAGGTATCTTTTCCCGCAGGAAACATCTTTCTACCCACATCATCCCCGAGTCCCCGCAGGTCTCGCAGAAGATCGCGTAGCCGTTCGCGGAACCTACCCTGCCTGTTCCCCTGCATCCTTTGCAGGATTCCAGGGATAGCATGCTCATCGTTTCCGTAGTCTCCATCCCTTCGGGAACCCGTAGACGGTCTTCGCTTTGCCGGAGCCGTTGCATCCTCTGCACAAGCCTCCGTAATGCCCCCTGCCGGAACCGCTGCAGTGGCGGCAGTTCTTTACAGTGACCTGCTCATGCGGGCTCTGCCTGCGTCTCCAGCTCATCTCCGCTTATCCTGCCTGCTTCCTCAGTTCCCTGATCTTCGCGACCAGATCCAGGCTGTCCACGTACGGACGGTCAGCATGCTCACAGCGGGGACCGATGTCAGGATCGTCGCAGCCGTAGTGGTGGTCATGGTTCCGGGCTGTCCAGGCTTCCAGTTCATCGAGAGCTTCGGTGAGAGTCATGAAGAGATTCTCTCGCTCAGCACGGTGTTGCTGCCGTTCTTCCTGACTTCGCCTGCCCATCCGAGTATCTTCCTCGCTGTCTCCGTGAAGGGCTCATCGCAGATCATGATCATGCGGAGCGGGTTCTCCTGGCAGGATGAGATCGTCTCGATGCCAGCCATCCACAGCTTCTCGATGTCATTCTTCAGGCCTGCATCCACCCAGGCTACCCACCCGTTCGACATTGCCATCTCCTGACGGTGGAGAACAAACGGCAAGATCATGCCTGCCCGGTAGGCGAACTGGGGAATGCGCTCGCAGAGAATCCCGCAGCCGCAGACGATGCCGTAGTCATGGGCAACGGTCTTGTCATCACGAGGAGGAGCCAGGATCATGCCCGTACCGTGACATGACAGGCATCCGGTTTCGCGGTACATGACCTGATCCTATTACCTGGCTCGTATCACGGCGGTCTTCACTTGATTCTCTTCTTCCCGCCTCTGGCTCCGCAGGAGCAGCTGACCCTGAGGTACTTGCCCTCGGGATCGAAGATCAGGGTGTGCCCTGCCTTCCTGTGGCGCCTGACGAACAGCCGGAGCCTCAAGGATGTTCTCTTCATGAGGTGATCCTACCCGTTCCAGGTGAACCGCGCTTGCTCTCCCAGCTCCCGGAGTCTTCCGTAGTTCTCGTCGGACATCTTGATCCCATGCGCGATCGTCCGGTCCGCTCCGTAGAGCTGGATGACGCTCTCCACCCTGCTGAACCCGGACACTGCCATCATCTGGGTCAGGGCGGGGATGTTAGGAACCCACCAGTTGGTGGGGTCGTCGTTGAGTTCCGCTCCGGGATAGAACGCCATCATGGGACGGTCGTTGAGGGTCCTGACGTCAACGACCGTATCGATGACTGCCCTGCCTCCCGCCTTGGTCATCGCACCGACCTGTTCCAGTCCTCCCAGGGGATCCTTGAGATGATAGAGGACTCCCAGGAACAGCACGATATCGAAAGTGCCGTCAACCTCAGGGTCGAGGTTCATCACTGATTCATGGAGAGGTTCCGCCTTGCTGCCCAGTACTTCCCTGGCGAAGTCAAATGCCCCGTGACCGTAGGTTTCCCAGATATCGCAGCTGACGACTCTCTTAGCTCCCCGCTTCTCGCATTCGAAAGAGAAGAAGCCATCCCAGCACCCGATATCGAGGACTTCCATTCCCGTCATGTCCTCGGGGAGGTGCAGGATCTTGACCAGGAACCGGTTCTGGGACCTGCCGGGAGTGATGATCCCCGGAGCCAGCTCGATCTGGTGCCACCACCTGTGCTTCGCGATTCCCTCGCGGATTTCTTCCTCAGTCATGTCGCAATCGTATCAGTTCAGGTAGTCCTCGGTTTCCCTGGCTTCGGTGATGTCCCCGGGATGAAGTTCGTGAAGCTCCGGGGGATCAACCCGGACGTACTTACGGGGTCTGGTCCTGATAATCAGCCTGCTCCTGACATCTTGCAGGCTCTTGCTGTAATTGAGGACCAGCCCGAGGATTCCTGTCCCGATCAGGATGATCCCGACCGCGTGTATGTCCAGACCGGACCAGTGATGATTGGTCACCGCGAATGCCAGGATAGCTCCCAGTCCTATCAGCAGGCATGCAGGTGCAGTGTTCACGAGGTGATTATACCCTGTGCCACGAAAAGGAACCCCCCTTAGGTATCCCCCGTAGCGCAGCGGAGGGGGATGAGTCTTTTGAAAAATCAAAACCCAGAGCGGCATTCGCCGCCAGAAAAATCCAGAAAACCCATTAAAACCATAGAAAAACCCTGCAACCCTCACCGGTACCGCGACCATCAAATCCGACCTACTGGCTCTTCACCGGTACAGGCCGTTACGTTTCAAGAGCTTGCAGCGATGGCGTTGATCTGGACTTTCTGCAATAATCAGGCAACAGAGTGTATTACTTTAGCCTAAGGAGTTTGTGCCTGAAATACGAGACATCCTGCTAACGGCGGACGATAGAGTCCAGGCGGAGATACACGCGGACGGATTCAGAGAGCGGCTTTGGAGCCGCAATCGCCCTGGACTGATAGTTGTAGAACCAAACGTCCGTAGCAAGATAGCATCAGGGGGAGAGTGGCGTATTGTTTGGATTGTTGACTCAGTGGACCTCCTGAAGCTCAGGCAAAGTCAATAGACCCTCCCCCCTCAGGGGTAAGGACGGTGTTTTGTCAGGATCGTCGGACAGGTCATAGTCAACCTTTACCGAGAGAATCGAGGTAAGAGGCCCTGCGACCAGAATACGTTCCACGTGAGTAGGGTATCGGACGCATTCTGTGAACATGAATCCTACTGCACATACTCCGCTATTCCCTGCCGAATGAACTGGTGATTTTCTGTAGGAAAATTCATAGGAGTCGATATCAAAACTAAGGTCTTCAACGTGATGCCATCCGTCCGAGAGTAGGACGTCAGTCACATTGTCAGTATCGATGTCGAAGCTCATGAATCAATTCTAACATACATTGCTCGGTGCCGGATGACTTCCGACACCACGGTCACGCTCTTGACCTGCAAGAACGTCCTGAACCACAGAACCAGGAGCTGTCTGCAAAGACATAGATCGCGCCTTCTGTTGAGCGCCTTCGGCTAAGTGCTTGTCGCGAAGCTTAGCATACGGATGCAAGTCAGGCAAATCATATCCCTCCCTCCCATGGGAGCTTCCTCAGCGGAGGGAGACCTCCTGCTTGGCGCTGATCTTCACGTGCAGCCTTCCGGTCGCGCCTCTTGATGCTCTGTCTGCGACTGCCCTGCTGCCTCCTAGAAGGCGATGCAGTCTTCGTCCAGTGCGGCTCACTAGCTGCCTTCAGCTGCCTGAGAACTTTGCCCGTAACCTGATCGAGAGACGAGGCACTCTTGAGGGACTGGTGAAGCTGGTGGATGATGGCGTGACATGAATCGCAGACGGTCACTAGGTCATTCATGCGCTCCAGTCCACCGAAACGCTCATAGGTTCGGTGATGAACATGAAGATTTCTGCTGGTTCTACATCCTTGGCAGCGATTCTTGTCTATCTTTAGCCGCCGAATGCGCTTTGACTTCCAGGCATCGCTGTGAATGTAGCGATCATAATCCGTATTAACCACCCTTGCGATTTTACTGTGAACGCAAGAAAAAACCCCTCGGACATGCCGAGAGGTTCTCCTGTAGTACGGTATTAGTTTTCTTCCAGTCCCCTGATAGCCCCATCCTCGATGACCAGCTTCCATCTCCCTGCCTGCACCGTCCACTCAGGGTCAGGCAGTTCGATGTCAGTCGGCTGCGGTGATCATCTCCTGGGCGAGGTGGTGTTCCATCTTGCCCTGCGCTTGCATGCCTGGAGGTTCCGGCAGTACCACAGCCCTCTCGTGGTGATGGACCTGTGCATCAGGATCGCTGCCGTCTTCTTCCCGCAGCGACAGCAGGTCACCAGCTTGAGCGCGTACGTCACGGTCCTCCTTTGAGAATCTTCCCGGCAGGTGGTTTGATCCTGCTGGCTCCGGGGCAGGGCGGGATGCGTGAGCACGGAAGCTCACGGAACCGGACGAAGGAGAACAAGATGCTGCACACCCTGCTGGTCAACTGTCATCACGTCACCCACTGCTTCCCGCAGTGCCATCACTTCGCCTGGCAGTGTCATCACCACCTCACTCACTGCTGGGAGCCGTGCAGGCAGGTCATCAAGCACTGCGTAAAGGTAGTGACCTGCCGCTAGATCCCCGAGGTTGCGGGCTGCGGCGCCCGTGACCTCATAACGGGGGATATCCCCGGGCGGACCGTCTCACTCCTCTGGTCCGCCCGGGGATACTCATCGGGCAGCCCGGCATGCGGGGCATCCGGGGTTGCCCGGAGGGGACAGGTAGTTCAGCTCACAGGAGGGGCAGGTGGTCATGTAGTACCCCCTGGAATCGCTCCTGGTCCACGGAGACGCCATGTCACAGGCTCTGCGCTGGTTCCTCCTGCCTTTCGCGGGAACCCAGTCCTGGCGCTTCTTGCAGTGGCTGATCTTGAGTCCCGGAGGGGGGACGCACCCGAAGCAGGGCGCGGTGATGACCATGCAGGAGCAGTTCATGACACCATCTCCAGGACTCCCGCGAACATCGTCTCGATGGTCTTGCCCCTGGTGTCCTTCGCGGGGATCAGGATCCTCCCCGGGCACTTGCTGCACCCGAACTGATACCAGACCGGGTGAGGGGTGCTCATCATCTGCAGGTGATGGTCACAGGCGGGAGTGAAGTTCTTGTTCACGCACTCAGTCCTTTCAGTCCGGATTTCACGAGTGACTGCACTATCTCTCCGTGGAGCGGGCAGTGCAGGTAGACAGAGAGCGCCAGGGTTCCCGGTCCTTCCAGGATGATAGCGCTCCCGTCATGAACTTTCCCTATGACGCACGGGCAGCGGGGGTCTTTATTCGGGATTGGCTCGCTGATCATTCTTTTCTCCAGTTCACTGACACGGGCAGTCAGGCTGACCAGGTTCTGGGTGACCAGCCAGTGCGGGAGCGGGTCTTCCTTGCCTACTCCCGAGTAATCAAGCTCCTGCATCAGTCCTCGCTTAGAACGGAGGTTCCGGGTATCCGGCACCAGGTACCGGAATCTCGACATCAGATACCGACAAGTCGGCAGCAGATACCGGGGACATCTTCTTCGTCCAGAGATTCTCCCTGCCCCTGCCGTCGATGTACTCGACAAGACCGTCAGCGAGCAGGGAATTAAGGTGCTCACTGACGGTGCTGCGCTTGAAGTAGAAACCCGTCTTGTCATGCAGCAGCTCGTTAATCTGCTGGTATCCCTTGGGAATATCATCCAGGACGGAGTAGATGATCCTCTTGTTCGGGGCGCCGGAGACCTGGACGGATTCCTCCATCTCCTCCTGGCGGAACTGCGGGTCGATGATGCCGTTGCCTGTTCCCACCGCTACCCGCCAGTTGCGCGGGAGGTGCCCTCTCCTGTCTTTAGTGATGATCACCTTGAGATCACCGTCCTGCTGGCGGGTGAAGGGAGTGACCATCTCCACCTTGATCTGCACATCGAGAGCAGCGAGCTTGGCGCCGGAGCCTCTGGCGTAGCGAGACGCCTCGCTGGACTTGGTGTCATGATCGATGACCAGCACCGCTGCGCCGATATCCCTCGCGACGGGAGTCAGGACCCGGGACCACCAGTTAGTGACAGCGGGAGCGGAGTTCTCGTCAAGCCCCGCTCTCGCGAGGAATGCGGCAGAGGAGTCAATGAGCATCATCGCCGGGTCGATCTCCTTGGCGAAGCTCATCAGCTCGCCGATGTCATCGTCGTCCCACGACCTGCCAGGGAAGGGGACGTAGGACATGAACTCCAGTTCTTCGTGGGTCGCCCCGAGGGCGTGCATCTTCTCGGTGATGATATCCTCACCGCCTTCCTCATCAAGGAACAGCACGCTCCGCCCTTCCCGCAGCAGCTTTGCCGCCCAGAACAGCGCCAGCGTCGTCTTGCCGCAGTCGGGAGCCCCGGCGATGGAATGCAGTCCCCCTGCGTACAGAAGCCCGTCACAGAGCAGCTCAGGAGGCTGTACGCCCCTCCTCGACGTCTCCGCGAGAGAGACAGTCCGGTATGGTCTCACGCTTCCTCCCGTTACCTTGCTGTTCAGTTTCGCCAGTTCCAGGGCGGTCTCGAAGAACGCCCCCTTGACCCCGCAGTTGGGGCACCATCCCGCAGGACCCAGCGGCATCGAGGTATGCCCGTTGGATTCCGGGGAGCAGTCGCAGAGAATGCCCCCCAGTTCCCGCAGGATGTCATCCTGCTCATTGAGGCTACTCATCAGATGCCTTGATCACGATTACCATCTGACCTCCCGGAACAATATGATCACCGGGAATGAATTCCAGGCTCCGCACTACCTTGTCATTATCGTCGGTCCACACTCCCGCGTCGGTGAGCCCGTCGAGAGCCGCCTTGGAACTGTGGAACAGCACATTCGAGGAATCCCGCCGCTGCTTCGTCGGGGGATAATAGATGACCTGGACCCTGACCTTATCCAGGTGCGGGATCCTTGCCTTCTTCGCAAGATCGCAGGCTTGCTGACGGAGGATGGCGGTCACCTTTGCCCTGGCGAATCGGTTCCCCGCCGAGACGGCGTACTTGGAGGACCTGCCATTCGCGTTGATCAGCTTCGTCCCGGGAGGGAATTCGAGTCTATAGGTCACACGCCTCGCTCATGGTCAGTCATCTCAATCTGCGAGCAGATTTCATCCTGGACTTCCAGGTCGTCGTAGGAGACATAGGCGTAGCGGGAATCATCGGATTCGAGTGTCTCCATGTCCAGCCACACGTGCCGGTACAGTTCCTCCAGTAGCTCCTGCCTTGATTTCACGGCATGTCCTCCCGCTCTTTTGCTCGCAAGATGATGCTCGCGGTGATGAACTCATCGAGGTCCCCGTCAAGGACTGCCTGTATGTCGCAAGTACCGAGACCCGTCCTGTGATCCCTGACTTCCTCATAGGGAAACAGGATGAAAGTCCGCACGTACCTAGAATTCATAGCCCTTCCTGTCCTGTACGGGAATGTCTTCCGGGGAGTCCCAGGAATGCACGAGCCAGCCCAGCCGGTAGGACTCGGAAGGGTGAGCGTGGATTAGATTATGGCAGGTCCGGCAGAGGGAAACCAGGTTCGCCATGCCGTAATTTATGCTGTCGTCGGAGGTGCCGCCCATCTGCCTGGGACGGCGGTGATGGACGTCAGTGGCGGGACGCAGGCACCTGCGGCAAGTCTCGTCATCCCGCAGCAGGGCTGCCTTACGTGCCGCCTGCCAGTTCATGCCTGCTCGCAATGTCCCTCAGCTCGTCAAGGGACAGCAGCCCGTCAGGATCGCATTCCTCATGAAGGACTGCACCGCATTCGCAGGCGACTTCCAGCCCGGCAACCTGGTCATCGTGCCAGTGCAATCCCAGGAGTATCTCGTGGTGATCCATCAGTGCCCCCAGATCATGGATAGGATGAGCCCGATGATGATGGTGAGCAGCACCAGGTCCAGCAGGAGGTTCAGGATGAAGTCCTGCGTCTTGCGGGAAGGGAGTCTCATTCGAGCCACTCCCAGATGCTTCCGTACTCAGGGTGCCCGTGGACCTTCTCCAGGTCTGCCAGGCATGCCCACAGGGAATGACTGCGGAATTCCGTCAGCCACCTGACGCAGACGCTGTTATCACTGAAGACCACGCCCTCGAACTGGACCTCATCGGGAGGATTCGCGGTACCGTTTTCGAGATATCCCTCCGGCGGCGACGGACGGTAGACCTTGAAGCGCCTCATGATTCCTCTTTCGGGCGGGTAATGGCGGGCTTGGGCAGCGGACGGAGGTAAGGACTGTCGCTGCCATCGGGATTCCAGGTGAACTCGTAGATATTAGAGGGGCGGTTCTCTGTTACCGTGCGGGTAACACGACCCTGCCGTCCTCCCTCGGTCAGGCAGGAGTCGCAGATGCGGATGCTGTAATGCTCACAGGGCTTGACTTCCAGCATCTCGCCCTTGACAGCGCTGAAGCTGGTCATCCCGAGTTTCTCTCCCTGAGGGAGGGTCTCCTTCTCCGGGGGGTTCCCGCAGGAGAAGCACCTCATATCGCGGAACAGCATTATCTCCCGTGCTTCCTTCCCCAGTAGATCCTCAGCGCCAGCGTGATCACCGCGACGAAGATGATGAAAATGAGAGTGGGCATTACCGGGGTACTTCGCAGACGTCGTTGGAGCAGTAGAGTTCACCCTCTGCCTCGGGGAGATCGGGGCTGCCGTAGAGGGCATCCCAGTCGATGGGCTTCACATTCTCCCGCAGCTTGGTCCAGGTGTCACGGCTGACACGCTGGTACGGGGCTTGCTGGTAAGTTCCCTCCGCCATGGGGAGGAAGGAGATCGACTTGAGCTGACCGTCGTAGGCACGGAGGATGGCGGGGATCTCCTTCGCCTCGCTCTCGGAGAAAGTCACGGTCACGCTCACCGCGTTGTCTGACCAGTAGCGCTGCGTCAGTGCCGCCAGGGATGCTTTCTCCCAGATGGAAACGTCGCGCTCGGCGCGCATGTCCGGACCTTCGGTCGGCATGGTAATGACCACCGTGGTATCGGGGTCGGAGACGGAGGGCTCTACCGGGTAACCCGCGTCTTCCATTGCCTTCGCGAACAGGGATCCCCTGACGTCCCGGACGGTCCTGACATAGAAGCCCCGCTCGCGGGGCCAGTGCACGCCGGGGGCTACTCCGTGAAGGAGGCTCACCGTGCCGGAAGGCTTGACCGTGGTGACCTTGATCGATTCGCGGACCCCCAGCCACTCGGAGTAGATGCGGTCCCACCTGCGGACTTCGCGGTACCCGGCGTCCTGCCACAGCTTCAGCTGCGACCATCCGTGCTGCTCTGCGAACTGCGCCACGCCTGTCATGGACGTGCCGATCCGGCGGTTGCGGATCATGACCTCGTTGGTCTCAGGCCAGCGGGTCATCAGCAGGGTCACGGTCTTGGCGTAGAGGTACGCGAACTTGAGCGTCCGCAGGTAATCCTGGAGGTCATCGCAGTTGGAGGGATAGGTCTCCACCAGCGTGCACAGCTCCATGTGCTCCAGGGGCTGCTCCCCGCAAGGGTTAATGCCCTTGACGCGGTAGTCCCTGCGGTCGGGAGCGTCCGCAAGGCGTCCGTAATCCTGCGCGAGGTCCCGCCAGAAAACCCCCGGCTCCCCGTTGAGGGAAATGCGCTTCGCGAGATGGGAATAGTCACCTCCGGTTTCCGCGATGGCGGAATTATTAGACAGGTGACCCCATCCGTCAGCGCCCATTCTCTCCGGGTTTTTCTTCCAGTCCTTGAGGTCCAGGAAATCATCATCGGAGGGAAGTCCCAGTGCGATCTGCGCGCTTCTCCTGACGTTTGCAGAGACCACGCATTTCCCGGTCATGTTCATGATATCCGTGATATCAGAAGAGGACAGGACCTGTCCTTCCCTGCCGGACAATAGCGCGGTGACGGATTTGTGCAGCTTCTCCAGCGGAGCCGGACCCGACGCGACTCCCCCGAATGTCTTGATAGGAGATCCCTCGGGACGCACCTGAGAGTAGTCAAAGACGGGCAGGCGGCTGCCGGTGAAGAATGCCCGCAGGAGACTGGAAAGGGATGCACACCAGCCTTCCCGGCTGTCTCCCACCATGTGCGGGAACTTCCCGGACGGCTCATGGATGACCAGCTTCTCCGCCCCGAGGGTGTCGAACCCGACGCCCACTCCGAGCATGGACATGTCCATCATCCGGGCGAAGGGGAGGGAAGGATCCTCCATGGCGGCGATGTCCTCAGTGGAGATGAAGGCGCAGTTCTGCAGCGCGGAGGAATCCCTCCTGCCGTTGACAAGCTCCGTGCCCATCATCCACAGCCCCCTGCCGGGAGGGCTCCACTTGCCCGCGAAAGCCCGTTCATAGGCTTCCTGGGCGCTCCTGTGTGCCATCTCCTCGTCCCAGGGGAGCTTGTAGTGGAGAGCGTGGTCTCGCTGAATGCTGTACATTCCGCTGATAACGCGAGCTAGTCCTTCATAAAATCTCTCTCGGGTTCCGTCATCTTTCTTGCGAGCATATTTGGTAATCCAGGAATGTTCGCCGAGAGTGTTTCCGGCACCAATCGGGAAACCCCACTTTGGCTGACGATCGCGATACTGATCGATAAACTCATCGCGAAGATTGAAGCTGAGCCACTCGCTCACATTCCTCCTTGAAAGCATTGATAATCTCCGTTCCGAAAGCTATATGCTGCTCGCCTGTCATGTTTTGTTTATCTCTATTGCATTTATTGCAGATAACCCACACATTGCCGGGAATGTAGCCCAGAGTGGGATTATATCTATCCAATGAAGGACTACCCGACCAGGCCCTCCCCCTTTTGCGTTCAAGGAAGCGACGGCAGCTTGAAATAGGACAGATTTCGGGAATATAAATATCTGTTTCATCGATAGTGCAGGGTACGCCTTCTAGCTTGGCTCGATTGCGGGAAGCTAGAATTATGTAATGAACATAGTTATCCTCTCTCCAAACTTTCTTGCAATCCTTGCAGCGAGTATCCAAACCGTCTGACCTCACTTTACTACGCCAGAAATCGTCAGGATTTTTATCCTGCCCGCAGCAAGGGCATCGCTTTAGTCCGGTAATAGGGTCGATTTTCACGTCTCACCTATCCCGCCAAGCCCAATGAGCGCCTTCTCGCGTGACAATAGACTGCGCCCGATGTCAATGCGTGTTCTGATGGCATTGAGGTTGGCATTCTGGGTGAACACCCGTCCTTTCGCCTTGTTCCACTCCACGTTAGCTTCCTGCTTCACTGCGCGTTCTTCCTTGCACGCCAGCCTCGCTGTCGCCTTGCGGATATCGACGTTGCCCTGCGTGTCCAGGAATGCCCGGTCGATGGCGTCATCATAGGCAGATTCCAGCTTGCGGAAATGCCCCTCCGCGTCAGCGGCTTCTTCCTCAAGCTCCCCGAGGTACTTGACTTCGGATTCCAGGTCCCTCCCGAGCTGGCTCAGCTGACGTGCCAGTACTTCGGCATCGAAGGATGTCATGCCACCTTCCTCAGGACGCTCTCAGAGCACTCGTGAATCCAGCTGTACAGCTCCCTGCATGCCAGGAAGGCGTGCCAGCTCTCTTCTTTATGGTCGATCTCCGCGACGTGCCACGACCTCGGGCGGATATGGATCGCGGCGAGAGTGCCGATATCAGGCAGTTCCAGTTCATCTCCCTCGTCAGTGATGATGAAATCCGCGTAGGCGAGAGCGGTCAGCTGCAATGCGACCTCGCTGTGCAGGCTCTTCCCGGTCTTGTAGTCGATCAGGAAGGTCCCGTTCCTCATTTTGCAGATAGCGTCCGCTGTTCCCGCGTAGCCGTGGGTCCTGCTCCACAGGGTCACCTCCGAGTACAGGAACTCCGGTCGCATCTCCATGATGAACTTCGTGAAGGAGGTCATGAACGGGCTGACTTCCTTCGAGTACTCGTGCGGCTCGCCCTTAGCCCAGGCGTCCAATGCGCTGTGCACTGCCGTCCCCAGCTCCGATGCCCCGTCTCGCTCCCGCTCGTGGGCAGTCTTGATCAGGCTGACCCGCGCCCAGGAGGACATCTGGCTGAGCGCATCCCAGTTCCCGTCCGCGTATTCTGCCCCGAGCCTGGTTGCCCATTTCATCAGGAACGGCTTGGCAATGGCTTCCTTGATGATCGTAGTGACGCTTGGAACTTTCTCGTCGGTGACGGGATGCACGTACAGGCGGGAGCCGTCAGGCTGCTCTACTGCGAGCTTGGGGCTGGTCATGGGTCGCAGGGCTGCCCGTCGATCCAGCCTTCGCAGGGATCGCACCAGTTCTTCTCTTCAACGGAAGGGCAGGTGACCAACGCGGGATCCAGGGTCAGCCGGTCCGTCCGGGACAGGTCGAACGGAGTCTTGCCGCAGCAGAGAGTAACCTGCCCTCCGGAAAGCGGGCAGGCATGGACGATCTCCCCGAGGTCGAAAAGGGGTTCCTGAATCCATTCCACTCCCGCCATCTCACTCATCCAGGTCATCCCGCCCGCACATCTCGCAGACCCAGCCGCCTTCGCCGTCTGCTCGCATGGAATCCCCCTCCATTACGAGATCACCGCAGTTATCGCACTCGGAATCCCAGCGGGAGGTGAACCAGGGTCCGAGCTTACTCATCGCTTTTCCAGCCCCGTGAGTAGATGATCTCCAGTTTCCTTTCCACTGCCCGGTCGATGTCAATGTCCAGCATCTCCGCGAAGATCGCCGTGACGATCAGCATGTCCGCTATCTCGCCCTCTACATCAGCGAGGCTGCCTGTCCTGCGGGCTTTCCCGGCATGCCTGCGGTAAGCCCCGACCAGCTCCCCGGCTTCCTCTGCAATGCACAGCGCCTGCACGTCGAGAGCATTGTCATCGGTGATTCCTGTGCGGCGGTTCATCGAGAGGTCCCCGCTGAGCTGCTTAGTCGTTTCCCTGAGATTCATGAACCAGCCACTCCGGAGCCAGCATTCTCAGGTCCTTCAGGAGCTGGATCGCCTTTCGGGGCGCTCAGCTGGTCGCTCCTGCGGAGGAGATACTTCTCCAGGATCATCTTCTCCCGGGTCAGCTTGCCCTCCTTGTTCTCCGGGACGGAGATAAGAGTCTTGAGGAACCCCATCTCCCCGGCGAGCTTCCAGGTGCTGCGGAGCTTATCGACGGTATCGGCGTCGAAAGCATCCTGCGCGAGAACCTGGGCGGTGATCTCCGTGCTCTCGCGAGGTTCCTCCTTCTTCGCGGCGGGCTTCCTCGGGACGACCCTGACCGGAACGGGGGAAACCTTCTCCCCGGTAGCAGCCTGCCCCATTGCCTCAGCTACGTCCTGCTCTTCTTCTTCCACCTTGGCTACGTCGTCGGTATCGGCAGGCTGGTCGTTGCCGACCAGGGTCCACCGCACGATCGGGTCCAGCGAGCCCTTGTTGTACAGGCTCAGCCCGAACTGGTCACCCAGGTTGATTGCCGCCCGGCGCAAGGCGTAGGTCTCGGAATTGGTGACGGCGTTGCCGTGGGCGTCACCCTGCACAGGATGGGTGGACTCCCCCACGTGGGTGCCGTCGTAGAAGCACAGGTGGGAGCCGTCCGCCGCCCGGACGGTCAGCCGGACGGTGGAGCGGTACAGGACATAAAAGGCGTCGCTGCCCCCCTTGGTCTTGACCTGCCGCTCGCAGATGAGGTCCTGCCTGAGAAGCTCCTGATCCCACCTGCCGAACCCGAAGACCCGGTTCAGCTCCGCCCGGATGTCATGCCCGGCGACGTACGCCATGTTCTTCAGGCTGAGCACCCGCTGCGGGTGGATGCCCCCCAGCAGCAGCTTGACCTGCTCGGGGGTGAGGTACTGCTTCGCGGGCATGGTAATAGGCGTGGTGATATGTGCCACTAGGTTCCTTCCCTGTTACGCGGGACTGGGGACGTGCACTCTGGAATGGTCAATCAGGTCAATCGGCAGGTCATACCAGACGATCTGCCGGGTCGTCCGGGTGCGACTGGGGGTGTTGTCGCGGTATTCGCCGACCAGGCATTTACAGCACCATCCGGCAGCGGGTCCGATCATCGTCATCGTGTCGCCACAGGAAAAGCACGGGATCTGGATGCGCCTCACCGGTTCGGGCAGTCTTCTCCGGGGTCCCATTTTACCTCTTTCTCTGCCGTCTTTCACGTGCCGTCAGCCCTCCGTAGATACCGAATTCCTCATCGATGTAATATTCCAGGCAGTCTTCCCTGATTCCGCAGGAAAAACAGACGCTTTTCGCCATCTCGGCGATCTCCCTGCCTTCCCTGCCTGTCCTCCCGTCAGGGGGGAAGAAAAGTTCCGTGTCCATCCCGGCGCAAGCCGCAAGCTCAGTGTTCATATATCAAGGATAGTTTCCCGGGGACTTTACAGGCGGGAGTGACACGCCGTTTCAGGAGGCTTCCTCGCCGTAGGGCATGCGGATGATGGAGGTGATTACCTCCGGTGCCAGCTCCCGGGTCAGGAGCATCCCGGTCACCAGGTCCAGCGCCTCGTCAAGGGTGGTCACCTCAGCTAGCAGCAGGACTACCGCTTCCATATCGCGGTCCAGCCAGTGGCTGGTCAGGACGGCTGCGGCTCGGATGCAGGGTTCAGTGACGTGCACGGCTGGTCCCCCTCAGGACGTGGCTGCTGGTGCTCAGGAGACGAACTGTAGGGGTCTGGCAGCGTCCGGAGCAACAGCCTGTCCAGGTTATTTTCCCTGGCCTGCCCGGCGCGTCCCGGACGGCTTCCAGGCGCGGCGGCTGCTAGCATTGCGGTTAAGACCTGAAGGAGAATTCTTTGGATGACATGACGCTGCCTCCGATCCCGGAAGAGATGACCGAGCACAAGCTGCCCGCAGACGGGGAGATCCTGCATTTCTGGGGTAAATTCCTGGCTTCGGAAGACACCGACTCCGGGGATTCCCTGCGCTGGGCGGAGCTTCAGCTCTACCGGATCACCGACACCAACCCGGATCATGATGATTTCTGTCACGACCTGGAATACCGGGGTCTTTACGGGAAGCAGATGTGGCTGCTCTACACGGTCGGCCATTCGGTGGTCTACCACGACCTCGACGGCTGCGCCAAGGGGGTGAAGATAAAGGGAAGCGATTTCCCGGGCAAGACGGAAGAACCCCTCCAGGACCTGACGGCGTGCTCGCAGTGCCGTCCCGCTGACTGGCGGAAGAATCCCGGTGAGGAGTTCCGGCTGGAGGTCACCTGGTACTCCTATACCCCTTGTCCCACGGCGGGCAAGGTCATTACCTCCCTGTACCGCGATCCCCGCTGCGCGACCTGCCGGGACCGCCCGCACAAGGACAGCCGGTGCAGGCGCTGCGGCTGCGAGGACTTCGTGGCGGAACCCCGGGTCCTGTCCGTTCCCGGGAGAAGGCTGGTGGAGAAGGTGTCCAGGGTGGACCCGGAGATCGCGCAGGCAGCGGCGAAGGTGAAGAGGTTCTAGTGACCATCCTGCTCTCCGGCATCGTGGGCAGCACCGCTTACGGGCTGGCTACTCCCGAATCTGACATCGACCGCGCGGGCATCTTCGCCGTGCCGACGAAGGACCTGCTGTCCCTGCATCCCCCGGGACTCTCGCGCAAGTTCGGCGACGGTGACGGCATGCTGCACGAGGCGGGCAAGTACCTGTCTCTCGCGCTGAAATCCAATCCCTCGGTGCTGGAGGTGCTGTGGCTGCCGGATGACCTTTATGAAATCCGCCTGCCTCTCGGCGATCGGCTCATCGCGATCCGGGACTGCTTTCCTTCTCGCACAATGGTCCGCAACGCCTATCTCGGCTACGCCACCGCCCAGTTCCGCAAGATGGAAGAGAAAGGAGCGGGTAACCCAAGGACCGCGAAACACGCCAGGCATCTTGCCAGGCTTCTGATCCAGGGCTACCAGCTGTATGCTGAGGGAACCCTCACCGTGCGCGTCGATGACCCGGACTGGTACCGCCAGTTCGGCGAAGACGCGGCAGCGGGTGACCTGATCCGGGCGAGGGTGCTCATCGCGAGCACGGAGAACAGTATGGACATGACCACTTCCCCCCTGCCGGAAAAGCCGGATGAGGAAAAGGCGGAAGCGTGGCTGCAGGAGGTGCGGCGTGAGTTCTACTAAGGTGCCGCTGTGGCTTTTCGACCTGGACGGCACGCTTGCCCTCAAGGGGGACCGCTCTCCCTATGACTGGTCCCGGGTCGGGGAGGACCTGCCGAATGCCCCGGTAGTGGCTGTCCACGATGCGCTGCTGGGGGTAAAAGGCGGGGCTGCGGTCGGGTATGTCTCCGGAAGGATGGAGCAGTGCCGGGTGCAGACCGCAGAGTGGCTGCTGGAGCACACTGTGCAGACGGTGATCATGCGGCTGTGGATGCGCCCGGACGGGGACATGCGCCCGGACCAGGAGGTCAAGCAGGAGATCTATCACCGTGACATCGAGCCCCGCTATGACGTCCAGGGCGTCTTCGATGACCGGGATCGGGTCGTGAAAATGTGGAGGGCGCTCGGGCTGCCCTGCTTCCAGGTCGCTGAGGGAGATTTTTAAGTGGTTCTCCCGCCGGACTGGGAGCAGGTCAGGTCCTACGTGGAAAAGATGCACGAAGAGATGAGAAAGATGTACGGGATCCTGGACATGAGCCTGGAAGGGAAGAGGATGTACGTAGGACCGTTGCCGGAATGGCATGAAGGTCACGACGGCTACGGTAATAAGCCCGTGGCCAGCAATCACCGGAGCCAGGATTATCCGCCGGGGGAGAAGACATTGGTGAGCAAACCGCATCCTGAGGGTTGCCATTGCCCCAAGTGCGGATCGAAGCCGGGTACCGCCGTGCTCCCGCAGAAGCGGATCGGGGATACCGCGAGGAACAAGACCCTGGACCACCTCCAGGAGATGTACGCCAGAGGGTATCTCAGCACCTCCGAGCTGGACGCCCGCCAGCAAGCCGCCCTCGCCGCGACGCTACAAGACGAGCTGGACTTCCTCATGGCGGACCTGCCTTCACCAGTGAAGGCCGCAGTGAAGCCCGAGCCGGTGAAGGCAGGAGCATCCGGGGTGCGCGCTGCCGTGATGTGGGCGGCGAACGTCGTGATGATCACGTTTCCCGTTATGTCCGCGCTGACCACCATCTACGGGGGCGCCCCGGCGGGAGCTGCGGCGCTGGGCATGATCGGCGGGCTCGCGGGGATGCTGCTGACCGTGCTCAGCGGGATGTGGAGCAAGCTTCCGTGAACCGGTTGACGGGTACCTGAGGGTCCGCTAGGTTTTCCCTGCCGGAAGGTTAAGAACTTCTTCAGCAGCCGGATGGCACATGTGGTAACCTGCGTATTCAGGTTATTGCATATTTATTCCCTTCATCGAAAGGTTCTTCATGTCGTTCAAGAGCAAGCTGCTCGCCGGGGCTGCCGCCCTCGCCATGATCGGCGGCGTCGGCACCGCGAGCACGCTCACCGCCACGGCGGCTACCCCGAGCTGCGGACCGGTCTGTCCTGATATCTTCAGCCGGGAGTTCGGCACGCACAGGACTCCGAACTTCGTCCTCGACGTCAAGCAGCAGGCGGCTAAGGTCGGTCAGCCGATCATCTTGTGGCGCACCAGCAACTCCGACCCCGCTGAGGACTTCAGTGCGGACTTCACCGGCACCACGACCGCTGACTTCTACGCGGCGGGACTCGTGTCTTCGGCGGTGGCGCTGCACTACGGCTGCGTTGCCGGGGTCAACTTCCCGAACTGCAACGGCGTCACCGATGACCTCGCTACGGAGATCGAGTACGCGCCGTACGGCGTGGACAGCGGGCTGTGCGTGGGTCTTGCCGCCACCGCGTTCCAGGGGGAGAAGGTCACCCTCCAGGAGTGCGGCGTCAGCGCCAGGACGGTCTGGATCCTGGACATCAACGACTCGCCTGCCACCGTCACGCACGGCTACATCCCGCTGATCAACGGCTCGGACACGAACTTCTCGCACCCGTACGTGCTCGACTACCCGAAGAACGGTTTCCCCACCGACAAGCCGCGCCCGCAGCTGCTCGTCAACCGGTTGACCGGCTTCTCCCAGGGGCTCGGCACGCCGATCTCCTCGGTGAATGACAGCCAGCTCTGGGGCGCAGATTTCGGCGTTCTGCGCTAGCATGAACCGGCAGCCCCGGGAGTCCTTCCCTTCTCTCCCGGGGCTGCCATTTGACATGCCAGGATCATGCACTATACAGTTCAGGGACAACCTCAAGGAAGGGAAAACCATGAACTTCAGGAACATCGCCCGCGTGCTCGCTCCGGTAGCCGCCGGAGCCGCCGCTGCGGCGGTCATCAGTCTCGCCCCTGCTGCTCACGCTGCCACGATCCAGTTCACCGCGACCGTGCAGGCGCCGAACCGGATCCTGACCTCCCAGCACCTGTTCAAGGGGGAGCATCTCACGGTCGGCCTTGACGGCTTCAAGGAAGTCGTGACTGCCGTGCAGAACAATGGCGGCGGGACCGTGGCATGGCTGCAGTATGCCCTGCCGTCCACCGCCCGCAACACCACTCCGGTTGTCTTCACTGTCCACTAGGAGCAGTATGAAGCGCATTCTCATTGCGCTCGCACTGGCAGGGTCGGCGGTTCTCGCTGCCGCCCTGCCCGCGAGCGCCAGCACGCACCCGCATTCCACGTTCATCATCATCCGGTTCTCCGATCACGGAGACGGCGGGGCTGCGGGTAACTGCGGGACTCCCGGACCCCGCAACTGCTGGGCGAATGACGAAGGACAGGCTTTCCTTACTGTCACCCCGGCTGGCGGGAATGCTTACACTGCCCGCCTGACCGGGCTTGAGGGAAGCTTTGCCACCATTCCCGGTCAGCTCGCCCCGAACCAGTCCGGCAGTTACTTCGGGAGTCACGTCACCGCGAGCACCAGGCTCGGGGCGTCCTCTGCT
>Ga0207652_10000791_pt1 | contig 30182 bp, 21 predicted proteins | sample KBSC63BmetaG_FD_184334 | JGI IMG/M metagenome (GOLD analysis project Ga0207652, IMG submission 184334) | Corn rhizosphere microbial communities from Kellogg Biological Station, Michigan, USA - KBS C6-3B metaG (SPAdes) (version 2) | ecosystem: Host-associated > Plants > Roots > Rhizosphere ...
GAGATTATGCAAGCATCGATTCTGTATTGGTAAAAACGATTCAGCGTATTGAAGATCTCAGAACGCGCCAGGATGAAATTACGGGTGTGCCAACAGGTTTTTCCTCTATTGATCGGGTAACTTATGGCTGGCAACAAAGCGATTTGATCGTTTTGGCAGCTCGTCCTTCTGTTGGTAAAACAGCCTTTGCTCTGAACCTGGCTCGCAATGCGGCGCTTCATCCTACAAAACCAACACCGGTTGGTTTCTTTTCGCTGGAAATGAGTGCCAGCCAGCTTGTACAAAGAATTTTAAGTGCAGAAAGCGGAATTCTTTTAGAAAAAATTGCCCGTGGAAAACTGGAACAACATGAAATGGAAGAGCTGTATAAAAAAGGAATTAACCGGCTTTCCTCTGCGCCGATCCATATTGACGACACTGCAGCACTAAATATTTTTGAATTGCGCGCGAAGTGCAGAAGATTGAAAAATAAACACAATGTTGGCTTGATTATTATCGACTATTTGCAACTAATGAGTGGCACCGGTGAAAACCGCAACGCCAATCGTGAACAGGAAATCAGCCGTATTTCGCGCGATTTAAAAGGCCTTGCAAAAGAATTACAGGTTCCAATCATCGCACTCAGCCAGTTGAGCCGTGAGGTAGAAAAAAGAAAAGAAGGAAGTAAGATTCCACAATTGAGTGATTTGCGTGAATCCGGAGCCATTGAGCAGGATGCCGACATGGTTGTATTCCTGTATCGTCCAGAATATCATGATATTCATGCAAATGAAAACGGCGAATCTACCAAAGGAGAAACACAGGTGCGGATTGCAAAACATAGGAATGGACAACTGGAAACAATTAATTTAAAAGCATTGTTGCATATTCAAAAGTTTGTGGAAATGGACGATGATGATTTTGGAAACAGCATGCCTCCCGGCAATTTCAGGCCGGTAAAAGATCTTGATGGAAGCGGTGGAGCAAAACTGTATTTTCAGGCCGGAAGCAAAATGAACCATGAAGAGTTTGATGAAGACGCGCCATTTTAATCAACTTTCCTTGCTTGTCACTTTTAATTTTTTCTGAATTGTTCAAGTAAAATATCAATGGCTGCTCCGTTTTTTTTTGAAGAAAATTTACCTCTTTCCAACGATTTTATTTTGAGTGAAGAAACATCCAAACACGTTTCACAAGTCTTGCGAATGAAAGAAGGTGAAGAAATAAGGGTTACCAACGGTAATGGACAAACGATAATTGCTGAAATAGTTTTACCGGATAAGAAAAAGTCGAAAGTAAAAACAATCCGAAAGGAATTTTCAGAATTGCCAAAACCTGAAATAATTATTGCGATCTCATTAATTAAAAATACGAACCGTTTTGAATGGTTTGCAGAAAAAGCAACAGAGATAGGCGTTTCAGCCATCATTCCTATGATTTGCAAGCGTTCTGAAAAAACGCATTTCCGAAAAGAAAGAATCCGTTCCATTTTAATAAGTGCGATGCTGCAAAGTCAGCAATCCTGGTTGCCTCAGTTATCAGAGCCGGTAAAATTTCCGGAGTTAATAAAGAATGAAAACGAGGAGCAAAAGTTTATTGCCCACTGTCTTCCGGAAGACAAAAAGGATTTAAAAAATCTAGCGATGAAAGCCAAGTCGAAAATAATTTTAATCGGGCCTGAAGGAGATTTTACGGAAGAAGAAATTGAACAGGCTATTCAGCATAATTATATTCCTGTAAGTTTGGGTGATACCAGATTAAGAACGGAAACAGCGGGAATTGTAGCAGCTGTTTTATTGCAATAAAAAAATCAAAATTGTACTTATTTCTTTGCTTACCAGTTGATTTTGGAATGATCTTTTTTCAAATAAAATAAAGGTGTTTTTATTTTTTTTCGAGGAAAGAAAATCGGGTTATTTGTTGCTTTGTTGAATGGGCCAACGAATTTTTTTTTGCAAGAAAAAAACCGCATTAAACGAGATGCGGTTTTCAAAAAAATAAAAAGCAAAACAACCCAAATTATTCCTGAACTACAAGCCTGAAGCCGTTTCCATGAATATTGACGATTTCAATATTCGGATCGCCTTTTAAATATTTTCTAAGTTTCGCAATATAGACGTCCATGCTTCGGCCATTGAAATATGTATCGCTTCCCCAGATCTTTTTCAATGCGGTTTCTCTTGGCAACAAATCATTTTTATATTCTGCGAGCATTTTTAATAATTCGTTTTCTTTGGGTGATAAAGTTTGGATATCCTTACCAATGCCCAACTGGCGCAACCTCGGATTAAAATGATATTTGCCCAGATCATATTCTGCGTTCGCTTCTTCACGATGTAATTCTTCGTTACGTTTTAAAATCGCTTTTATTTTATGAAGCAACACATCACTATCAAATGGCTTGGTGATATAATCATCAGCGCCAAGTTTGTAACCTTTTATAATATCATCTTTCATTGTTTTTGCAGAAAGAAAGAATAACGGCATATCCGGATCTACATTTCTGATTTCTTCTGCCACAGTAAAACCATCCATGTTTGGCATCATTACATCGAGCAAGCACAAGTCAAATTTCTCACGCTGAAAAGCAGCGAGGCCGAGTCTTCCATCTCTCTCCAGTACTACATCGTAATCATTCAATTCCAGGAAATTTTTGAGCACCATACCGAGGTTGGGATCGTCTTCACAAATTAGAATTTTAGGTTTGTTATTTTCCATACTTTTTTGTTTAATTCTGAATAAAGGTATTTACTTTTTATAAAATATCTTTTACATATTTAATGCCATAAATTAACATATGTAAATGTATTGAGGTAAAAGTTAAGACAATCTTATCATTTTCAATTTCAGTTTGTAACTTTCAAAAAAATATTCAAATGGGCAATAAAGAAACGTTTATCCAGGCCATAAAAACTGGCTATACTTTTAAGGGTGAAACAATAAAAATTGGTGCAGCGATGCTCGATGGCGAAGTAATTCCGGAAGCAGAAATATTTCTTCCGCTATCGACATTGAATCGACACGGCCTTGTAGCCGGTGCTACCGGTGGCGGAAAAACGAAATCTTTTCAAATGATTGCGGAAGGATTGAGCGATGCGAGTGTTCCTTGTCTGCTCATGGATATCAAAGGCGACCTGAGTGGGATTGCAGAAGCGGGAACTGTAAATGATAAAATCACTTCACGCTATCAAAAATTAAAAATGGATTATAAGCCTTCTACCTTTCCTGTTGAGTTGCTTACATTAAGCAATCAGAAAGGAGTGAGATTGCGGGCTACAGTATCAGAATTTGGTCCTATCCTGATGAGTAAGATCTTAGGATTGAATGATACGCAGGGTGGGGTAGTAGCGATGATTTTTAAATATTGCGATGACAACAAGCTTCCGCTTCTCGATTTGAAAGATTTTATCAAAGTATTGCAATATGTAGGAAATGAAGGAAAGGCAGAGTTGCAGGCTTCTTATGGAAATATTTCAACTACTTCTACCGGAACGATTTTAAGAAAAGTGATCGAACTTCAACAACAGGGAGCCGATTTATTTTTTGGGGAAAAAAGTTTTGAAGTAGAAGATTTGATGCGGGTGGATGACCAGGGACGCGGAATCATTTCTGTTTTGAGAGTAACCGATATCCAGGATAAACCGAAATTATTTTCCACTTTTATGTTGCAGATGCTGGCAGAATTATACTCAGTTTGTCCGGAAGTGGGAGATCTGGACAAGCCGAAGCTGATTATTTTCATTGATGAAGCGCACCTGATTTTTGAAGAAGCAAGCAAAGCGTTGCTCGACCAGATAAATACCGTTATCAAATTAATACGTTCCAAAGGCATCGGCATTTATTTCTGTACCCAAAATCCGATGGATGTTCCAGCAAGTGTTTTAGGTCAATTAGGTTTAAAAATTCAACATTCTTTGAGGGCATTTACGGCGGCTGACAGGCAGGTTATAAAACAAACGGCACAAAATTACCCGGAAACCACATTTTATAAAACAGCAGACTTGATCACTGAATTGGGAATCGGGGAAGCGTTGGTTACTCTATTAAATGAAAAAGGCATACCAACTCCGCTTGCTCACACCATGATGTGCACTCCAAGAAGCCGGATGGATGTTTTGACAGAAAATGAAATAGAAACAATTGTAGATCACTCGAAATTAGCTACTAAATACAACCAAGTGGTGGATAGCAATAGTGCTTATGAAATGTTAAATGCTAAGCTGCAAACCGCTGCCTCGAATTCGCAAACGCCTGCACGGAAAACAGCCAAACCGGAAGAAAGTACCCTCGAAAAAGTGGTAAATAATACGGTCGTAAAAAGCATGATGCGAACAGCTGGAAATACCATTGTTAGAAGTATTTTAGGGTCTTTGGGCCTTGGAGGCAGAACAAGCAAATCCAGCAAAAGCTGGTTTTAATTTTTTTAAAATTGGTATGTATATTTTTTACCAATTACTCCTCAAAACACACCGTTTAATAAATAGAAATCCTCCGTACTCATATAAACATACTATTTTTTAAATTATACGATCAAAAAGTATTGTCGTAAAATATTTTTCTCCTATCTTCGCTTCGGTTTTTCATAGGATATTGGATTTTAAAGCGGGACTAGATTTCTATCTGGGTCCCCTTTTTTTTTACATCTGTTTTTATTTTTTTTAAAAATATAAAAGTAAAATTATATGGAAGGTATAAGTAGACCCGTATTGATAATAATTGAATACCATAACGGTACTCATTTATAAGAATGCTATAACGATTTTATTAATCCTTCCTTATTTACGTTAATAAGATTTTCTTCCTGTAAAAAAATCAAAACTTTTCTTATTTTATGTTCTTTAAAGCCGGAAAGCTGCTGAAAAAGTTGCGTAGACGACAGCGACCTTTCGCTGCTTAATTTTTTTATTGCGGAGGATATTGAATTAAACTCATCATTCGAGACACCGTTGTTTTTATTTGTAACGCAATTGTCACAAACACCACATCGATGAAGATTGTGATCATTAAAATACGTTCCAATCATTTTACTTCTACACTCGTTTTTATTCGTGCAAAATTGAATTATAGCATTCAGCCTTTTTTGATACGCTTCTTTTCTTTTTAAAATATTTTTTTCATTGATAAAAAGATCTTCTGCGCGCACTCGGTTTTGTAAAAAATAAATCTGTGGTTTTTCTTTTTGAGGAGTATAATCAATAATATTATATGCTTTCAATTCATTTAGGAACTGCAAAAGACTTTCTCTTTTTATACCAACAAATTTAGAAAGCTGGTCTTCATTAATAGCGCAAGGAAAATTAAATATTCCATCGTAAGAACGCAAAAGTCCTTTGATCACTTCATCGTATTTTGGATGGCTTTGTTCAAAAAGATTAAGGTCACTTTTATCAATTGTAAATTCCACTGTTGGTGGCGAAAAGAACTGTTCGCTATAGCTAATCAATTCTTCCTGCTCCAGGATTTTTAAAACACTGTTGATTGTAAAAGCATCAAGTTTGAAATTCCTGGCAAAAGTATTTAGGTCAAATTCAAAAGATTTTCCTTCTCCGCTATGCGATGGAAGCTGGAGAAAATTGCACAAGGCTGCATATATTTTTGTGATAATTTTTTTGGATGGGAATTTTATATCAACTTGTTTTTTTAATTGATTTATCTCGGCCTCGTTATACAATAAAACCGCATAAGATTTCTTGCCGTCGCGGCCTGCCCTTCCTGCTTCCTGGTAATAATTTTCCAAAGCATCAGGAACATCATAATGCACAACCGTTCTTACATCTGGTTTGTCAATTCCCATTCCGAAAGCGTTGGTACAAGCGATGATGCGTGTTTTATTATTGATCCAGTCTTCCTGCTTTTTATTACGTTCTTCGCTGCTAACTCCTGCATGATAATAATCGGCACTGATACCATTAAGGCTTAACATTTCAGCAACTTCTTTTGTCCGTTTTCTTGTTTTGCAATATACAATTCCGCTGCCTCCAACTTTTTTTAATATCGTTAATAGTTTATTTTGTTTGGATGAAAGTTCAAAGGCGCTGTAAGAAAGATTTGCGCGTTCAAACGATTGCTGAAAAGATTGCTGATTTTTTCTGAAAAGTAACTTTTCACAAATGTCTTTCTGCACTTCTAATGTAGCAGAAGCAGTAAGCGCCAGAACCGGAACGTCGGGAAAATATTCGCGAAGAACAGCAATACGCAAATACGGTGGCCTGAAATCATAACCCCATTGTGAAATGCAATGCGCTTCATCGACGGCAATTAAATTTATTTTTATGATAGATACATATTCTAAAAATAACTCGGTTTCTAATCTTTCAGGAGAAACGTATAAAAATTTAAAATTTCCATAAGCCGCATTTTTCAATGTTTTTTCTACTTCTGTAAAACTCATTCCTGAATAAATGGAAAGCGCCGGTATTCCTTTGTTTTTCAAATTCAAAACCTGGTCTTTCATCAAAGCGATTAACGGGCTTATTACAAGGCACAAGCCTTCTTTGCCCATTGATGGTACCTGGAAGCAAATGGATTTTCCGCCACCTGTAGGCAGGACGGCCAGCGCATCATTTCCTGCTGAAACAGAATCAATTATTTCGTGCTGTAGCGGCCTGAAAGAATCATAGCCCCAATATTTTTTTAAAATTGCTACGGCATTAGTCATCAAAGGAAACTGAAATATTTACGGTCGAAAAATTAAGAATTTGTGTATGATTTAAAGTGAAAAGATTAAAAAAGAAAACAGGAAATTTGAATATTTGTTTGTTTGCTGAATGACGGATTTTTTCAACAAGATCTGAGAGCACGTTTTAGTCCACCTTAAAATTTTCAGCAGCAATTTTTTTTACGTGGCCTTTTTTATCTGATACGACCAGGTAGCCATCGCGCGCTTTTTCTTCTTTGATAACTTTTTGAGTTGCTTTATCAACGGCAACTTTAATTTTACTGCTTAGATCTTCACTTTTTTGAACAGAATTCATATTTCTGTGATTTTATTGAATACTTCAAAGTTAATTATTTCCCTTTCACCATCAATACATTTTGCAATAGGGACATATTCCGGTGCCGAATTATCGTAAAGATACCAGTTGTCTGCCTGGTGGCAACTCTTGATGTCACACGGCTTTTCGCTAGTTCAAAGCTATGAAGCCAAACAAAAAATACTGTAATTTCACATCCTGCCATTTTTGCAACGCGCATAAATTTTAAATAGATAAGGCCTGACAATGTCGTTTCAAATGCAAAGCTCTTTTTTTCTTTAATAAAATAATCTATTCTTTCAAGCATAATCCTTCCAGCCTGAAAGGCAACAGAATCAACATTGAATGGAGATAAACCCCGTGCAATTTCATCGGCATTTACAAATTCTACTGTTTTAAAAACATCTGGCAAAAGGCTATATGCCGCTGTCGTTTTTCCTGCACCATTAGGCCCTGCCAATATATAGAGTGTAGGCATTAATAATGAATTAATTTCTGCAGCATTTCATCCAATCTTGCTTTAGCTAAAAAGTTTTTTTCCAAATTTAAATTGAAAGGAACCGGTGTATCAAGCGATGCGCAACGCATTACCGGCGCATCTAAAAATTCAAAACAATTTTGTGCAATCCATGCAGCTACTTCGCCGCCAAGCCCTGCTGTGAGTGTATCTTCATGAAGTATCAAAACCTTTCCCGTTTTATTTACGGAAGTCCTGATCGCTTTGTAATCCAACGGCAACAATGTCCTTAGGTCAAGAATGTCTATTGAAATTCCCGGATGCGCATCTGCATATTCTGTCGCCCAGATAACACCCATTCCATACGTAATAATACTAACTTCCGTACCGACACGCACTTCCCTCGCTTTGCCAATTTCTGTTTCATAATATTCTTCCGGAAATTGAGAGCTGATGCTTCTATACAAACCTTTGTGTTCAAAAAACAATACCGGGTTGGGATCGTTGATGGCTGCAATTAATAACCCTTTTGCATCTTCAGGCGTGGAAGGATACGCTACTTTTAATCCTGGTGTATGAACAAACCACGCTTCATTGCTCTGGCTGTGAAACGGCCCTGCGCCAACGCCGGCCCCGGTTGGCATGCGGATTACCACATCTGCATTTTGTGCCCAGCGATAATTTAGTTTAGCCAGATTATTAATGATCTGATTAAAACCAACTGAAACAAAATCCGCAAATTGCATTTCCACTACACTCTTAAAACCTTCGAGGCTCAATCCTAATGAAGCCCCTATAATGGCGCTTTCACACAGAGGTGTATTGCGCACTCTTTCTTTTCCAAATTCATTTATAAAACCTTCTGTTATTTTAAAAGCGCCTCCATATTCTGCAATATCCTGGCCCATTAAAAGTAAATTGGAATGCACTTTCATCGATTGGTACAGCGCTTCTTTTATTGCATCAATAAAGCGTGTACCTCTTGCTGTTGTTGTATTAGAAGGAATTGAAACGGCTTTCGCAACAGAAATTTTCTTCGAATAAACATCTTCAATCTGTTCTCTGCTGACATCAGATTTTGAAATAGAAAAATCGTTTATTTCTTCTTCTGCTGCTGCATAACTTTTGTCAATGTATTCTTTTACCTCATCTTTTATTTCTGCAATTTGAAGATTGGACAACACATTTTCTTCAACCAAAAAACGTTCATAATTTTTTATCGGATCTTTTTCAATCCATTGTTCAAACATTTCTTTCGGTACGTATTTTACCCCGCTTGCTTCCTCATGCCCACGCATCCTGAAAGTCATACATTCTATCAAATAAGGCTTTTGATTCTTAATACAATACTCACGAACGCCTTTCACTGTTTCATATACGGTGAGAATATTGTTGCCATCAATTTGCACACCTTCCATTCCATAAGCTTTCGCACGATCCACTAAGTTCTGACAACGATATTGTTCACTTACCGGCGTACTCAAAGCATAACCATTATTTTCAATGATAAATATTACCGGCAAATCCCAAACTGCAGCGACATTAAGCGCTTCATGAAATTCACCCTCACTTGTTCCGCCTTCACCGGTAAACGCCAGCGAAATTTTTTCTTCATTTTTTAATTTATATGCAAGGGAAGTTCCGTCAGCAACAGAAAGTTGCGGCCCAAGATGTGAGATCATTCCACAAATGAAATGTTCTTTATTTCCAAAATGAAAGCTTCGCTCTCTTCCTTTGGAATATCCATCCAGTGCTCCCTGCCATTGTTTGATCAAATCTTTTAAAGGCATTTTTCTGGTTGTAAAAACACCGACGTTTCTGTGCAGCGGCATGATCCATTCATCGGGACGAAGCGCATAAGTTGCACCAACTGCAATTGCTTCCTGGCCGATGCCACTAAACCATTTGGAAACCTTTCCTTGTCTGAGCAATAAAAGCATTTTTTCTTCAATCATTCTGGGAAGAAGCAGTTCTTTGTAAAGTTCTGTAAGTGTGATGTCTGTTAAATCTTTTCTGTCAAATTGCATCTTACAAATTTCATCTTTTCATTTGTAAATAAAAAAAGAATGGAGATTGTGATAGTAATGAGCGTACTTCCCTTCTTCAATTAATCCGAAAACAGAAAAATAACGTATTTATTTGTTTGTTGATTTCTTAGCAAATTAGCTCATTACCAAATGAGCTAATTGATTCGCCACTCTTTCTCCATCCATTGCCGCGCTTACAATTCCACCGGCATATCCGGCGCCTTCACCACAGGGAAATAAATTTTTTATTTGGGGATGATGTAAAAGATTTTCGTCACGCAGAATTCTCACCGGTGATGAAGTACGGCTTTCGGTAGCTACCAAAACAGCTTCGTTTGTAAAATATCCGTGATGCTTATTTTTAGCAGGCATTTTTTTGCCAAATGCCTGTAAGCCTTTTTTCAATTTGACGTGAATAAATGATGGCAAAACATCTTTCAATATTGCTGATTCTATTCCAGGTAAATAAGAGCATTTTGGTAATGAAGAAGAAAATTTTTCCTCAGTAAAATCTACCATTCTTTGCGCCGGCGCTACAAATTTTCCGCCTCCGATATCAAATGCTTTTTGTTCAACTTCTTTTTGAAAATCCATCATTAATAAAGGTGATTGAAAATCACTTTCTGATTTATTTTTTCTGTCAGAATAATATTTAATTACGTCTTCAATTTCTATCTGAACAACCATGCCACTGTTTGCAAAAGGATTGTTTCTTTTAGAAGGACTCCATCCATTTACCACCAATTCGTTTTCACCCGTAGATGCGGGAGCAATGATACCACCAGGACACATGCAAAAAGAAAAAACACCTCTGCCTTCAACCTGTTCTACCAGGCTGTATGAAGCGGGTGGAAGTAAATCAGTTAAGCCGTACTGGCGGCCATATTGAATCGTATTGATCAATTCCTGTGGATGTTCAATACGCACTCCAAGGGCAAAACCTTTTGCTTCTATTTCGATTTTATTTTGGTGTAATAAAAGAAAAATGTCTCTTGCAGAATGCCCGGTGGCGAGGATAAAGGAATCTGCAGTTAAAACATCTCCATCAGCAGTTTTTACAGATTTTAATTTATCTTTTTCAATGATAAAATCAGTTACTTTTTTATTAAAATGAAACTCGCCGCCGCAATCTAAAATTCGTGTACGCATCGCCGTTATGATGGCAGGAAGTTTGTTTGTCCCGATATGGGGATGCGCATCGGATAAAATATTTTCATCAGCGCCAAAATGGACGAATAAATTTAAAATGCGGTTGATGTTGCCGCGCTTGGTACTTCGTGTATATAATTTTCCGTCACTGTATGTGCCGGCGCCGCCTTCGCCAAAACAGTAATTACTTTCGGGATTAATAATTCCTTCTTTATTCAAAATAGCAAGGTCTCTTCTGCGCGCTCTTACCTCTTTTCCTCTTTCGAGGATGATCGGTTTTATTCCAAGTTCAATTAATTGCAATGCTGCGAAAATTCCTGCCGGACCACCACCAATAATGATGACTTTTTTGGAAGAATTATTTACGTCTTTGAAATCAAATTTCTCAAGAGTTCTTTGATGAAAAGGTTCGGTTATAAACGCATTCAATGTGAGATTGATCCACACAGTTTTTCCCCTGGCGTCAATGGATCTTTTTAATAAATGATAGCCTGAAACTTCAGTAGTTTTTTTAGCTGCAGCTTTCGCGATCTTTTCAATGATTGCCACCTCATTAGCCGCATCAGACGGCAGAAGTTTGAGTGAAATTTTCTGTTGCATATTCAGTGCCAGGTGTTTATCCTGAAAACTTTTAAACTCTTATAAAACGATGCGAAATTCTTTTTGTTTTTGATTTAAAAAACGTTCAGAATTAGTATAAAATATTTTGCTTAAAACGGAAGATCGTCTGTTGCTTCATCAGATGAAGAAGAGAAAGTATCTAATGGTTCAAGATGATCATTCCCAGGACTCCCGTCCTTATTAGGTTGTAGAATTTGTTCAATACGCCATGCGTCCAGATTATTGAAATAAGAGACCTTCCCGTCTTTTTCCCATTTACTTCCGCGAATGTTGAAATGCACTTTTATTTCATCACCAACGTTTACCCGATCTACAATGCCGGTGCGATCCTGTACACATTGAAATTTGATAAAGTTGGTAATTAGTTTACCATTGATATCTTCCGATTTTTCTACCACAAACTCACGTGTCTTAAATGTTTCTGTCCTTTGAGTGGTATCAAATTTTATTAATAATTTTCCGGTTAATTCGTAACTCATAATAATTGAAAATTTTGTTTAAAGGTAATTCGAATGGCGGTAAAGATGATCGATTCATTCAGATTCTCAAAAAATCTTTTACACATCTGTAACAAAATATTGAAAATATTTTTTACCAAAAAAATCAACAAAATATTTCTTTATAATCTTTTAAAAAAATGGTCTCTTTCCTTTGAATTCAATGCAGGTATACCTTTTAAAATCCAGGGAATTTTGAAAATATATTTGAATATATTTTTTGTATGCAGAATAAATTTTAACTGTAAAAAATCAGAGAATAAAAAATTTTTTTTTCAACAAATTCTATTGATATTCGCTTTGTTGTTGATGAAATTTTAGCAAAGAAACTTTGCTTAAATCTTTAATCATTCCCACAAGAAAAACACATTTTCTATAATAATAAACGGCTTAAGGAAAATAATGGATAATGCTTGCGAAACAGTTTGGAATAATTGTCTCAATATTATAAAAGATATAGTAGAGTGGCAACATTACAAAACATGGTTCGAGCCAATCAAACCTGTTCTACTCAAAGAGAATGTTTTAACGATACAAGTGCCCAGCCAGTTTTTTTATGAGTATATTGAGGAGCATTATGTAAACCTGCTTGCAAAAACCCTGAAGAGAGAATTGGGTAAAAATGCGATGCTTGAATACCGCATCATGGTGGACAGTGGAAACAGCAAGAATAAACCCGTAATGATGGACGTGCCGGGGCATGGTTATAAAACCTATTCAAATAATGAAATGGATTTTCCATTGGTCATAACGAATCCTGTTAAGAACCCTTTTGTAATTCCGGGGCTTAAAAAGATGCAGATCGATCCGCAGCTGAATCCATCTTATACTTTTGATTCATACATTGAAGGAAACTGTAATCGTGTGGCGCGCAGGGCAGGTAAAACTGTAGCAGAAAAGCCGGGAACTACTTCTTTCAATCCACTTGTAATTTATGGTGGTGTAGGTTTGGGGAAAACACATCTCGCGCAGGCGATTGGTAATGAAGTGAAAAACCTGCATAATAATAAAGTTGTCCTATATGTAAGTTCCGAGAAATTTATCAACCAGTTTGTAGATCACGGAAGAAATAATGCCATCAATGATTTTATCCATTTTTACCAGTTGATTGATGTGTTAATTATTGATGATGTTCAGTTTTTCAATCGTGCAGAAAAATCACAAGATGCATTTTTTGCCATATTTAATCACCTGCATCAAAGTGGCAAACAACTGATATTAACTACAGATAAACCACCAAAAGATCTGGAAGGTGTTCAGGAAAGATTGCTTAGCCGTTTTCGCTGGGGACTGAGTGCCGATTTGCAGGTTCCGGATTATGAAACGAAGATTGAAATCCTGGAGAGAAAGATGAAGAATGATGGTTTGGAAATGCCAAAGGAAGTAGTAAAATATATTGCTTATAATATTCAAAATAATATCCGTGAACTGGAAGGCGCTTTGATTTCTTTGCTGGCGCAATCTTCATTGAATAAAAGAGAAATTGATTTAGACCTTGCTAAAAAGGTTTTAAGAAACTTTATCAAATCTTCTTCAAAGGAAATTACGATAGATACCATTCAAAAAATGGTGTGCGATTATTTTGATGTGCCTTATGAAAAATTATTACAAAAAACGCGCAAGCGCGAAATCGTTCAGGCAAGACAGATTACCATGTTTCTTGCAAAAGCATTTACCAAAAACTCTTTAAAAACAATCGGCGAACATTTCGGGGGCCGTGATCATACTACTGTGATTCACAGTTGCCAAACTGTGAAAGACCTGATGGATACCGACATTTTATTTAAAGAAAGCGTTATTGAACTTCAGCAAAAAGTGCAACTGGCTGCAATGTAATTTTTCGGATTTACTTCAGATTGTTTTCAAATCTTTCCCTTGCACTTGATTGATCTGGAAAATACATGCAACATTTAGTCTTAAAATATAGTCATCACTAAAAAAGTCATGAAAAAATATTTAGGAGCTGATTTATCTTTTGTTGTGCTTTTTGCATTTGTTTCTTTTTCAAGCTTGCAATGCAGCAAAGGAAAAGATCAATTTTGTGGAATGTCTCGCTCTTCTTTTACCACTGTAACTGACAAAGAAGGAATAATTGGATATTACCAGAAATATAATCGTTGGGCGGTTTATTCGAATGTTGATTCTGTTAACAATATTGATTCAAGAATGATTGGTCTTGTTTGTGATGTTCCTTCGTTATTAAAAATTGACGGCCTTCGGATAAAATTTTCCGGTACTTATCAAAATTTTAATGCTGGCGAAAAAATCACACCCCAAATGGGTGGCGATCAATTGTATTTCCTCCAAATTATCCAGCTGGAAAAAAGATAAACCTGGTTTATTTGTTTGTTTACTGCTTTCGGATGCAAAGTTTTTTTAAAAAATTACAAATGTGCTTGCTTTCTTTTTCTCTTAAGAAAATACAAATGCAGCTTATTTGTTCCTTTGCTATGGCGCTAAAGAAATCCTTATCTGCATGCCAGCCCGTGTATCTATTGTTGGCGCTGAGGATGAAATGTAAGGATTTACCCTTCTTTGATCAAAGTACAAAGTCAGTTTTATCCGGTTGTTCAAATAATAATCTATCGTTGGATGGATTGAAATTTCTTTACTTCCATTCGTTGCAAACGAGCTGTTTTGATCCAAGATGCTATTTGAAGCGACATTGTTGCGGATTGAAAAAGTGAGATTGAAACTGAGTTCATTATCCAGTTTTTTAGTATCCTTTTTTGTAAAAGGAACTTTAAATGGAAGCTTTAATCCACGCTTGCGAAAACCGCCCCCAAAAGTAATTTCTGTAGAACGAACTTCGCTTAACTGGTAATCTATCAAGCTCATGCTCAGCTGGCGTTGTTTCGTATAATCAAATTTCAAACTCAGTTGATTGGTGAAAGTCATATCAAATCCAATCAAAGGTGCAAATTGTTCCTGGATCGTGATATTTGGCACCAGGAAAAACGGAACATAATTGTGACTGCCGCCGGTAGTATCGATGAACGATGGATAACCATATCGCGAAACGTCCTGGTAGTTTAATGCAGAAGTGAAACTGTTCATTCCAAGACTTGCATTATAGGCATGCGTTAAAGAAAAATTAGTAAATATTTTATCAAGCCCCGGAATGCGACTCAAACCGTTGTAAGCAATACGCCAATTTGGTCTTGGAATAATTCCGCTAAAGGGATTTGATTTAATATTGGAATTTTGTTGTTTGATCAAGGAAACTTTTGTAGGATCTTGCCCCGTATAAGCGGCGATAAAAGCCGGCACTAAAACATCTACAGAATATCTGCCGTAGCCCAAAGCGTAACCATCAGCGCCGGTTGGATTTCCTATCTGTTTGTTATAAGTATTTTGTGCGCCCAATCTTTGCGATAAGACTTTACGGTAATCCTCAAACTTTAAAAAAGTAGCGGATATTCTGTTCGGATCATATTTCCCAAACAAAGTATTAAAGGCAATATACGTGACATTGAATCCGCCGTTGATATAAGGACTAAGATGTGAAAAATGAAGGCCGGTGCCGGTAGTGTCTTTAAAGGTTTCAGAATAATTTTTGGTAAACGTTTTACCAATGTTCAAATCAATGGTGAAATCACGTACGGGTTCCAGTTGTGCAGAAACGGCAATTTTCTGATTAAAACTTTGAACAAACAAATCGTTGAATAACGAATCTTTGGTTATCAAACCACGTTTGGCGGCGTTATTAAGCCAGTTACTGTCCGGTTGTTTCCCCAAAATAAATCCAAATCCCGGCGCCATACTTTTAAAATCTTGTCCCAACATTTTTGTACTGTCGGTATAGCCCGGTAATCTTGTATTACTGATTTGTGAAACTGTTGCATTCACGGATTTGATGCTGGTCAATAATTTTCCAAACACCCTTGCTAATCCGGTTACTTCAGGTAATGCATTTTTGCTTACAGCAGAAGGAGAAATAGCCGGTTTTTTGGTTTTGGAAGAATCCGTTTCCTGCCTTGGTTGCCGTGGTTGATCAATGGCGCGCAGCCATTTCGATTTATTATATAAGCGTAAAAAATCCATCTGAAGTGTTGCATTTTCCTGCTGGCCATTTTCCAGGAAATTTCCAAGATTTACTGCCAGTCTGGAAGCGCCGATCCAATTATAGGTAGCGGTGTAATCTAAATGCAGGTTGATCCAGTCAGTAAGTGGAAGTTTATTTAAAGGGACATTGTAAGAAAGATTTACAGTTTGGTTGAAAACCGTATTTCTTCCTCCGGAAAAAAAGTTATTTGTTACCGTATCTCTTTTTGCCTGCGTATTCAAACGGCCGTATGGCTCATCAATTACCGCGTTGTTCAAAGCAGAATAATCAAGTGTGAGCGAACGAGTTAGCTCCCATCGCATGATATAATTCCTGTTGAAAGTAAAGTACTTATCATACGTTTCCGGTATTTGATATTCATCTCCACCGATGCTTCTTGGTTTAATAACACCGAATTGCCTGAATACATCTGCCTTGAATGTAAGTTGCGATGGAACCGGATTGAAATTGAAATCTTTTATCAGGTCAAACCAATGTGTCTTTGATTTTTTAAACAGTCTTTTAAACGGAGAAATAAATTTTGGCTGTGGCATAAAATTATAACCAAGGCTTCCTTGCTGCTTTGTTACGTCATTGTATTCGATTAATGGATTATGCGCTTCCGTTTTTGTGTACGTATAACTTACATCCCAATTTTCAATATCCCATAACTGGGGTTTTTTATTGTCGCGTCTGTTTTTATGTACGTTGGTAAAACTGATCGTTTTTATGGACGAAAAATCCACGGCGTTATTGCGGATAGAATCCCTTTCACTTTGTGAAGTTGCCGCATGTAATTTTTCCTTCAATGTCAGATCCATATCAAAAGGATCGTATTGCGGTGCGCTGATACTGTTGGTAATGCTCGCAAAAAATGGAATAGACAACAACGCTTTCTTTGGCAAAAGCTTTCCCAGTTCCAAGGTAGCAGCAGCATCAAATTGCACAAAATTATCTTTAAACCGGTCATTAATTCCTTGTTCCAGCGTTCCAAACCCATTGCTGTGTGTATTCGCGGATACAGAAATAGTTCCGAGGTCGGCAAGGTTTGCATCTACCCGGCCAAGCGAAGCCCAACCGCCCTTTTCATCCATGGACGATAGCCGCAATTCATTAAACCACAATTCTCCGGTAGCAGAGACTGCGTTGGTATTTTCGACTCCCATTAAAATCCCTGTAACCTGCCCGAGATTCGGATTTCCCATGATTGCATAGGTTTGTCCGTTTGATTGCAATTGAGAATACAAAACATTCAGCGCAGTATTAGATAGATTTCTTTTTGTTTTGAGATTGGTCAGATCGGCAAGATCAAGATCAAGATTATTACTGTTTATCCATAAAGTGTCATTGTAGGCATCACTGTTTGGGTCAAGGCCTGTATTGAGTGGAGTTAATTTTAAAGGAATCCTTACTTCATAATAATTGTTCACAAAATCACTTCCGATCCTGATTACTGCTGTGAGGTCATTATTGTTTAAAGTAGATGCTTCATTTCTTTCTGCATGAATATACAGCTGCAACTTTTTAAACTGCCTGAGATCGCGGTTGGCGTAAGTCTGAAAAACAGCTTTACCATCATTTTTTTGAAGATTAGCAAATTGCAATGTCAACGATTGTTCATTTTCCAAAAGATTTACTCCATTATTACTCAAGGTTTGCACCCGTACAATGTCACGTGGAGTGCGATATGGTAAGGGCTGGCGTTTATCATTTTCTTCAATATTTACAGCGCCAACATTAAAATCATTATCAGACGTCTTCGTATAATTTCCCGTGGAATCCAGTTTATATTCGAATTTTCTCCAGGTATTTCTTACAAGGCTAAGTGCACCGAAACGAACCGTAACACTATCATCAAAACCGGTAAGGAACATCCGCATAAAACGAATGGATTTAAAATCCGGAATGTTTCCGACTTTTTTATTATAAGAATCAATCGGAATCCTTAACTGGTACCAGGTTTCATTCCTGGTACTTCCATCGACGAGTCTTACGCCCACTACTTTTTTGTCAACAATGTAATTGCTTCCAATCGTCATTTCAGGATCAGTAGGAGGTTTGAGGTCCACAGTATATTGGAAATACTCTTCAGTTTCATTCAATGTATTGTCGTGATTCAAATCTTCCTGGTCAGGATACATCGTTGCCGCTGATGAAAATTGCGAATTGTTATCGGCGATTGGAGAATTACCCTGCGGATTATTAAACTTTTTATATCTCGCAAGAATATCTGCGTTTTCAGCATCCAGGTTTGCTCCACGGTAATACTGATAATTATCTGAAGAAGGATCTTTCAAAGCATCCTGGTAAACTTTTGAATTGGCGCCAAAATTCACTGCCAGCACATCAAGATAATCTCTTCTGCGAAAAGCAGCTTCCGCGCTGTCTGTTAATCCATCAAAACCCACATCCTGGTAAGGCCTGTCGCGGGGATCGTTGCTGAACGCATTTGTAACCTGTATTGGATTACGCGGCACTACACCCCAAATCGAGGTATCAACCTGCGCAGGCAAATTTGGTGTAGGCAATCCATTTTCATAAAAACGCCTCGAATCTTTTAATACATCTTCGGAAACGTTGCCCAAGTTGATATAAAATTGGCCGCCACTGCTTGTTGGATTCAAAATAAAAGGATCCTGTACCCAACATTCAATATATTCGATATTTGCGGTTTCAAAATCTGTTTGATCGAGGCTTCGCATCAATCCGCCCCATTTATTTTTTGGAAATAAGAATTTACCATTTGAATTGATATCAGTTCTGGATCCATCATAATTATAAGGACCGCGGTCTTTTGGATAAAATGAAAGATCAAAAGTGATCAATTGATTTTGACCAAAATCTGTTGTCCGTTGTGGGAAAATTTCCGTTTGCGAAACGGCACGGGTACGTGGATCTGAAAGGAATTTCGTATTTCCCTTCAATGGATTATTCACATTTTTTGGATCCTGCAAAGTCGGTTCAATCTGGTACCATGCTATTTGCGCACGGTTTTTTCCATAAGCGAGGCTGTTACTGGAATCTGCTTCGGGAAAAAGAATGTTCCCATTTTTATCAGTCGCACCATGAGGAGTAGAAGCCAGCGCCCAGCTGATTGGTGGAAAACGAAGATCAATATCACTTTTGCTTCCTTCAAAATTATCTATATAAATAACGCCATTATTTCCTTTTCCAATTTGGGGGGCGTGGCCCGGTTTTAGGAAAGCCGCTTCTCCATACGCATTAATCGATGAAGGAGCGGTGGAATAAAAGAAAGGAAGCTTGTTTAAAATTTTAGTCAGCCGGGGCATATCCCTGCGGTAGCTTCCATCCAGGCCATACATGGTATTTCTGATCGGATCTTCTCCGTAATCTACTTTAGTGAAAAATGGCCTTTCGCTTAGCCTCACCATTGTTGCGCCTAATGAAACTTGTTCTTTAGCAGTATTTTTCAACATGTAATCGAGCCGCACGCCCATATAGCTCTTTTGTTGCATTCCAAATGTGGCATTGTTTTCATAATTTACCTGAACGGGAATGCCGGCATTGATGATCGCCTGGTTGATTACTTTTATCGTTCCCAGGTCATAGTTGATGGTATAGTCAATATTTTCTAAAAGTTGTCTTCCTCCGGCTGTAACCGTTACAGATCCAGGGGGAATATTATAACCGATACTGATATCTGCAGATCCTGTCGTTTTTGCCATTCCTTGCAAAACAAAGCGGTCAAGATTTGGAAATTGTTGTTGAGCGATTGCCTTGATCGAATCGTATAAAGGATAATATAAACTGTCTGCCGCTATTGCCGGATTCGTAAAAACTTTTGGAGCGATATCCCGCCCAAAAGGTTGTAAAACCGGGAAAATGATCCTGCTGTATTGGGATAAAACGGTATAGCCTTCAATGTAATCAAAAACGCCGTCAGGCTGTGGGTCATTCTGAGCGTTTAACCGGTCTAAGTTGTCAAGTGTCAGGATCGGTGTTCCTTTGTTTAAATCTCCAAAAGGAAGATAGCGTTTAGCTCCGAGGCCCGGTTGCTGATACAATACATTCAAATTAAAATCCTGGCGGTCCAAAGTGCCGTAACCTACACTATAAACATTTTTCATCATGAGTTGCCAGATCGGAAGATTTGGCCGCTGTGAAGTAGCTTTTAATAATTTTAAAAATAAAATTTTCTGATTGCTTGAAGTGGAATCCGGCGGCACATCCTGTGAAAATTCTCCAACCTGGTATATTTTCCCATTATAAGAATATTGAAAAGCCACTGCCAAAACCTCATCCGCCTGTAGCGGCTGGCTGAGTGAAATAAAACCAGCTCTTTTATTATAAATGTATTGGGAGGAGTCTAATTTTCTCGCGAATGTTTTTTCAAAATCCTGCACCGGGCTTAATCCCATTCCCATTAATTGGTTATTAATCAATGTGGAATTTCTGCTGCTTGGATTGCTGATAATCGAAGCATATTCATTGTTCGTGTTATTGTCTGGCAAACTACCGGTAACCGTAAAAGGGTGAAATGGTTTTGCTTCGCCCAAATCCATTAAACCGACAACTTCTCTTGCGTTTGTAGTCGTGCCGTTCTTATTAGTAACCCAAACTTCCAGTTTTAAAATTTGCACCGGAGTGGTAATTGCCGGAGCATTGCTCATTACTTTATTGTAATTGTCTTTAAAATACTGCGATAATAAAAAATGGCGGTTCTCCTCGTAATCATCTCCTTTAATTTCAAAATGAGTTGCTGCATTACCGCCTTGCAGGTTAACAGATTGCCTTTGGGAAGTCTGATTGGCTAAAATGCCGGTAATAAATAATTTACCAAATTGCAATTGTGCTTTTACGCCAAAAAGAGATTGTGCTCCGGGAATTAAAGTACTGGTCAGCGGAAAAGAAACATTTCCTGCTTCAAAACGCTTTAAAATTTCATCCTGCGTACCGGTATAATCTAATTTTAATTGGTTGGCAAAACCGAAATTAGAAAGCGTATTATAGCTGATTGGGAATTTCATTTTATCCCCGATATTGGCATTCACATTCAATTGAGCCGCCATATTAAAATCAAAGCCACCGTTTTTCCTTGCTCTTTCCGGTAGTGTCGGATTTTTTACATTTTGTCCCTGGTAGCCGGCGGTGATATCGACATTACCCTGCGGCTGAATGTCTATTTTCCCATTTCCAAAAAGCCGGTTGAATAAATTATCATACAGGTTTAGCCTTGGTTTTACCTCCCCACGATTTAAAATACTGAGGGTATTGGCTCTTTTTTTGAAATAATTGATTTCTGCCTTTTTTGCCTCCAATGCCCTGAATTCTTCTGCTGTGTAAGTAGTGGGAGTTCTGTAAAAGCGATCACCGATCTTTTCATAAACCGTATAAGTTTTTGTAACCGGATCATATGCTACCGAATCGGTAATATTCGGCGGATTTTGAAAGTCGTAAACATTAGGTGTTGCAGAAATAAAATCGCCTCTTGTATCATGAATTGGAAAAGGAAGAGTATCATTTTTTTTAAGAAAAGCAGAATCCTGGGCCATTGCATGCTGAGGCACTACAATAGAAAATCCTATTGAAGCAATACAACTCCATATCAACCCCATATAATTTGGCGCTAACTTCTTTGTAAACAACATCCGGCAAATTATTTTAGGTAGATTTCTATCAAATGGATTTTAGTGCTTTTTTGATTAACGTTTCTAAGGAATTTATTGATGGCTCCGAAAGTACAATTTTTTTTATCGCTTGTTCAGCAACCGGCCTGGCTATTCCGAGCGCTACCAATGCATTTAACGCATCCTGCTCAAAAGTATTGCCGCCAAATGAATTTGCCGCAGGAGTGCCGGATAATTTTGACACTTTATCCTTGAGCTCAAGCACCAGCCTTTCAGCCGTTTTTCTGCCGATTCCTTTTACACTTTCCAATACAGAAGTGTGTTTCATCATAATGGCATTGCTGATTTCCTCAGGTTTCATACCTGACAACATCATTCTTGCAGTAGCCGCGCCGACTCCCGAAACACTGATCAGCAACACAAACATTTCTTTTTCAACCGGATCAAAAAAGCCATATAAAGTATGCGCGTCTTCTTTTATCTGTAAATAAGTATAAAGTTTTCCTTCGTGTAAACTTTGAATTTGCGCATAAGTATTCAAACTGATATTTACTTCATAACCTACACCTTGTACATCGACATATACAACTGCTGGATTTTTATGAGAAAATTTTCCGGACAAGTAGGCGATCATAGTTTTTTGAAAAGAGGTCAAAAATAAGTAATTCAACTTAATGAGATGCATATTATTCAGTAAAATATATAATAGCAGGATGAAGCAAGCCTAAATTTCTTTTTTGCTTGGAATGTGAAAGCAGAAATCAGTGTTATTTGTTCTTTTGCTGACATTCAGGCATTAAATGTTTTCCTCACATTCTTTCAGTTTCACCTCCTTTATTTTTGATTCTATTTTCTCGCTTTTCATTCCAACGCGTATAAATCCAAACAAACTCATATATACATTGGCAATCCATACCAATCCAAAAAAAGCAATTAAATATCCACGCCAACCGCTGTAAAGAAGCTGGTATTTGGTAATGATCAAAAAAACCAGCACAACGTAATGGCTGAAACAATATTCACAGGTAAAAAGATAAAAAAATTTGCGAGCCCCAATACTTTTACCGTTCCGGGATTTTTTTTCACAATATTCTCTCGGTTCACGAAATACTTCCTCATGCGTAACGGTCCATGCGACGCATGCAATCGGCAAAGCCATGATGAACAGATAGATAATTTGTTGCGGTAAAGGCATCGAAATGAATTTTAGAATCCTTTATACCAACTAATGAGCCAGAGTACCGTTGAGAAAGCTTGTTTAAAACAAAATTGCTTTATAAGTGAAAAGTCTGGTTCCTCAATTGATCGATTTACTAATTATTCTTAATTTAAATATCGTTTATTTATTGTTTTACTGAAAATTCTTAACGCACAGACGGATGTAATTTTTCTCTTTGGAAAAATGATTGACCCGGATATTGTATTTTTGCCGCCTTATTTAAAATATTTTTTTTCATACATGAGTAATAAAATTTCCGCTGCGATCACTGCTGTTGGTGCCTATGTGCCAGAGTATCGTCTTACAAATGCTGAACTGGAAACGATGGTTGAAACTTCCGATGAATGGATAAAAACCCGTACCGGCGTAGAAGAAAGAAGAATTTTAAAGGGAGAAAATATGGGCGTTTCCAAAATGGCAGTGCCTGCAGTTTTGGAGCTTTGCAAAAAAAGAGGAATTGATCCTATAGAAATAGATTGTTTGATTTGCTGCACCGTTACACCAGATATGACTTTCCCGGCAACGGCCCAGATTATTTCCTATGAAGTAGGCGCAAAAAATGCATTTGGCTTTGATCTCTCTGCCGCATGTTCCGGATTTTTATTTGGCGTTACTACCGGTGCTTCTATTATTGAAAGTGGCCGTTATAAAAAAGTAGTAGTGGTAGGAACCGACAAAATGAGCGGTATTGTAGATTACAGTGATCGTAAAACCTGTGTGCTTTTTGGCGATGCTGCTGGAGCCATTTTATTGGAACCAAATGAAGAAGGTTACGGCATCCAGGACAGCCTTTTAAAAACTGATGGCGTAGGCGTGGAATATTTGAAAATGGTGGCAGGAGGTTCTGCAAAACCAGCTTCTGTAGAAACGGTGATGGCAAAAGAACATTTTATCTTCCAGGAAGGACCTGCAGTTTTTAAATTTGCGGTAAAAGGGATGGCGGATGTTTCTTATGAGTTATTGGAAAGAAATCACTTGACTGGAAATGACATTGCCTGGCTGGTTCCTCACCAGGCGAATAAAAGAATTATTGATGCAACTGCAAACAGGATGGGATTGAGCATGGATAAAGTAATGATCAATATTCAACGTTATGGAAATACGACGTCAGCAACCATTCCGTTGTGTTTATGGGAATGGGAAAAGCAGTTACATAAAGGAGATTTAATCGTTCTTGCTGCATTTGGCGGCGGATTTACCTGGGGCGCTACTTTGGTTAAATGGGCTTATGATACTCAGTAGCATTCAGTAAACAAAAAAATCCGATAGTTATGGGTTATAAATTTTGATTTCTGATAATAGAGACAATATTATGCGGTTCCCTGATAAAGTATTAATTTAAATCTGTTGATTTTTTTGGTTGCTTTTAAGATCGTATTTTGCTTACATCTCTAATGGTTAAACCGTTTTCTTCTATTCAGTTTTTGAAAAAAGTCTTCCGAATCATTAAGAGGCATAGTTTGTTTTAATAAAGTCATGCGGCAATTTTTTTATTTCCCAATTTAAGATTCAGCAGATGAATACAGCATTTATTTTAATTAAATTTTATAATATAGCCTTTAAGCCGTAAAGAGAACATTCCTAAATGTTCCGCTGGTAAGCACACCGGTCGGGGGATGAATTTTGAAGATTAGTAATACGTTGTTAGTAATGTTATAGGGTTTGCTTAACATAAATAACGGCATTCTTGTGGATGTAGCGCGCTTATTATTCGGTATTACGAAGCGAATAACAACCGAATAACAACCGAATAAGAAGCGAATAACATCAAGCAAAGAACGATATGTCTTAAAAGTAATATTTGCTGTAAAATCACTAAAGCAGATTGGTGAACGCAGGTAAAAGAAGGAATGAGAAGATTTTATAATTCCTGAATAAATGGTTGAAAAACGGGCTTTATTAAAAAATAATAGAATACAGCGTTTGAGTTGTAAAGAGTAGATTTCTGAATGTTGTGGTTTTGTGCCATACGAAGAGCAGCGCGCCATTGGGCAGGTTACCCCAGCGCCAACAGTCAATTCAGTCGGGCGACAAATTGAAATGCTCAATCATCACCGGCTTAAACGACTAATTCTATAAAATCATTCTCCCATTCCTTTCAAAACATCTTTCAACGCCTGCACGTTTTCTGAGTCGCTTTCAGTGTTCGAAAATATTGTTTTTGCATCTTCATCATTGCCATAAAAAGCTTCGTTAGCCTTTGTATCTACGGAAATTGCAGAACCACTTAGACTAATTCCGGCAAATAATCCTTTGCTCCTGGAATATGAATAAACTTCTGCTTCCATCTTATAATCTGTGCTGGCTGTTGAATTGCGGCCAACCGGGCCGGCAGTTACGGAAATATCTCCGCCTAATGTAAAGCTGCCCTTGCCAATATCCTGCAAGGTTTCACGGTTTTTAAAAATTAAAACGAGGTCCACCGATTGAATTCCGGCCTGGAAACCAACGCTGCCTCCTGTAATGGTGACAAATACCGGATCGCTCCAGGTACCGTCTTCCAATTTTACCATTGCGATTCCTTTTCCTCTTTTTCCTGCTAATACAAAACCCGCATTGATCAATTTAGGCACTACGATAATTCCCTGTGTTACTTTCAAAAGTTCCTGCGGAATGCTTTCCTTCATTTCCGTGAAATCTTTTAAGACTTTTGTGGCAGCCTCTATTTTATCGTCTTGTTTGTCTTGGCTTTTTGCTGTTGTAAATGCAAGACTTAAAATAAGTAATGGCAAAAATATTTTTGAAACTTTCATAAAGTGATTTTTTTTTTGAGTAACTTTTACTCGCTAATACAAGATTAATGCCCTTCTGAAATGAATTTCACTTTACGATTCTTTTTTATACTTTTTTTAGGATAGATTATTTATGATTGATTGTTGCAAAAACAAAAAGTGAATATCCGCTGAAGATATTCACTCTAACTTTAAACTTACAACTATGACGAAAAGAATTTTTTTAAACGCCCATATATTCTTTCAAAAGATTAGAACCTGAAAATGATTTCAATTTTTCCAATGCTTTGTCTTTTATCTGTCTTACTCTTTCCCTCGTAAGGCCATATCTCAAACCCAGGTCTTCGAGGCTTACCGGTTCATCAACACCAATTCCATAAAAATAACAGATCACCTCTTTCTGACGCGGCGTGAGCAACGTAAGCGAACGTTGAATTTCCTGCTTCAATGAATCATTGAATATTATTTGTTGATCAGCACTTTCTGCATTTCCATTTACCAAAACATCGATCAGCGTACTTTCTTCACCATCGCTCAACGGCGAATCCATACTTACGTGCCTTGAAGTCATCCTCATCGATGCAGATACTTCTTCAACATCAATATTCAGTACTTCTGCGATTTCTTCTATTGTGGGCGCACGCTCAAATTCCTGTTCCAGCTGTGAATACGTGCGACTAATGCGGTTTGTGAGGCCTACTTTATTTAATGGTAATCTTACAATTCTAGATTGTTCAGCAAGCGCCTGCATAATGCTCTGGCGTATCCACCAAACACCGTAAGAAATAAATTTAAATCCGCGCGTTTCATCAAAACGTTGCGCTGCTTTTATCAATCCGAGATTTCCCTCATTGATCAGATCCGGAAGCGTTAGCCCCTGGTTTTGGTACTGCTTGGCAACGGAAACCACAAAACGTAAATTGGCTTTTGTAAGTTTGTCCAATGCCTTTTGATCACCTTGCTTTATCAGCGTGGCTAATCTTACTTCTTCTTCCGGACTAATCATTTCAACCCTTCCTATTTCCTGTAAATATTTTTCAAGGCTTTCACTTTCACGATTGGTAATAGATTTTGAAATCTTTAATGAACGCATACTCATGATTGTCATTTAAATGGGTAGAAGAGTTATTTCTCTCTTCGGATTATTTTATCAATAACAAACGAAACTTTATCATTTTAAGTATGTGTTAAAAAAAATATTACTTGTTTTTATTTGCTGAAATTGACTTTTCAGTATAAAAAGTCTGTTAAAAAAAATAAATTACCAAAAAAAAAGATAAATGTTGCTTGTGGGTTAAATTATTTTCTATTATTGCAGATAATGACTTTATCAATTTATAAGATGAGTAAGAAAATAAAATATACTGTCGAATACCCGGTGAGATGTTCTCCTGCGATATTATTTGAATTCCTTTCTACTTCTTCGGGGTTGCAGGAATGGTTTGCAGACAAAGTAGAAGACGAATCAGGTGTATTCAGGTTTTCATGGTCAGGCGCTGCAGAAGAGGCCCAGGTTGTAGAAATGGAAGAAAATAAATTAATAAAATTTCATTGGACAGAGTCTCCAAAAGATGAGTATTTTCAATTCATGATCGATAGGTCGGAAGTTACCAGTCAAACGATTCTCGTTATTACAGACTTTGCAGAAAAGAAAGATATTAAAGACCAGAGCCAGCTTTGGGAAACCCAGGTGAAAGAGCTTTTTCACCGTTTGGGTAGTTGATTTTTTTTAATAATATTTGATATTTTGAAAAGCCTTGAATCCTGCTCCACTATTTCGTGTATAGCAAAATATTTCAATAGTGTATGCCGCTAAAGGATTAGCAATTATTTTTTCCAGCATTTTATCGTAAGCGTTCATAGCTATAATCCTTCCAGTAATTCGATCACCTTTTCCTTTTTCAGAATTAAATATCCGAGCCGATCGTTGCTCACGCCATCTTTGAGCTGGTAATTAAAAATCAAATTTCCATCGGTGACTTCTGTTTCAAAATATTTGAAATCTATATTTGGATAACCTTTCAAATTTTCACCAATCTGGTAAAGGTGAGTTGATAAGATAAACAAGGAGCGTTTTATTTTAATCAGGCCTTCAATCACGACAGTACTGCATTTCATCGCGTCTTCCACATTCGTTCCTTTGAACAATTCGTCAATTAGTATCAGCCATTTTCTTCCATCATTTACTTTTAAAATTGTGTTTTTTATCCGCTGCACTTCGTTATAAAAGTAGCTTTCTCCTTTTACGATATTGTCCACCACATTGATATTGCTGAGTAATCCATCAAACAAAGAAAGCTCCATGCTTTCTGCTGGAACGCCCAACCCAATATGGGCCAAAAAAACAGCGCTGCCGACTGCTTTTATAAAAGTGCTTTTGCCCGCCATGTTTGCACCGGTCAGAAAAATAAAATTATGATTCTCATTTAATTCAACGTCATAAGCCACTGGTTCATGCAGTAAAATATGATACAATTCTTTTGCTTTTAAAACCGGCTCCTCGGAAGAAATGAAAACAGGAAATGATAATTTAAGTTCGTTTACTGCAACCGCCATCCCATACCAGGCATCCAATAGCGAAAAAATATCAACAAGCTCTAAAAAGTTTTGTTTGTAGTGATAACGGATATAATATGCAAATGCCAGCATTTCGTGATTGGAAAGATCTGATGGCTTTTCAAATTTGGATATGCTGTGAAATTGATGCCTTTCTATAAGCACCTGCGCTTTTTGTAAAACCTTTTTCAAATTCAAAGGTGTGTCCTCATTTAAAAAAACATTTACAATTTGTTGCATGCCTTTTATAAAATCAAAGGCATGGCCAATAGAATATTTTATCAAAGAAAAATCAGGGCCATGAAGTAATTTATATAAATATGCCGTTATAGGCGTTGGTCGTGCAGGCGGCTCATCTATAGAAGATTCATAGAATTTATAGATCATCATCACAGTTCCATTGCTTACTAAAAGTGGCCAATGCTCTTTGTTTGCAAGGATAAGTTGTAAAGTTTTCTGTACATTTTTTATCGAATCAATATCACTTAAAGACTTGTTGAATATCTGTCTTAATTTCTCACGTCCGCCGGTTGTTCTCGTAAAATTTAATTTATCAAAAACAGAAAATTCTTCTTCATGATTGAAAATGGAAAGGTCGTGTAAAGTGGTTTTGTCTGTTTCCATAAATATTTAATTCTTGATTTTCATTTTTCAAAATTCATTCTTTCTCCTTTTATAGATTTATCAAACGAGGTATTTCCCTGCCCGACTTTGTCATTCAGGCGGGCATAAACACAATTTCCATTTACAAAAGTATAAGTTATCTCTGCCGGAAAAGTAAAACCCATCAGAGGGCTCCATGCACATTTGTATAAAATGTTTTCTTTTGTTATAGTAGTTTTTTTATCTAAATTAACAACAACCAGATCTGCGAAATATCCTTCACGAATATAACCGCGATCTTTTATTTTAAAACAATCTGCAACTGCATGGCTCATTTTCTCGGCAATTTTCTCCAAAGAAATTTTTCCTTCTTTATAATAATGCAACATCATCAATAAAGGATGTTGAACCAATGGTAAACCGGAGTGTGCGTGCTCATAAGGCGGCAGTTTTTCTTCCATGGTATGCGGTGCATGATCCGTTGCTATTACATCCAAACGGTTATCCAGTAAGCCTTCCCATAAGGCTTCTTTATTTTTTGATTCTTTTATTGCCGGATTGCATTTGATTAAATAACCCAATCTTGCATAATCATCTGCAGTAAAATGTAAATGATGAACGCAAACTTCCGCTGTGATTCTTTTTTCTTTTATAGGAATATCGTTTCTTAAAAGTTCCAGTTCTTTTGCCGTGGTAATGTGTAGGATGTGCAAACGGCTGTTATATTTTTTTGCCAAAGAAACGGCAAACGAAGAAGAAGTATAACACGCATTTTCATCCCGGATAATCGGATGATCAGAAGGAGAAAGAATTGGCTTAATGCTTTTTAAATTCTTATAATTTTCTTTGATAATTTTTTCATCTTCACAATGTGTGGCGATTAATAATTCGCTTTCACTAAAAATTTTATGCAAAGCCGGTTCACTGTCAACCAACATATTTCCCGTGCTGGAACCCATGAAAATTTTTACTCCGCAGACATCATTTTTCCTTTTATTCATTTTTAATATCTCATCCGCGTTTGAATTGCTGGCGCCCATGAAGAAAGAATAATTCGCTAAAGAATTGTTCTTTGCAATGTTATATTTCTGTTCAAGCAAATCTTCTGTAAGTGCGTTTGGTATTGTGTTTGGCATTTCCATAAAAGAAGTAACGCCGCCTGCAACCGCTGCTTTACTTTCACTGTATATGGTTGCTTTATGCGTTAATCCGGGTTCACGAAAATGTACCTGGTCATCGATTGCGCCCGGAAATAAATGCTTTCCTTCCCCATCAATTTCTGTTACTTTTTCTTTTATGTTCAGCGCATTTCCAATTCTTTCTATCCGTCCATTTTTTATATATACATCTTTTTCAGAAATATTATTTTCATTTACAACGGATATATGTTTAATAAGATAATTTTGCATGGGCTGAAATTAAATAATTAATATCCAACTCTATGCAAATTAAAAAAAGTGTTATTATCCTCGCCGTATTTTTTTACCCTGCATTTATTTTTGCACAAACCACTTATATTCCTGAAGGTTCTAAAGATTATGATGTAATTGATCGTTTGGAAATAAAGCAAACCAACAATCCGGTGCTCAATTTTTCTTCCGATAAGCCATTCAGCCGAAAAGCAATTGTGCCGGCGGTAGAAAAGATTGATAGTTTGGATAGTGCAAACGGAAGCAATTTAACATTGGTTGATAAATATAATTTGCATGCTCTTTTAATGGATAATTCAGAGTGG
>Ga0207652_10000794_pt1 | contig 30152 bp, 27 predicted proteins | sample KBSC63BmetaG_FD_184334 | JGI IMG/M metagenome (GOLD analysis project Ga0207652, IMG submission 184334) | Corn rhizosphere microbial communities from Kellogg Biological Station, Michigan, USA - KBS C6-3B metaG (SPAdes) (version 2) | ecosystem: Host-associated > Plants > Roots > Rhizosphere ...
CCGTCGACCGCGATCGCGTTTCCGGAGTCGCACCGGATCTTTCAGCGTGATGGTAGGTTCTATGCGGGCGGCGAGACGTTCAAGCAGCCAGACCTCGCTCGAACCCTGCAGCGTATTGCGGCAAACCCGAACGATTTTTACAAGGGCAAGATGGCTGCGGAAATTGCTGCTTTCGAAGCGAAGAATGGCGGCAATATTACCGCTGCTGATTTGGCGGCGTATGAGTGCAAGGAACGCACGCCTCTGGTTGGACACTATCGCGGGTACGAGGTGCTGACGTCGCCGCCACCGAGCTCGGGTGGGATCGTGCTGCTGGAGACGCTGAATATTTTGAGTGGATACGACCTCGCGAAGCTTGGTTCAGACAGGTCGCCTGAACAGATACACATCATCACAGAGGCCTTCCGGCGGGCGTACATGGACCGAGGCGACTACCTCGGCGATCCGGACTTCAACACGATGCCCCTGGCGCAGATGAACAATCCGAAGTATGCAGCGGCGTGGCGCAGCACGATTGATGCGACGAAGGCGTCGCCATCGGCAACACTGGTGCGGCCCGCAGGGTTCATGCCTCCACCGCCAGAGGTGAAGCCGGCTCCGCATGAGTCGACGCAGACCACACATTTCTCCGTGGTGGATGCGGAGGGAAATGCGGTATCGAGCACGTACACGCTGAACTTCGGGTTCGGGTCGGGCGTGACCGTGGCGGGGCTGGGGTTCCTGTTGAACGACGAGATGGATGACTTCGCGTCGAAGATGGGCGTGCCGAACGGATTTGGTTTGATCCAGGGGCCGGCGAATGCGATTGCACCCGGTAAGCGGCCGCTTTCCTGTATGACTCCGACCATCGTTTCCGAGGTGGCGAGGGATGGGAAGTCGTCGAAGGTGCGGTTGGTGTTGGGATCGCCGGGCGGCTCGACGATCATTACGACGGTTGCGAATGATCTGGTCAGCGTAATCGACAATGGCCTGGACATTCAGGCGGCAGCGGATGCTCCACGGTTCCATCATCAGTATCTGCCGGACGTGCTGCAGTTTGAGAAAAGCTTCCCGTTGGCGACTGTTGAGGCGATGAAGGCTGCTGGATATACGACGAAGCGCGAGGCCGAGTTCGATGAGAAGAGCGCCGGTGTTTGGGGCGACAGTGAGTTGATCGAGGTCGATTCGAAGACCGGGCAGTTGCTGGGCGGCCATGACAGCCGGCACAGTTTTGGGAAGGCCGCCGGGTATTGAAGTGGATCGAGGAGAGCGGTTTATTTTCAGCTATGAGCTGCGGGCCGCCAGTTATGAGGAATGCATGATGAAGATCGGTCGACTATTTGGGGTGGTGCTGGTTTTGGCAGCGATGTCCGGCGTTTGCGGAGCGCAACAGAAGGGCGAGCCGGGGAAGTTTGATTTCTACCTGATGAACCTTTCCTGGGCACCGGAGTTTTGCTCTGTCCCGGGCGCGAGTGCTGAGTGCAAGACTCCGTCGAAGGGCTTTATCCTGCATGGGCTTTGGGCGCAGAACGATGATGGGTCGTATCCGGTGTTCTGCTCGGAGCGGCCGGGGCCTGCGCATCCGGAAGCGAACCTGGACATGACGCCAGACCTCGAGCTGCTGAAGCATGAGTGGGCAAAACATGGGACGTGCACGACACTGTCGCCGGAAGCGTTTTTCGGGCAGGAGCGGAAGGCGTATACGACCTTCAAAGTGCCGCAGAGTCTGCTGGCGATCGACCACGAAGTACAGATGAGGCCGCAGGAGATTCTCGATCTGTTTGGCAAGATCAATCCGGGATTTCCTCCGGGAAGCATTTTGCTGAGCTGCGGCAATAATCGGCTGACGGCGGTGGAAGCGTGTCTCGATAAAGACCTCAGGCCTATCGTCTGCAAGGGGCTGCGGACGTGTCGTGCGAATGTTGTGAAGATCACTCCGCCTGCGCATTAGGTTTGTGCTGCGGTGTGCATCTAACGCTTCGGGTGACTTGAATTGACGCAAATTGGAACGTCCAATGGACTGATGAGGAAAAGTCTTCGCATCGTAGCGATGGTTTGCGCGGTGTGGCTTTACGCATCGTTTCACGCTACAGCGCAGGATGCGACGACGTTGCGCGTTCAGATTTTAAGTGGCAAGACTGGGCGGCCGGTGACGAATGTTCATCTGAGGCTGTTTCGCGATGCCCATCTGGCTGCTTTTAGCGGAGCGCATGACGACAAGGGTGAGACGACGGACGGCGAAGGCTATGCCCCAATCCCAAATGTCGATGCAACGGTTGGCAGTGTGTTCATCGCGGTCGATCTGCATCGCCCGTGCTCGAAGACCGACAAACATGATTTTTCGCTGGTGAAGGTGCGCGTAGCGGGTGTGGTGAGCGAGAACTCGTGCAAGCCGCGCATATCGATGTATCCGCAGCCCGGCACGCTGATTTTTTACGTCCGGGACCTGACGCTCATGGAGAAGATGCGGCGCTAGATTTCTTCCGGTATGAATCCGTTCAGCAGGTTCATCGTCGCGGCGATCGGGAGGCCGACGACGTTGAAGTAGTCGCCTTCGATGCGCGGAATCCAGCGGGCGGCGAAACCCTGGATGCCATAGGCGCCGGCCTTATCGAGCGCGTCACCAGAGGCCAGGTACCGTGAGAGGTCGGCCTCGCTGATTGCAGAAAATGTGACATGGGTAGTTTCAAGGTGGACGCGCTCGGCAGTCGGCGTGACAACGGCGATGCCTGTGTGGACCTGGTGAATACGTCCGGTGAGTGCGCGCAACATGCGCTCGGCGTCGGCTGTGTCGGCGGGTTTGTTCATGATTTCGTTTTCGAGGACGATCGTCGTGTCGGCGCCAAGGACCGTCGCGTCCGGAAACAGCGTGTGGATGGCGCGGGCCTTTTCCAGCGCAAGGCGGTGAACGTAGGTCGAGGGAGCTTCATAGGGTAGACGCGACTCGTCGATGTGCGCAGGATGGACCTCGAAAACAAGCCCTGCCTGGGTGAGGAGTTCGCGGCGTCGGGGGGAGGCAGAAGCGAGAATCAGCATAAAGACAGGGGATAGTGAAGGACGTTATAGGGAGTCGACCGAGATAACGGCTTCCATGGTGTGAGTGGAGTTTGGCGCAATTGTTATGGCATTGTCGGCGGCGTTGGCGGTTTCGACGCAGGTCATGCCGCGCCAGGCGTCATCGGCCATGTCGGGCATGGCAGCCCAGGGGTTCCATACCACCGTTGCCTGCGAGCCCTGTTTCACAATAGAAATGGCGCGGCGGAGGGTGGGGTCTTCGAGCGTGACCGCGGTCGTTGTGTTGAGGTAAAGACGGTCGGTGGCGGCAGTGAGGGTGATGACTGGATCGTTCTGGATTTTCCGGTTGAAGTTGTTCGTTTTGTCGATGTATTCCGCGCCGGCGAGGCCGGTGATGCGGACCTGCGTCGCGTCGCCCACGGTGAAGTAGGTGTGGAAGGCTTCTCCAATCTGTAGCGGCTCGGCGGATTGGTTTGCGACGGTGAGGCGCATGGTGAGCGTTTCGCCGAGGATGAGCTGCAGAGCAACGCTGAACTTGTCGAAGCCGAGGGCGCGCGACTGTTCGGTAGGCGCGAGAGTGAGCGTGAGGTGCAGGTCGTCGCCAGAGAGCGCGGCGAAGGCGAGGTCCCAGGTTTCGATGCGGGCGAAGCCGTGCATCGGGCCGTCGGTGCGGGCGCCGGTGCGGGGCCCGAACCACGGGAAGACAAGGGGCACGCCCCCGCGGATGGGCTTGTCCGGCGCGAAGCTGGACTGCTCGCTGAGGAAGAGCACAGGGCCGTGGCCGGCGGGCTGCCAGTGGGTCAGGTGCGCGCCATGGAGGTAAAGTTCGGCTGTGCAGGCCGGGGTGGTGATGCGCGCGCGGACGAGGCCGCTTTCGGTTTCGTCGAAGGCGAGGACGCCGAGGATGGCGAAGCTGTCGGTGAGAGTTTGGAGGTCCATGCGGATTCCAGTGTAGCTGGTCTCAGAGTGCATCGAAGTGTTTGAGGTGTGCGGATGGTGAAAGCGGTGCTGTGCGATATCGATGGAACCCTGGTGCAGAGCAACTGGCTGCATGCCGAGGCTTGGCAGGTGGCGTTCGCGGGGATGGGAATCGAACTGGAAGTGGAGGACATCCGGCGTCAGATCGGCAAGGGAGGCGACGAGCTGATCCCCGTATTTGTACCGTGGTGGAAACGCGACGCGGTGAAAGAGCCGCTGGAGGCTTATCGCAAATTCGTCTTCCAGCAGGACTTCATGCCGCGCGTGAAACCCCTGCCGATGGTGCGGGAATTCCTGTTGCGTGTGAAAGCGGAGGGCATCAAAATCGCGTTGTCGAGTTCGGCGGGCAAGGAAGATCTACTTACCTATAAGCGCATCGCGCGTATGGAAGATTTGATCGATGCAGAGACCAGCGCCGACGATGCCGACAAGAGCAAGCCGCACCCGGACATCTTCGACGCCACGCTCCGCAAGCTGAGGCTCCGCGCGAAAGATTGCATCGCGCTGGGTGACACACCCTACGATGCCGAGGCCGCCGGCAAAGCGGGCCTGCGGACAATTGGTGTAACCACAGGCGGGTGGACTCGCGAGGAACTGATGGCTGCCGGGTGTGTCGAAGCCTACGAGAGCGTTGCGGAGTTGCTGGAGCGGTTCGAGGAGAGCGCAATTATGCGCGAAGGGCTTCGTTAGAGCGGTTATACTTCCGCGCATGATCACGAGTGGAAATTATGAGCAGGGTACCGGAGCGAAACGGGCCTTGATGCTGGGCTTCATGGTGCTGATCTGTACGCCGATGGTGGTGTCGCTGCTGCTGTTGCTGGCGGTTGAGTGGCCGAAGATGGATGGCGTGACGGTACATCTTCCGAGGGGTGTGCGGGCGACGGTGGCATCGGGGATTCTGTCGGGGTTCGATTACGGCAGGAACAAAGCCAAGCAGGACCGGGCGAAGCGGCTGGATGCGGAAACGGCCGCAGGGTATCGGCCGCCGGAGGTACTGGTTGGTCTGAAGCCGGCCGATATGTCGGAGATGTACCGAAAGCAGAGAGAAAGCAAAAAAGCCGCCGGAGACCTGCTTCGACGTGCCGCGGAGCTGGAGAAAAGCGGAAAAGAGTGCGATGCGGAAGATCTGTACACGCAGGCGGCCAGCAAGGACCCCAGCAGCGAAGTCTATGAGTACACGGAAGGCATGGGCCGTGCCGGGCTGAAGTGCGGGGATTTGCCGGGCGCGCGAGCGGGGCTTGAGGCGGCTGTTCTCAAGGAGAAAAACTTCATCGAAGGGACGGATGAGGACCAGCTCGGCAAGGTCCGACAAGACATGTTGGCAGACCAGCTGTTCCTGATCGTCGTCTACGACAGGGAACATGAGACTGCATTGGCGAAGCAGACCTGTTCCGATGCGCATAAGGATTGGGTAGGCTGTGCGTGTGTGTTGGGGAAAGACGGCGATGTGAAGTGCACGGAAAAGCGCTAGTCCAGAGACCTTGCCGGGGTTTGGATCGACAAAAGCAAAAGGGAGCCGCCGAAGCGACTCCCTTTCGCTTTTGAAGCGAATTGATTTAGGCGATGCGGCGCTTGCGGAACATCGCACCCGCTGCGCTTAGCGCTCCGGTACCCAGCAGGATCAGGCTGCTCGGCTCCGGTGTGGGTGTGGCATTTGGATTGCCGGCCACCGGGTCGCTACGCAACGAGAAGCTCGTCAAGCCGGTGCCTGTAGTGGACAGCGTAAACGTGCCGGAGGTATCGGTGAAGCCCGGGGCGGCGTCATGGAAGACTCCGGTACCGGACACGGCGACGTTCGGTCCGACGATCATGGGATTAGGGCCGGAGCCAGTAATCGTATCAATCGTAAATGTAACGGTGGGGCTCCCTGCGGGAGTTGCAAACAGCACGATGCCGTGAGCAGCGGCAGTATTGAAGGTGAAGCTACCCAGATTCGCCTGCTGGAACAGCAGGCCGCTGAAGTCACCTGTCGCCAGGACAACGAAACCTGTAGTCGGGTTGAACGTGATGCTGTTGGTCGTCCAGGTGTCAGAGCCAGCAAGACCGATAGTTCCCGTGATAGGTGTGGCCAGGGCCAAAGGAGCCGACGCCGCGAGCAAGGCCGCCAGAGATAGAAGTTTCGCAATTTTATTCATAATTTTGTCCCGTAAATAAGATTTATTCAGTGCGGCCGAGCTGCGTTCGAACTATTCGTTCTATCAACCGGGCATTCTTACCTTCGACCGATGCCCGTGGCGTGCTTTTATCGTGCTCGATTCAGAGACAAATCTAACAGGATTATTCGTGTTGGCATCACATCTTTGGTTATCGGAAAAAGCGGTTACCACGGTACTGCGAAAGTAACTTTTACAAGAAAGTAAACCTGAATGATGCCTCTGCGTCATGAAGTTCGTAACGCTTACTTGCTGTTTCCAAGGTAGTAGTCGCTGAATGGAAAGTCAACGGTTTAACTGGCTGTAAGTTGAACAAACTAAAGATTTTAGTAACAACAGCCTATTACTGTGGTTACCTCGTGTGTGTCACTAAAATGGTTACCCGTCGTGTTACCCCGGTTTTTGTAATACAACTGAAGCTGGTGCCTTTATTGAGTGGCTTAAAGCCGTAAGCCCCTCACTACGAGGGGCTTCGGATCTACTGGAAGTAGACGCGAGTTAAGCTTTCAGCTTGCGACGGCCAATGCCGAATGCCGTCAGCAGGCCAGTACCGAGCAGCGCGAGCGAGGACGGTTCGGGGACTGAAGGTACAGGCGCGCCGCTGACGTTCAGATCGAAGCTGGTCGTGCCATTGGTCGAGGTCTGCAGGACAAACGTACCGCCGGTGTTGTCGAAGCCGGTCTCGCTGAAGGTGCCGGTGCCAAAGACAGTCTCGTTGGTGAAGGGATTGAAGGGATTCGGTCCGCTGCCGCCGATTGTGTCGATGACAAAGGAGAGTGTCCTGCCGCCCTTGGTGACGGTGAAGAGGGTCGTTCCATCGGCAGTGTTGTCGAAATTGAAATCGGTGAGGACGACGCCGGGGGCGTTCGCGAAGAATGCGAAGTCGCCGATAGCGTTGTTCGCAACATCACCTGTGCCGGCGAAGTGAATGCTGGTGGTCGTAAAGGTATCTGCGCCGGTGATCGAGGCGGAGCCCGTAATAGAGGTGGCGAAAGCCAGGGGGGCAGAGGCGACGAGAAGAAGTGCGAGAGAGAGAAACTTGGTCGTGCTATTCAATGTAGTGCTCCTAGGTGCGGGGTCGACCCGAAATGGCGCGGCATGGCTGTGACGGGTGGGGTATGAATGCCGCAGGGTAACTGCCGGCGTCGGGGATGATGTGAAAGGAATCAATGCTGCGTCGGTGTAACTTGGTTCGAGCTCGTGGGCTCATCTTTCCAGGTACACACGGCAGTCAAAGTCAATAACAAACTCGTTCGGAGAAGTGTACGAGGCTCAAAGATACCTGCCACGCTCCGTCAATACAAGCGGTTAAGCGCGTATTAAGTGCTTTATTTTCTGTTTTTAGCGATTTTTAAGCTGAGCGAGCCAGCTCTTGAGCTTATGACACGAAAGTTGTACGCGAAAAATAAATAATTCAAGGAAATTTAGCCGATTTCGACGGTCGGCGCCGTAAGTTGCAGAGTCGCCAGATTGCGCTTGCCGGTGGGGCAAAGGGTCAGGAGGGGGCAGCCGTCGCACTTCGGCTCGGCGAAGGTGCACAGGGTCTGGGCGTGGAGCTTGATGAGGGAGTGATGTTCGTCGAGCATGGCGGCGTCCCAGGTTTCGGGGACCAGGCGCATCAGGCGGCGTTCGGTGGTTTCCGCGTCCGCGCGGGGGACGATGCACAGCCGCTGAGCGACGCGGAGGTGATGCGAGTCGACACACAGCGCGCGGCGGCGGAGAGTGGAGAAGTTGACCACGGCCCCACTCGTCTTGGGGCCCACGCCGGGGAACTGCTCCAACCATGAGCGAATTTTGTCGGTTTTGTAGCGGGCCAGGAAGTCGAGAGTCAGCGAACCATAGCGTGCGGTGATGCCTTGCAGAGTGGCTTTGAGCTGCGGCGCTTTCTGTTCGGGAAACGTAACGATGGAGATGGCGTGTTCGATCTCGGTGACGGTGGCGTCGCGGACGGGGTCCCAATGTCCGGGACCGGCGTTGAAGCGGCGCTCGAGGTCGCGCATGACCTGGTGCGATGTGGGTGTCTTGGTGCGGGAGCTGAGGAGAGAGTAGATGAGCTGGGTAAGCGGGTCCCAAAGCTCGCGCTCCGGTGGCTTGCCGTAATGCTTCAGAAGGAGACGATGGATGTGGGGCAGTTTGTCGGCCTGCTCGGGTGTGAGCGGTCGTGGGGCCTCGGGCTCGGGGGTGAGGTCGGGAAAAAGGGCTGGAGCCTCTTGGATGGATGCAGACATTGATGATTGGATGCTACCGGATATGAGCCTTCTTCATCTTGTGACACGAGGTCAGGCCCGGGACGTTTTTACTTCGGACACCAGTGAGCCAATCGGATTCGTAACGGCCTTAAGGGCGATTTTACCGATAGACTCTCCACGCCTCCGCATGAGGATAGCTGCCGCGACACCAGCGGCGACGGTGCTCCAGAAGAGAATGCGTTTCATATTCATTGAAGCCTCCCAATGACTGATGTGCAGTCAATGGATTGGATGCAGGTTCGAGACAAATACAGATTGGAAGTAACTGTAGCTGCTCGACTCATGTGCCGACGGGGGCAGAATTAGTTACGTGTGATGCCGAGCTGCCGGCCGTTGGCGTTGGCGATGCCCCAGGCCATACGCGGCGTGTTGTGGGCGAGGCCGAGCTGGCCATCGGGGCCGAGCAGGATGATGCCGCCATGTCCGCCGAGGCGGCTATAGAGATAGGCGATAGCGTCGGTTGCGGCCTGCTGCGGGGTTGCGCCGGCTGCGACACGGTCGACAGCCCACTTGCCGAGGACGAGCTTCATGATCGGCTCGCCCCACCCGGTAAGGGAGACGGCCGCGGAAAGGTTGTCGGCGTAGCAGCCGCAGCCGATGAGCGACGAATCGCCGACGCGGCCGGGGGCTTTCGAAAGCGTTCCCCCCGTAGAGGTGCCAGCCGCAAGGTTGCCGTACTGGTCGAGTGCAACGGCGCCAACGGTGTCGTGGGAGTGGAGCGTGGGATCGTCGATGCGGAAGTTGTCGGGAAGTGCGCGGTCGACTTCCGCCTCGAGAGCAGCTTCGTCGAGGGCGGGCGTGGGTGCCGTGAATTCGGAGTTGCCGCTAAAGGTGGTATCCGAACCTCCAGCGGCTTCGTTGCGCTGGAAGGCCATCAACCGTTCACGCTCGCGCGGGACGATCAGTTCGCTGTTATCGACCAGACGCATGCCGTTCTGGGTCGCGAAACGCTCGGCGCCGGGGCCGACGAAGTAGACGTGGGGGCTCTTGTCGAGGACAAGGCGCGCGGCCTGGATGGGGTTCTTCAGGCGTTCGACGCAGGCCACGCCGCCGGTGCGAAGGTTTTCTCCGTTCATCAGCAGAGCGTCAAGCTGGACGCGGCCATCGCGGGTGAGGAAAGAGCCGCGGCCGGCGTCGAAGGTGTCATCGTCTTCCATCACTGTTACCGCCGCTTCCACCGCGTCGACGGAGGTGCCTCCGCGCTGGAGCGCTGCCCAGCCGGCGGAAAGGGCGGCGGCAATACCGCGCTCGTGGGCGGCTACCGCATCGTCGGGCATGGCCCAGGCTCCGCCGTGGATAAGGAGAATCGGTTTGCTTTTGGAAAGACTCATCTCAAGGGTGAGTGTAGATGGAGCACGGCAGAAACGGAAAACCGCGTTTACCGATGCAACGGCAAACCGACCGAGGCAGCGATCGGCCCGAAGCGCGGGTCCTCACGGACGGCGGCCATCGTCGGATCGATCATGATGCCGATCATGCTGGGCTCGCGCCGCGCGGCGAGTTGCGCAAGGTCGCGCAGGCAGGCATCCTTGTCCCCCAGAGCGGCTTCGGCCGAGGCCATATTGTAGGTGCGGTCGTTGGGGGAAGGATGCAGGCGTTCTTCCGCGGCGAGCTGTGTGCGCCACATGGCCGGCGCCCCTCCGGTGCGAAAGGCGCGATCCATCTCATCCAGCAAACGGAGTTGGCTGGTGTTGTGGCGGAGTGTCGCGAAGCGGCGAATCTCGTCGAGGTAGCGAGGTATATCTCGGGGTTCGACCAGACTGATACCGCCAAGGATGCGGTGCGGAGAAGGCGAGCTGGGGTCATCGTTCTCCACTTCCTGCAGGATGTCCGCCGCTTCGTTGCGGTGCCCGCTGAGGCCGAGGGCGAAAGCTCGATCGCTGAGGATGGAGGTCGAGGTCGGCTGGAGCCGCTGTGCGAGGTCCAACTGGGCGAGAGACTCTTTGTAACGGGCCTCATGCGTGAGCATCGAGGCATACCAGTGGTGGGCGAGGGCGGAGTTGGGATCGAGGGCGATGGCAGTCTGGAAATCGCGTTCGGCGGCTGAGGCATTCCAGTCCCAGAAGAATTCAACAAAACCCAGCGAGGCGTGGGCCTCGGAAAGTTGAGGGTCGAGGGCGATGGCGCGTTGGGCTGCGGCTTTGGCCTTGGGGTAGGCCTCGGCCTCGGGCATCATCGAGTATTCGCGGATCAAATTGTAGGTCTGTGCGAGGCCGGCGTAGGCGGGGGCGTAGCCGGGGTCCTGGTCGATAGCCTGCTGAAAGCATTTGAGGGCGCGGTCGAGGGTGTCGGGAGTGCGCTGCTCGTAGAAATAGATGCCGCGCAGATAGAGCGCGTCGACGCCGGGGACTTTGGAGCTGTACTTGACGGTGCGGACGGTCTGGGTGGGATCGAACGGCGGTACATCCCCCAGAGTCTGACCATGCCGGTGCGAGCGGACCAGGGCTACGGCGGCAATCGCCCCAACGCAAAGAATGCCGGCCAGAAGGTACGTCCAACGGCGCCCGCGGCTTGCGGGGGCCGCAACCTGTTCCGGCTGCGGTTCCGGCAGAGTTGCTGGCTGTTCCGGTGCCGCGATCGCGGGAGTGTCCGTTTCCGTTTCGTCAGTGTCGGCTAAATCAGCCTGGATTTCCGCTTCCGGATCGATGGGGCCGGTGGAAGAAAGCCAGCTATCGAGATCGGGGATGAGGGCGTAGACGTTGGCGCGACCGGCACCGGGCATTCTACGGACTGGCAGACCGCGCTGTTTCTCCCACCGTTTAACGGTGCGGACATCGCGCGAAACATAGGCCGCAATGTCTTTCCACCCCTGGAGAATGTCCTTCTTCGGCGCGGTCACGAGGGCCTCAAATACTGGTTACTTATCTTAAGCATCATTTTACCCGCAGGGGGACGCCTCGGCCAAGGGTTTGGTCGCGGTGTGACGGAACGCCGCGAAACGGAGGTGGACGAGCGGGCAGGCAAATGGGAACGGGTCAGACTATTCGCCTGTGAACCGAACGCTATTGGCCAGGGCCATGACGCTGGTGTTGAGCTGCGGGGCCTGCGCGACAGGCGTGGCGGAAATCAGAACGAAGTATTGCTTTTTGGCCTGGGGCTGGGCCGTCAGAAGGACGGAAACACGTTGGCCGGCGGTGGTCGTGGCATCGACATTGAGGCCGTAGGAGGCACGGCCGGCGATGGTGGTGTTGCCGCGATTAAGGGTGTTGAACGAAGTGAACTGGGAGCGGAAGAGGCCGGCAGCTACATCGACGGCCGCACTGGCGGAGTTGCTGGTAATGACGCGTATCTGGATCCAACTGGCGCCATTGCGGAAGATTGGACCGTCGCTCGAAGGGGCAGCCTCCCAGCCGGGAGGAATATAGAGGCGATATTGTCCGTGGGGGTCCTCGAACAACTGACCATGCTGGGCTGCTGTGGCCGCCTGAAAGGTCTGTTGCGGTTGTCTACAGGTCTGCGCGGCTGCAAGAGCGAACGAAAGCATAAGCGTGACCAGGACTCCGGCCGTCATGGTGGTCAGGCGATGGAACACAAGTAGGCCTCAAAGTGGGACGTGGAACAGAAGTGTAGGGGCGATTGTGTGGCCTGGCCCCGATTGTGGCAAGAGGTATAAGGGGGCATATCGGGGCAACCGTCTAAAGGTGTTCGGCGCCCCCACATGTTGGCGTTGGTAGGTCCGCTGCCACCGCAAAAACTGTCAGGCTTCACCCGGTGTACAGCCACCACACCTGTCCGTGGCTCTGGATCAAACTCACAACTCAAAGCTCACAACTCAAAACTAACGTGTGCGCTCGGGACAACCGCGGCCGATACCTGAAGATAGGCACGTTGTCCCAGTTATGCGAGGAACAAATGCAATGATATGCAACGAACGTGGTGCATTTTAAGGTGGTATGAGCTTCATGCCCCGTTTTGCCCTGTTCTGTCCCTTGCCTTGACCGAGCCACACGCGCACACTCGAACTGCAACTCTCTTACATCTTGCGCCGCCTCCTCCCGAGTTGGGTAGCCCGGGAGGAGGCGCACTTTTGCCCTGGGGAGGGACGAAGGTGCGAGGTTGCGGCCTAGCCCTGCGACAGGTAAAGAAAGCGCAGCAGAAAAAGCGTCGCCAGCAGATAGAGCATCCAGTGCTGCAGACGCCCCCTTCCAGTGGCCAATTCGATCACCGCAAAGCTAATGATTCCAAACGACAGCCCCGTGGCGATGGAATAGGTTAGCGGGATGGTAATGATCGTCAGGAAGGATGGGATGGCGACGCGGGGATCCTCCCAGTCGATGCGTGCGGAGCTTGCGACCATCAATGCGCCGACAAGGATGAGTGCGGGAGCGGTGGCGAACCCGGGTATGGCTCCGAAGACCGGCGCGATGAAGATGGCAAGAAGGAACAGCAGGCCGGTAACGATCGCTGTGACCCCGGTACGCCCCCCGGCGGCCACTCCGGCGGAGCTCTCTATATAGCTGGTGACGGTGGAGGTCCCGGCGAGCGAACCGATGACGGTCGACGTGGCGTCGGCGATGAAGATGCGGTTGAGACGTGGGATGGTGTGGTCGGGGGAGATCAGGCCGGCGCGCTCGGTGACGGCAACCAACGTACCGATGTTGTCGAAGAGGTCGACGAACAGGAACACAAAGATGATCTCGAACACGTTGAGCCGTAGGGCGCCGCGCAGGTCGAGGTGGAACGCCGTATCGCGGATGGCGAGTGGGGAGAAGGTGCCGGGGTGCCAGGGAACCTGGTGGCAGAGGATTCCCAGGAGCGTGGTGCCGAGGACCCCGATCAGCATCGCCGCCTTGATCCGGAAGGCCTGCAGGATGGCGATCAGGAGGATGCCGAAGACGGCGAGAGCGGTGGCGGGCGCGTGCATGTTGCCGAGCGTGACAGTGGTGGCGGGGCTGGGAACGATGATCCCGGCGTTCTTGAGGCCGATGAAGGCGATGAAGAGCCCGATGCCGCCGGCGACCGAGGCGTGGAGCTGGTAGGGGATCGCGCCGACCAGCCGTTGGCGGATGCCTCCGATGGTGAGCAGGAGAAAGATGATGCCGGAGATAAAGACCGCGCCCAATGCCGTTTGCCATGGGACTCCCATGCCCTTGACGACGGTATAGGTGAAGTAAGCGTTGAGACCCATTCCCGGCGCGAGCGCCAGTGGGTAGTTTGCTAGCGCACCCATCAGGATCGAGCCGATCGCCGCGCACAGGCAGGTGGCGATGGTGACCGCGGCGATGGGCATGCCGGTTTCCGACAGAATGGCCGGGTTCACGAAGATGATGTAAGCCATTGTGATGAAGGTGGTGAGGCCGGCGAGCGTCTCGATGCGCCATGTGGTTTTGTGCTCGGCGAAGTGGAAGTAAGCTTCGAGACGGCTGCGCATGGGCGGCTCACCTGTGTTTCTAAAAATGGATTTCGGGTGTCGACTTCAGCATATCGCGGTGCCGGCCCAGCGAGGGTGCTCTTGGCCTATCATGCGGGATAGAGGGTTTTCCTTGAGCGAAGACACGAACGGTCTTTCATCGCTAGCGCCGCGGAAGCTGAGCCATGCGGAGGCACGGATGGAGCAACGTCTCTACTGGAGCAAGAAGAGTATTCCGGAGCGGCTCGCGGCGATGACCGCGCTGACAAAACGCATGAACGAGATGCGAGGCATTTTTATCAATGAACAAAACCCAGATCTCACTCCTTGCCGCGTTCGTCGCCGCAAAGGTTGAATTTGCCGTGGTGGGTCGTGTCGCTGTGAACATTCACGGCTACATGCGCGCCACCAATGATCTCGACCTGTTTATCCGGCGGACAGAAGAGAATGCCCGCGCCGCCTTCGATGCTCTACTGACGCTCGGGGTTCCCCTTGAAGGGTTCCAGCCTGACGACCTTCTCGATGATGAAGACAATCTCCGGTTCGGCCCTGCGGAAGACCACATCGACATCCTCGCTTCCATCGGAGAGATGCCGTTTGATCAGGTGTGGCGGAACCGTGTTGAGACAGATGTGGAAGGGCTTTCCATCCCTTTTATCTCCAAATCGGATTTGATCGACAGTAAGCGGCAAGTGGGACAATTGAGAGATCTCGCCGACGCCGAAGAGCTTGCGCTGATTCCAGACCACTGGGTGAGGGTATGACTGCAGAGGCGGTGAAGAAGCTGCTCTGCCTCGTGCCACATCCGCGCGAGGGTGGCTGGTACGTGCGCACGTGGGAATCGGCGGAGAAGTTTGCGACCAGGGTGGGTGAACGGCGCACGTCGACGGCAATCTACTATCTCCTGGAGCCGGGGACGTTCAGTGAGATGCATCGGCTGGCCAGTGACGAGATTTTCCATCACTACCTCGGCGGCCCGGTAGAGATGCTGCAACTGTTTCCGGATGGCAGCAGTGCGCGGGTCGTCATTGGGAAGGACATCGAGGCCAGCGAGCGGCCACAGATGGTTGTCGAGCGTGGGGTTTGGCAGGGTTCGCGGCTGCTGGAGGGTGATTTTGCTTTGCTGGGATGTACGGTGAGCCCGGGGTTCGAGTTTGAAGATTATGACGCGGGATCGCGTGAAGAACTGACCGAACGATGGCCGGCGTGGCGCGACCTGATCGCGGGCTTAACTCGGGAATAGCCCCGCCATTTTTGTCTGCACATCTCCCAATTCCTTACCCCTCATACGCAGACAACCTAGAAAGCAACGCCGGAAACGAAGCGCTGCGGCGGAAGGTCCAGCCGAGGGTCGGGGTTGTAGTAGTCGTAGACGGCTGATGGCGCGGTGAGGGCGTCGATGGCGTAGCGCAGCGAGAAGGTGAAGTGGAGATCGTAGCCGCTGGCGTCGGGCCAGAGGTAGAGCAGGAGTTTGTCGGGCAGAACTTCGTAGTGGTTGAGGGTGTAGCCGCTGTCCTCGACGGCGGCTTCGAGCGAGGCGCGGTCGACGTCGGCTCCGGGTGGAAGGCCGATTTCAGCGATCAACATGCCGTAGCCGCGGAAACCGAGACGCTCAATGTGGGCGATGGCGTGGATCGGGGTGTTCGGCGCGGCGGACTTGTTGTCGAAGGCGACGGAAAGTCGTAGCTGTTCGTTATTGGTGGTTGCGGATGTCGGCGTTGTGCCGGGCCAGGGATGGTAGAAGTTGGCGACGATTTGCGCGGTTGCAGGGGAGGAGCCGGTGGGAAGATCGAGCGTGATCTTGTGCGGACCGGCGGTGAGTGCGGCGCCGAGCGGGATGAAGAGTGGGCCGGCGTCTTTGTCCGGAGGAGGAAGCGCGGCGGTGGCGATGGGATTGCCGTCGATGCGGACTACGATGGTGCTGCTTTTAGCAGCTGGTCTCTCCACTGCCCTTTCGACGTGCTTCGCTCGCTCAGGGTTCGGTCGAGATGACTCATTTGGGGTGAAAGATCCGAGAGCAATCGAGGCCAGCACGTCGAGCGTGCGGGCTGTGGCTTGCGTGGAGTACCAGAGGCTTTGGCGGTCTTGCTGATGGTCGAGGAAGAGGAGGCCGCGGGTGATGAGGTCGTCGTTGGATTTCATTCCGGAAGCGAGCAGCGCGCGCAGAGCAGCGGCGGTGGTTTCGACGCGGCCGGCGCGGCCCCAGCCGAAGAATGGCGTGTTGGTTTCGAGGTTCCAATAGGCTCCGCCGTTTTCTGAGAGCGCCAGCGTCTGAAGACGGGCGATGGCGGGCTTGCTGCGTGCGGTGTCTCCGGCGGAGATTGCGGCGAGAGCGTAGTTGGCGAGGGTGTAGGGTTCGTCGATGCTTGCGGTGAAGGATTGAGTGGCGGCGAGGGCTTTGGCGGTGAGCGGATCGGCATCAGGCGCGCCGGCGATCATGGCGGCGATGGATGCGGTGAGCATGGCGTTGCCGGCGGTGTCTTCAGGGTGCGGTTTGTTGTCGCGGTCGATGCGCATCCATAGTCCGGCGGCCTGATGCTGCGCCAGATAAGCGACGGCGGATTTGATGACGCCGTCGTCGATGGCGGTGAACTCGCGGGCGGCGGTGAGGAACTGGATGGCGTAGGCGGTGAGTGCGAGGTCGGGCTGCTTGTCGTTGGGCCAGTAGCGGAAGCCGCCGGAGCTGTCGCGGTCGGCGAGGAGGTTGGCGTAGGCGGCGGCGAGGTTGAGGCGGGTCTGCTGGACGAGTTTTTTGTCGGGTGCGGGGAGCATTGCGGCGTAGCGCTGGAGCAGAAGGCTGGGCCAGGCGATCGAGATGATCTGCTCGGCACAACCGTCGGGATAGGCGGTCATGGCGACGAGCGCGTCGCGCAGGTGGGCGGAAAGATTGGGGTAGAGCTTGAGGGTGGCGTCGCTGGAGCCGGGCATCGCGTCGGCAGGGATGGTCAGCGTGAAGGTAGTGGGGCCGTTGACGATTCCGGCGGTGGTGACGGCGGCTTCGAGGCCGTCTGGGTGGACGGTGATGGGCCGCTCGATGCTGTCGCCGGTGTCGCCTTCGGGGCGCGCGGTGAAGAGGATTTTGCCGCTGAGGATGGGAGAGATAGGGGTGATGGTTGCGGTGGGAGAGGCGGAGTCCTGTGCGGGGATGGTGATGGTGGCGGGTGGGGTGTCGATGCGGAGCCAGGGGGCGGCGGTAAGTTCGTTGTGGACCTTGACCCGGTGGTCGAGGTAGTTGCGCAGCGTTATGGGGAGGGCGATGCGGTCGCCGGTAGTGAGGACCTGCGGTGGGTCGAGTGCGGCAAAGAAGGGCAGGAAGGTCTGGAAGCTGGCGATGCCTGCGCCGGTGTTGCCGCCCAGGGTGGAAGCCGCGACGGAGAGTTGCCACGTGGTGATGTTGTCGGCGACGGGGAAGCGGCTGGTGGCGGTGCCGTCTGCGGCGGTGAGGACTTCGGGGCGCCAGAGGAGGGTTTCGGGGAAGTAGTCGCGGATGCGGGGCGTGCCCGACGGCGGAGGTGGTGGCGCTGGCATCTTCATATCGGCAAACATCACTCTGGAGCGGCTATTTGCTAGACGCCCTCCCAAAAATCCACCAGCCATGCCAGCTACACCGGAGATGGAAGATGATTCGGTACTCAATGTCACTGTCTGCGCTGTTACTGCTATCGTTTCGGTCGCTGCACCCACTTGCAGCTTGGCGTCGAGCACGGTGGCATCTGGCGAGAGGACGTGTACCTGATCGATGACGGTGGTTTGGAAGCCGGGCATTTTGAAGCGAACGGTATAGAGGCCGGCCGGCAGTGGAGTCAGCATATACTCGCCTGTTGCGTCAGTCGTGGTTTCAAACTCGGCTTGCGTGGCGGCGTTAGTGGCGACGATGGCAACGTTGGGGATGACCGCCCCAGTAGGGTCCGAGACGGTGCCGACAATGGAGCCTGTTTCGATCGTTGGCTCGCCGGATTGCGTCGCACTGCGGGGCTTTTGTGGCGAGGATTCTTTTGCTGATTGCTGAGCTCGTTCATGAGAGAAGCTGGCGACCGTGAAGTCATCCGCGAAAGTATTGTCGCCCTGCTTGCCGCGTTTGCCGTCTGGGCCGAGGCTGCCGAGGTCGATGGTATCGATGATCGCGGTGACCGGCGTGACAGTAGTGTGCTTTTGTGGCGTTGTGCCGGCATGAGCGCGAGCTTCAACGCTGACGCGGTCGGTGAAGATGGTGCGCGTGCGGAAGTTGGCTTCGAGCGGGTGACCCCACGGGTCGACAAGCTTCGCGAGTGACAGACCAGAGGCTCGCAGAGCGGTTTCGAGTTCGGATGCGGTGCGCGGAAACGTACGCGTTGCGGCGTAGGTTGTCAGCGCGTTTTGTATCAGCAGGCGATCGTCCGTGAACCAGGAGATAGACGCCGAACCGGCCTCGAAGGCGGAGTGGCGCGGTTGGTCTTTTGACGGCGGATGGCCCTGGCTGACGGCGGTGACGGCGAAGTCGGCCTGCTGGACGGTGAATTTCCAGGTAAAGGGCTGTCCCCAAGGGTCTCGCCAGGAGGCGAAGTCGATGTGGTCGGCCTGCATGGCGGCGGTGAGTGCGGACAGGTCGCGGATATAGGCCTTGGTGCGGAGGTGATCGTCGATGAGGACGCGGCGAAGGTCGGATTCGTAATGCGCAAACCAGTTCCACTGGGCGAGGGATTCACGAAAATCGTCGCTGGTGCCGGGCTGTTTGTCGGGGCCATCGCTCACCAGATCGAGCGACATGATGGTGTAGTTGGGCGAGGCCACGAGGTGGAAGGGTTTGTCCCATGGATCGCGCAACGCGGAGACGGATAGCTTCTGTGCTGCGAGAAGATCGTCAAGCCCCGAGACCGTTGTGGGAATGCTGGTGTGGGTGGTTAGATAGCTGCGCAGCGCGTTACGCACCGGGCCGATCTGCATCTCGAGCATCCCGGCGAAAACAATGCTTATCTGTTGATGGGGGGTGTTGTCCGTCAGCTCGATGCCGAGATGCTCAACGTTGAGCAGAAGAGTTGCAGCGAGGTCGAGTTCAGGTGTGAAGGGTTTTGCGGGGTCACGCTGTTCGATGTCGGCGAGGGTAAGCCCCGGAACCTGTTGGGAGTTGACGAACAGCGGGCGCCATGGGAAGAAAAACGAGTTGCCGTTGCCGAATTCGTTGTCCGAGCGATTGCGTTCGTTGACAGCCTGATCGACGGCGACGATGCCGAGCGCCGTGCGGGCAAGAGACGTATCGTCACCATCCTGGTCCTGCGGGCCCTTGACGTCAACGTTAGCAGAGGCGGTTTCGCCGGGCCGGTACGTAGCATGCTCGACTTTCACGTCGACATGGAGCGAGTTGTCGCGCGGAAACAGGACGGTACGAGAGGAAGTGGCTTCGATGTCGTTCTCGCTTCCCCACGGCGTCCGGATTTTATGCCCGGAAGCCAGTGCGACAACCGAAACGGTGAGATAACCGGTGAAGCGCGGGTCGGGTGCATCTGGAGTTCCCGAGGAAATGGTGAGAGTCGCTCGGCCGTTATGCAGTGTCAGGTTCTCGGTCGCAAGAGAGACGAAACCGGAGTGCGCGGTGCGCAGAAGCTGCAAGTGGATGGGCAGGCTCGGCTGCGCCGAGGTGACGGTAATACGGATTGGGTCGGCGGGCTTGTAGAGTGTGTGGTCGGTATCCACGCGCAGGAGGCCGCTCGGCTTGCTGAGGCGATGGACAGATCGTCCGGTTTGGCCATCGGGGGTGCGGGCAGATAACAGCAGCTCGGGTTCGCCTGGAGTATTTTCGTACTCTGCTTCCACGATGGCGTGCAGCGGAGCGGGCATGCGCTTCACCAGGCCTTCGTATGGTGGCAGGTTGTCAACCCGAGCGATGCCGTAGCTGTTGGTGGTGACGCGGGTAAGTGCGACAGCGTGCGCGGCCCGCTTGCCGAGAGTTTCTTCAGGGTCTCCTGATGCCATCGGCAGCAAAGAAATCTGGAGCGTGGCGTTGGCTGCGGGAAGACCGTCGGCTGTTGTGACAGAAAGAAAACCGGAGGTGGCAAGACCCGCTGCTGCTCTGGCGTTCTCGATGAACGAGACGTGCAGCGGCCGGGCGCTAACGCGGAGGTCGAAGCGTCGCTGCTCGGTGCGGCCGGTGGAACTGTCGGTAACGTACGCAGCGAGATGGAGGTCGGTGAAGTTGCCGGTACTGATGTCGGGGTCGGCAAAGTCCTTTTCATCTGCGCTGAGGTCAACGTGGGCCGTGAAGCTTCCATCCCCGCCGAGTTCGCCTGTATAGACGGCTCCTTCTTCGGTGTCATACTTCTGCTTTTCGAAATTCCATTGGCGATCGGTTTCGCGAACTACGCGGACGTGACCGTGTACGACGGGCTTGCCGAAGAGATAGTCGGCGCGAACTTCGACGGCGGCATTCTGGCCGGGGAGATAGAAGGGTTTGTCGGGTTTGGGGACGACAACGAAGGTCGGCAGGTCGTAGCGGCTGATACGTATCTGCGCGGACGCACTCGGACTATTACCTTCGTCGCTCGTTGCGATGGTGTAGTTGCCGAGGCGAAGGCGCGCGGGCACCGTCCAATCGGCGGAGGCGATGCCGAAATGCGAGGTCGTGGCCTCTGTGCGGAAGACGAGTGTATTGTCCGGGTCGCGGACATCGAGGGTCAGCTTCGATTTGGCCAGCGCGCGGCCGCGGTTATCGATGGAGAGCAGGCGCAGATGCACGGTCTGGCCCGGCTGATAAAGCGGCTTGTCGGTGGTGAGCGTCAGCGACCGCTGGCTGGGAACGCTGATGTGCTGCTCCACCGTGCTGTGGATGTTGGTCAGCCTGCCGTCGACGAGAATGCTCACCGAATCGAGCGCCGGGTTGCTGGGCGCCGTGAATTCCAGTGTGGCAAAGCCGTTGCGGTCGGTGACAAGATGCTTGCGCTCGAGGACGGCGTCTTTGTCCACGCCGTCGATGGACGCGGTCGCTGTGGCTTCAAGTGGAACGCCTGGCTGCGGCGACAGTGTCAGGGGATGGGTAGCCCGGATGCGGATGGCGTAGGTCCCCCCAGGACGAATTTCCTTCGGCGTGGCGATATGCAGAACGAAAAGCGCAGGTGCAATGTGGTCGAGTGCGAGGGTCCCGCTAATCGCCGGCTGGGATACGGGTGTAACCGTGTAGCGCACGCGGAAAAGACAAAGACTGTCGCCATTGCGCGCTTTGCCGCTGTCTGGCCGAACGGCTGGCGGTAGCGCCACGCCGCACACCGTGGTTGCGGTGCGCAGGGAGCAGGTTGCAGTGCCGTGGCCGCGGACAGCGTTCTGCGTGTCCAAAAGTTCGACAACGACCTGAACCGAGGCGGGGGAGCCGGTGTTCGCGATGGGGAGCTCGGCGAGGAAGTGGTCGCTGGAGAAGCTGAAGCGGACGGCGGACTCGTCGACGCGGAGGCCGGGAGTCTGTGCGCTGAGGATCAGAGGGGTGAGGAGGGATGCGGCGGCGATCAGGCGGCGGAGTCGGTTCATGCGATGGTTCCTCGGGCGCTTGGCTTCGGAGGTGAGGATAGCAGCGAATGCGAGGGACGGGCTTCGGAGCGGCCTGAAGCGTGTGTCGTTGGAAAATTACCGGTAAATGATTTACCGTCTATTCGCATTCAGATAACCGGAGTGGACTAAGCTAAGAACGGCTGCGGTGTATGACGGCCGAGGAGCTTGGGTTGAGCCAGACTGTTTTTGTGCTGGAAGATGATGCGGACATTAGTCGACTGGTGCAATACCACGTCGAAAAGGCCGGTTTTAGCGTGCGGGCATTTGAAGCCGGCCGCAATGTTGTTTCGGAGGCTGAGCGGACTCCGCCGGCGCTGTTCCTACTGGATGTGATGGTGCCTGACGGCGATGGCATGGACGTTTGCCGCAGACTGCGCGCGCATCCCACGCTGAATGCGGTGCCAATCATCTTTCTTACCGCGCGGGCCGCGGAAAGCGATCGCGTACGCGGCCTGGAGCTTGGCGCGGACGACTATATTACGAAGCCGTTTGGCACGCGCGAGCTGGTGGCACGCATTCGTGCGGTGCTGCGGCGCAGCGAGCCGAAGGGCGAAAAGGTCGAAGAAGGCGTCCTCCATATCGACGACCTGGATATCGACTCCGCCGCGATGCAGTTGCGCGTAAAGGGCGAACTGGTAGTGATGACGGCGACCGAGTTCCGGCTGCTGGATTACCTGGCCCGGCATCCGGGCAGGATGTTCAGCCGCGACCATCTGCTGGATGCGGTCTGGGGCGATGCCCGGTTTGTGACGCCGCGCAGCGTGGACGTTTATGTGCGCCGCATTCGCGAGAAGATCGAGATCGACCCGGAGACGCCGCGCTATCTGAAGACGATGCGGGGCGCGGGGTACAGGTTTGAGATCCCGAAGGCCGGCATGGTGACGAGCGAACAGCCAATGATGAGCGAGATGGGGCAATAGCTCGGGCGAAAATTTGCTCGTCCAGATACCGGTGTTTGTGAGATGGTCAGGGGTATGAGGCGCAGCCTGTTCGTTGGTTTGCTGGTCCGGCTGCTGGTGGGGCTTGCGGCCGCGGGACTGCTTTGGTTCTGGCTGAGATACGTCTGGCTCGATGAGCTTGTGGGAGTGGCGATCGCGACGGCGGTTGCGCTGTGGTGCCTGCAATTGTTTTTGCGGACCATTCGGCCCCTTGAGCTCGCTTCACAAAGGGCCCTGGAAGAGGCCGACGAGGCGACCCAGAAGCTGATGCGGAGCGGTGAAAGCCGGCGAGAGCTTGAAGCTTTGCTCGACTCGATGCAGGATGCCGTGGTGGCAGTCGATGCGGCGGGGCGCATCCAGTGGACAAACGCACCGATGCGGCGGCTGATTCCGAGTGCTCCTGCGAGTGGCCTGGTGCGGGTCGGACACGCGCTGGTCCAGACGATCCGCGACCCCGATGTGCTGGCCTGTGTGGGTGCGGCGCTGGCGAAGCGGACAGTGGTTGAAGGGCGGGCGACATCGGTTGTGCCGGGCAAAATTTTCGATGTGAACGCGGCGCCAATGCCGCAGGGCGGAGCGGTCGCCGTGCTGCGCGATGTGACGCGAGTCGAGCAGATGGAGCGGGTCCAGAAGGACTTTGTCGCCAATGTTTCGCATGAGTTGCGGACGCCATTGACCTCGATTACGGGGTATGTCGAGACGTTGCTGGAAGAGGAGGAGCCGGAAGGAATTGTGCGCGAGTTTCTGGGGACGATCCAGAAGAATGCGACGCGCATGAACCGGCTGACCGAAGACCTTCTGGTGCTGGCGCGGGTGGAGTCGGGCGAGCATCCGGTGCGGCCGATGCGTGTGAAGGTCTCTCTGCTGGTGCAGGATGCATACGACTCAATGGCGCGGGTTGTGCGGGATTCGGGCGGGCAATTACAGTTGCGGGAAGTAGCCGATGCCGACGTTATGGCCGACAGTGATGCCGTGGTGCGCGTGCTGAACAACCTGATCGAGAACGCGACGAAGTACGGTCGCGGCGAAACGGAGACGCGGATTGTGATGTCGGCCGTGGAGACTGGAGACGGCATGGTGCGGTTCGCGGTCCAGGACTTTGGCTCAGGCATCTCGTCGGAGCACATCGGCCGGCTGTTCGAGCGCTTCTATCGCGTCGATAAGGGACGATCGCGAGAGTCGGGTGGGACGGGATTGGGTCTGGCGATCGCCCGCCGGCTGATTGAAGCGCAGAACGGAAAAATCTGGGTGGAGAGCGAACTGGCGAAAGGCAGCACGTTCTTCTTCACGCTGCCGCTGGCAGGGCCCGAGGAGCACTCCGGCCAACTCGGTTTGGACTTGTAAGTCCAGCAATGAACCTACTTAGAAACCCTATAAATTACTTCGCGTTCACATATTTGCCCGCCGTATCTCCTACTCTGTAGAGATAGAAATCAGAGGCTGCCAGACCCGAGCTATCAAAAAGTTCATTGATGGCTTGCGAGCGGATCTGGTTGAGTTGGAGGGTTGGGATGTTGCGCATTAGATTTCAACACAGCCTCGAAGAGTTGAAAGAACAATTGCTGGTGATGGCGGGCCTGGCGGAGCGGTCCGTGCAGCGTGCGGTTGCGGGATATTTCGCTCGAGACATGTCGGCGTGCGAACAGGTGATGTTGTCCGAGAGGGCAATCAACCGGTTGGAACGGGAGATCGATCAAAAGGCTGTGGACCTGATCGCAATGGAACAGCCGATGGCGGTCGATCTGCGCTTCATTCTTGCGGTGCTGCGGATCAACGTGGACCTCGAACGCGTGGGAGACCAGGCGGCGAACATCGCCAGGCGAGGACAGGAAATGTTCCTGCTGCCCGAGGCGGATCTGCCGGTGGATATACCGCGTCTGGCGTCGCTGGCGGAGGCGATGGTGCGGCTCGCGCTGCAATCGTTTATCGCGGGCGATGCAGAGATGGCACAGTCGGTATTGCTGCTCGACGACCAGGTGGATGAGTTGAACAGGGCGACGTTTGCCGCCCTCAGTGCGCGCATACAGCAGACGCCCGAGATTACGCCGCAGGCCCTCAGCGCATTGATCGTTGCGAAAAACCTGGAGAGGGTCGGCGACCACGCTACCAATATCGCGGAGGACGTTATCTTCTGGGTCAAGGGTGCGGACGTGCGGCACGGTATTCGGATGGTCGACGAGCTTATAGGTAGCGTGGCGTAAACTACTTTGTCGACGGAGCTGTGCGCTCGAGTAATGTCGTTGTCTTGTCTTCATAGTCTACTCTCCAGTCGTGGGTAGCTTTGAGGAGATAGACCAACGGGGCGTCCTTTTCAAATAGGACGTATTGAATATTTTGTCTATTCAATATCTCGATGGAATCCTTTAAATGGATAACGTCGAGATAATCCTTGAAGGTGCCGTTATATTCAAAAATGTCTACCCGCGAATCCACAAATACAGGGACTTGACGCTCGTACCAGATGAGATAGCCGCCCCACAGGAAATCGTTAAAGACCTTTCCTTGGGGCTTGAAGTTATCGAGATAAGATACGGCCTCAGTGGGAAAACGGGCGTCGCCTTCTGTCACTGACTGCTCCGGTGTGCGCAGGCGGCCGACGACGCAGCACAAGATCACGAACACCAGCGCCGCAGAGATCAATGGGCTAAGTGGTCTGCGTGAAGCGGCGGGAGTGGTCGATGCCAGCGACTTCGCCAGCAGAGGGCCGACGAGAATAGCCCCGAGGAATAAGAAGCGCGAATACGTGAAGGCCGAGTAAATTCCCATGGCCGCGAGGGCCAGCTCAAAGAGTCCCCATTTGCGGCTGCGGATAAGTTGAAACAGAAACAACAACCCCAGGAAGAAAAGCATGATGCGGCCACGAGGTGTGTGGAAGTCCAGGCTCCTCCACTCTTCAATATTTGCGATATTTAACTTCTGCTGGAATGCAAGGTTGAAAGGATAGAAGACCAGGCGCCAGCCGTAGGGATTCAGGAAGAGTGCGGCGGCGCAGGTCAGCCAGCACAGCACCAGTTGCGCAATTCGCCGCGGGGAAAGCGCCTGACTTTCGATACAGCCCCGCGAGATTGTAAAGGTGTTGGCGGCGATGAACAGGCCGAAGACGACCATGCCGATGAGCCACGATCCGTGCGTGTTTACCCAGAGTGCAAACAGGAATGGGAGCGTCCAGACGATGCGCTCCTGGTGCCGGACGCGGAACAGGACCAGCAACTCCAAGACCAGAAGAATCCAACCGAACAGCAGCGTGCGAGGGCCGAAGGACACGGTGGAAAGACAGATGCCGATCACCGTCACAAACGCCGAGGCCCAGATCGATTTCGAATGGAGGTAAGTGACATACAGCACGCCAAGAAAAATAAGTTCTATCGCCGCCAGTGTGACGAGATAGAGACCACTTATCCCGAAAATATGAAAGCCGGCATAAAAGGGGAGCTCTGCAAACCATTCGTGGTTCATCCACGGAGCACCGGCGGCGGTGAAGGAAAATAAGTCGCGACTAATAAAAGAATGGCTCGATAGTTGTATCTGTGCGTCACGAAGGTGCCACCAAATGTCAGGATCTATCACGGATCGAGGCACGCAAAAGTAGACGACGGCGGCGATAAGACAGCTTGCGATGACTGAAGGCCAAAGGAGCGCAGGCCCTTTGTCTGCATGGACTTCCGAAGCGGGAAACAATTTGTCGTCCATGACTTAAGTCACACCTCGTACGTCGTATGGGGCCGCGTTTCATGAGTGATCTTACACTTGCATCATTTAAGCTCAAGAGGGACGATGGATAACTTAGTACCGCTATGGGACGTGGAACAACAATTCGCCGAAAGGGCACGAGGGCCTCACTTCTAAAAGACACGCGCGGGCAGAGTCTCGTTGAACTCGCTGTGATGATGCCGATCTTCGCGCTGCTGATGTGCTATGCAGTGGACTTCGGCTATTTCTTTTTAGCGGCGGCGAACATTGCCTCGTCCGCGCGCATAGCGACACAGTATTCCATTCTGGGATATCAGGGGCCGGCGCAATCGGGGCTGGCGAATGCGGGGCCGGTCACGGATTCCACGAGCGTCGCGTCGCTTGCATCGGCTGAACTCGCGAGTCTGGTGAATTCCGGCACATTGACGAGGATCGGAGTATGCAGCAAGGTCCTGGGCATGAGCACGACCAACACACGTTTGCCGAACTGCAGCAATTACGGCGCGGCGGGAACGTCGTACACTCCGGCTGCCGATCCAGAAGCTCCACGATTTGTTTTGCAGCGCGTCGACGTCACGTACACGGTGCAGCCGCCCATCCCTATCGCGTTCTTTGGGACATCACTCTTGCCGTCGATGACGTTTCATCGCTCGGTTTCGATGAGGGCGATGGACTGATGCGCAAATTTTTTCAACGCGCGAGGTCTGGTGGTTCCGAAATCGTTTTACCGCGTCGTGAGGCCGAAACCGGGTCATTCGGATGGATGCGCGATGATTGCGGATCCATCATGATCGAGACCACGCTGGGCTTCATGATCATGATGACGATGGTCCTCGGGATCATCGAATGCAGCATGATGGCTTATACCTACAGCGTGATGGAAGAAGCCGCAAGAGAAGGTGTCCGTTATGCCACTGTTCATGGCATCAACAGTGCGAGTTGTGATGGCCCGAGTTCGGGCTGCGACGCGACGGCAGCGAACGTCATCAGCGATGTGACGGCCTACGCTGGGACGTTCACTGGCGGCCTTAGCGGAATGACAGTAACTGTGACTTATCCGGATGGGGCGTCGACACCTACGTCTCGCGTCAAGGTGGCGCTTTCCTGCACCTATGCGCCCGTATTTCATTTTCCGGGAGCCTCGCATTTATTGCAGGTATCCGCCACAGGAAGGATTTTGTACTGATCATGTTGACTGCCAGAAGAGCATGGAACGAATGGACTGACCGCCGGGAAGAAGACGGGCAGGCTGCGATTTCGCTGGTGCTGATCCTGGGAATGTTTGCGCTGGGCCTGCTGGGATTCGGCGTCGACCTTTCCAACGTGTGGTTTCATAAACAGGCGGCACGCGCGGCTGCCGATGCGGCGTGCCAGGCGGGCGCGATCGATATACTCGCCGGTTCATCGTCGTCGGGTACTCAAATGGGCTTCACGCCCGGGACTGCAAGCAACTGCGTTTCGACTTCCGCCGCAACCATGTGCAGTTATGCCGCGGCAAATGGCTATAACGGCGCCGGACTTACTGCCGGCGCAGCTTCCAATGCCGTGAGTTGGACCTTTCCAAGCAGCGTAAGCGGAGTGACCGCGAACCCTGCTAACACCTATATGACGGTCACTCTGTCAGAGAACGTGCGTACGTATTTCATGTCGCTCCTCACGCGATCGAATGTCCAGAACATCAATGTGACGTGCACTTGCGGCGTGATGCAGGTAAAGGCCGCGGCGCCGATGGTTGTGCTGCATCCCACGATGTCCGGTTCGTTCTTCTACTCGGGTGGCGGAGCGCTGTATATCGTTGGTGGCCCCCAGCGCGGGCTTCAGGTGAACTCTTCGAGCCCCACTGCCGTTAGCTGGCTAGCCTCTGCGATCATCAACCTGAGTGGCGGCGGTCCCCATAACACGGGGTCCGATGTGGCGATCGTGGGAGGCCCCAGCACGATCCCGAACAATGGTTCGTCGAGTGGCTACAACGGTGGAACAACCGGCGCGTGGAAGACAGGTGTGCTGCCCGTATCCGATCCTTTCGGAACGGTAGGTGTGCCGACGTCTGTGAGGTTGGTGACGCCTTCGGGAGGTACCGCGGGAGTGTGGGTCGGTTATGGTGTCGACGGCTGCCCGGACCATCAGTTCAACCCGGTAGGACTGTCGGATCCACATACTGGTGCCCCGATCACGAGCAGTTGCCACGAGTTTAGTCCGGGTTATTATCCCTCCGGACTCGCGCTGCCAAATAACTATTCAACGATTATCTTCAAGCCGGGCATCTACTATTTGAACGGGCCGCTGGTTGCGGCCGGCAGCAATACGCTGCGCATGGCCAAGCCCGCCGGCTATCAGCAGACAGACGGTCTGATGTTCTATTTTCTGTCAGGGTCTCTGAATTTTTCGGGATGCACTGGTTGCGCGTCGAGCAACGTTGACAACGTCAACACCACCGACCTTACATGCGACGGCTCTGCTCCCGCTTCAGGGCTGGGGATGGGCTCGACGATCGGCGGAAACGTACTGTGGGGGCAGTGCGCAACGAACGGTACATACTGGGACTCGGGCGGTGACACAACGGATTCACGCGGAGCGCCGGGAGCGCGGGGCCTGTTGGTGTTTCAGGACCATGCGGACACAACCCAGCCGGCCTTTACCGGGTCGGGACAACTGTCTTTCTCGGGAGCGCTGTACTTTCATTCGAGCACGTATGCCGATGTGCTCAGCCTGAATGGAGGCACAAGCAGCGGCACGTACATACTCGGTGAAATCGTTACCGATCAGGTGTCGCTGACGGGTAGCGGCATGATCAAGTTAGCGTTGAATCCGCAGGCTGTGACGAACATGGCGAAGGTCGCAATCCTGCAATAAGTACCGGGCCCGCTTGTATCAAGACAAAATGCGCGCAGTCTGTAAGTTGGTCAATACAGATCACATACACGACGCAGTTTGCGTCCTGCGTGCGGCCTCCCTCTGCAACTCGCCCTATTCAAAATCCCCCGATTGGGCTATTACGTCCGGCGGAAACAATCTCGCGAAACTCCCCTAACGCGGGTGATCGTCGATAACCTCATAACTAGAGCAGGGTACTAAACGACCGCTTATCAAGAGGCGCTCGGGGTTGGGACTCAAGCTCAAATTTAAAAACCTGGAGAAACACAATGAACCTGAAGAATGTACTTTCCGCTCTGATGAATGATGAATCCGGTCAGGACCTGATCGAGTACGCGTTGGTTGCCGGCCTCATCGGTCTCGGCGCTGTAGCCGCTATGACCGGCCTTTCCGGCAAAATCACGACCGCGTTCTCGAGCGTCGGCAGCTCCCTCGCTTCTGCCACCTAAACTGCAATCTTGAACCGTGATGAACTTTCTCTCCGGGAGGCGGTGAGCACAGCAAAGTGGCTCACCGCCTAACACCAAGCGGCAATAGAATAGAAGGTTTTTTCGAAACCTCAAAAAGATTTGCAAGACAGGATTCAGTAATGGCAATCGACACTCAAACCACCTACATGGTAGCTGCTCTGGTCTGTGCTTCGATTGCCAGTCTGTATGATCTGCGTACGCGCCGCATCCCGAACAAACTTACGCTTTGGGCAATCGTCTGCGGGCTCATCCTTCATCTATGGAAGGGCGGGCCAGCGGAACTTGGACTGTCCGCTTTAGCTGGACTTATCGGCGGCGGAATATTTCTCTTATTCTTTATGGCTGGTGGAATGGGTGGTGGCGACGTCAAGTTGATGGCTGCCATCGGTTGCCTCGCTGGCATCAAGAACCTCAAGGACGTTCTTATCTCCACCGTACTGATCGGCGCGGCAATGGGCATCGCTCTTGCGCTGTATCGCGGTCAGCTTCGTAAAATTGCAGGAAACGTAGTCAAGCTTGTAGGGCATCACAGCGCTGTCGGCCTGGCTGCACACCCTGAGATCAATGTAAGAAACCAGAACTCTCTCCGCCTGCCTTATGCGCTGCCCATCATGGCCGGTTGCCTCGTCACATTCATCCTGTCGTCCGGTAAGGGGTTGATCCGATGAATGTCAAACGGATGTCGATGGCATTTGTGATTGCGCTTGCGGTATCCGCGTTGTGCACCTGGTTGCTGGGCCGCAAGATGGGGACGCACGCCGCCGTTCAGGTTCCTCAACAAAGTTATGTAGCCGCGGGCAAGACGTTGCAGTCCGGAGAAGTACTCAAAGCGGACAGTCTTGAGATGGTGAATTGGCCGGCGGACAAGCCTGTTACGGGGGGATTTCTGAAGCCCGAAGACCTGATTGGACGAACGGTTCTATATCCCGTCGATAAAGATCAGC
>Ga0207652_10000796_pt1 | contig 30107 bp, 22 predicted proteins | sample KBSC63BmetaG_FD_184334 | JGI IMG/M metagenome (GOLD analysis project Ga0207652, IMG submission 184334) | Corn rhizosphere microbial communities from Kellogg Biological Station, Michigan, USA - KBS C6-3B metaG (SPAdes) (version 2) | ecosystem: Host-associated > Plants > Roots > Rhizosphere ...
ACCAGTCGGCGCAGGCCCATGCGGTCGGCAAACACGCGCGCGCGGGCTTGCCAGTCCGGAAGGCTTTCCGCCATCTTCAGCATCGAGCGCAAGCCGCGCCATTGCCGGAACACCCGCGCGCCCAACGCCGCGACTCCGATCGCCCATGCCAGCACCAGCCACGGCAACGCAACTTGCACCAGCGTTCGCCAGCTCCATGCCGGTGCGACCGACGGGACTGAAAGAGCCGACGTTCCGGTCACGACCATGTCGGACAACACACCTGCCGGCGCGCGAGTCGCGAGGGCGTGCCAGGTGAAGATCGGGCACGCAGCCATCACCACCAGCGCCAGGATCGCGGCGAGGTAACGCGGATTGCCGCGCGGCAGGACGAGACGCACGACCGCGTAAACGACGCCGACGACAGCGGCCTGCCACACGAACTGCAACAGGCACCAACCCAATGCAGAAATGCCGGCTGAGGCGGCGATCTCGAACGCGTTCATCGGCCCGCGCCCTTGTCGAGCCGGTTCAACAGCGCGCGGATTTCCTGCAACTCTTCGCGACTCGCCTTGTGGTCACCCAACGCCTGCAGCACCAGCCTGGAAGGCGAGCCGTCGAACACGCGTTGCAGCATGTCCGACAGAAACTTCTTCTGGGTCCGCTCCTTGCTCACCGCTGCCCGGTACACATGCGCACGCTGCGACTCGTCGCGTTCGACCAAGCCCTTGTCGAACATGATCTGAAGCTGCTTCAGCGCGGTGGTATAGCCCGTACCGTCCCGCCTGTGCAGGACTTCATGCACGTCCCGAACCGTGCAAGCGCCGTGTTCCCACAGCACCTGCAGGATTTCGAGTTCGGCCTCGGTGGGCCGTGACGGCGTGGTGCGACCGGTCATCGTGACTGGGACCAAGCCTCTTGCAGTTGCCGCACAGCCATGACGGCCGGAACACGTACATCATCAATGCGCCCGTTCCGCAGCCGCGTTGCACATTGCCACCGCACGGCAAATGGTCCAATCCCGCTCATGTCCCTGCCAGCCTCAATGGCCGCCCTTCAATTGTTGCGAATTTTGCAAGGCATGATTGCGCAAGAATTCCTGCGCACCATTTTGCTCGGCCTGGATCTGCGCATAGGTCTTGCAGGTTTTCACCGGCAGATGGGAGCCGACCGGCATCACGGTCTGGCAGATCAGGCGATCGCCGTCTTTCCTGGTAAGAATGGCATTGACGGTACTCTGATCAGCGAGCAAACGCACTTTTGCAGCCTGGTCCATTTTGTCCACGCTGCCGAATTGATCGTAAAGCTTGCCCATGTCGGCAAAACTTCCCTCGACCGTCGCGCGCTCATTGGCATCGATGTACTGCCAACGACCACCAGGCTGCATCTGCTGCTGAATGGCAGCAACGACCGCTTCGAAATTTTCCTTGCTGTCGGCCTTCACGACGGGCTTGCCATTTTCTTCCGGGACAGCCGCCGCTGGCACTCCGGCAGGTTGCACCGCTTGGGTCGGGGCCGCAACGGGCGACGCAGTCGGGGCGGAAGCCACGCCCTGATCCGGTTGGGTACTGCTCGTGGTCGCGCAACCCTGCAGGGCCAGTGCGCTGATCATGAGCGAACAAAGCAACAAGCTGGAAATTTTCACGTGGACTCCCCCTGCCGTAATGGATCGTGACGGATTGCCGCGCCGGGTCGGCACGGCTCCATGACATCCTAGGCACGACGCCGGCAGACTGTCAACGATTATTTTCGTACTACGTGCATCGTGGGACGATTTTCGACAAATTGCCAAGCACGTTCATGCCTGATGGGCTTCAAGATGACTAACCACCGCATTCGCCACATCCATCCCCGTCACGGTCTCGATGCCTTCCAGACCGGGCGAAGCGTTGACCTCCAGCACCAGCGGGCCGCGCGCCGATCGCAGCAGGTCCACCCCCGCAATGCCGAGGCCGAGCACCTTGGCCGCGCGCAGCGCGATGCGGCGTTCCGCCGTGCTCAACTGCACCGGACTGCCGGTGCCGCCGCGATGCAGGTTGGCGCGGAAGTCGCCGTCCACCGCGGCGCGCTGCATGGCGGCCACGATTCGATCGCCCACCACGAAACAGCGAATATCGCGGCCGTTCGCTTCGCGCACGAACTCCTGCACCAGGAAGTTGGCGTACAACCCACGGAATGCCTCGATCACGCTCTGCGAGGCCGCGGGTTTTTCCGCCAGCACCACGCCGCTGCCCTGCGCGCCCTCGTTGAGCTTGATCACATGCGGCGGCGGGCCCAGCATGTTCATGAGGTCGGCGGTGTCGTCGGGATTGTCGCCGAACACCGTCACCGGCAAGTCGATGCCGTGTTTCGCGAGCAGTTGCAGGCTGCGCAGCTTGTCGCGCGCACGCAGCACCGCATCCGAGGAACTCGGCGTGTACACGCCCATCATCTCGAACTGGCGCAGCACCGCAGTGCCGTAGAAGGTGACCGATGCGCCGATCCGCGGGATCACGCAGTCGAACCCTTTCAGGGCGCGGCCACCGTAGTGCAAGGCGAAGCCGTCATGCGCGATGCGCAGGTAACAACGCAGCGGATCGAGCACCCGGACGCGGTGCCCGCGGGCGCGCGCCGCCGCGACCAGCCGCATCGTGGAATACAGGCGCGAATTGCGGGAAAGGATTGCGATTTTCACCAATGGACCCTGAAGAACGCTGGCAATCCTGCCCTCGAGAGATGTTTTGCCCGAGGCCGCATTTGTTTGAAGTCAGGCCAAGGAAAGGCCGTTCTGACGCGGACGACTCCATGAGCTCCCAGCCGCGAGTCCGCTTGGACATGCACGATCATGGACGATCGCAGAAACCAAGCGGGTGAAGGGAATCGAACCCTCGTCAGTAGCTTGGGAAGCTACAGCTCTACCATTGAGCTACACCCGCGCCGGAAACGGGATGGTAGCGAGACGCGCGCCAGCCACGCAACGGCCCTGGAACGCCGGCTAAACGGTTTTCTCAGGCCTCGCTCGGGATACTGTACTCAGCAGGCCAGCATTCAGCGCCGCTGCGATGTGATGCACGCGTCGGGCGAAGGGCGCCGCACCGACGCAGTCAAATGCGCCCGGACCCACCACGGGGGTTTTCATGTCCCGCTTCCCTCTTTCGCGTTGGATGTTGGTCGTCGGCGTCGTTTGCGCCCTGTTGCTCGGTGCGGTCACGGTGCAAGCCCAGCAGTACGACGACTCGCAACCCTACGACCAATCCCAGAACTACGACAACACCGAGCAGGCGCCGGGGCGCGTCGCGCGGCTTGCCTACCTTTCCGGGCAGGTGCAATTCGCACCGGCCGGCGAGGACGATTGGGGTTCGGTGGAAATCAATCGCCCGATGGTGATCGGCGATCGGCTGTTGACCGGCGACGATGGTCGAGCGGTACTCGAACTCGGCGACGCCTCGGTCCGCATCGACAACGGCAGTGCCTTCGATTTCCTCGACCTCGACCAGGACAACGTCCAGATCGAACTCTCGCAGGGCACGCTGAACCTGGCCGTGCACCAGCTCGACGAGGGCGCGAACTTCGAGGTCGACACGCCGACCATCGCGTTCGTGGCTTCCGCGCCCGGCGTTTATCGCATCGACGACAATCCCGATGGCAACGGCAGCATGGTTACCGTGTTGCGCGGCTCGGGCACCGTGTACGGCGAGAACGGCGTCAGCCGCCAAGTGACCGAAGGCACTTCGTATCGCTTCAACGATTCGGCGCTCGCCAGCGTCGACGAAACCGGCCTGCCCCAACCCGACGACTTCGATCGCTTCTGCGAAACGCGCGACACGAACTACCAGCGCTACGCGCAGCAACAGGCACGGTACGTGCCGCCCGAGATGATCGGTGGCGATGATCTCTATCAGTACGGCCAATGGAATGACGTGCCCGAATACGGCAACGTGTGGTACCCGACGTCCGTTCCGGTCGGCTGGGCGCCGTACCGCTACGGTCATTGGGCATGGATCGATCCCTGGGGCTGGACATGGGTCGACGACCAGCCGTGGGGCTTTGCGCCCTTCCATTACGGCCGCTGGGTGTACGCGCGCAACCGCTGGGGCTGGATGCCGGGACCGGTGCACGTGCGGCCTGTGTACGCGCCTGCGCTGGTGGCGTTCGTCGGCGGTTCGGGCCTCTCGATGTCGGTCCGGATCGGCGGCGGCGGGCCGGTCGGCTGGTTTCCGCTGGGGCCGCGCGATGTGTACGTGCCGTGGTTCCACGCGTCGCGGCGATATTTCACCAACGTCAACGTCACCAACATCCGCAACGTGTACGTCAACCAGACGGTCATCAACAATTTCTACGGCGATTACCGCGCGGGACGCGCGCCGTCACGCGGCGGTCGCGATTACGCGTACCGCCGGATGCCGGGCGCGGTCACCGCAGTGCCCCGGACCGTATTCACCGGCGCGCGTCCGGTGCACCCGGCGGTACTGAAGTTGAACGGCACACAACTCGCGCGCAGCGAAGTCGCCCTGCGGCCCGGCGTCAATCCTGACAAGGCCAGCATCGGTGTGCGCAGGCCGACGCCACGTCCGGCCGTATTAAAGGGCCGCGAACCGTTTGCGCGGCCGGTGGTGGCGCGACACCAACCACCGCCGCGGCCGGTCGACTTCGCGGCGCGTGAAAAAGTAATCGCCCGGCAGCACGGCCAGCCGCTCACCCCGGCGCAGATGCAGGATTTGCGCAAGGCGCGTCCGTCCACGGCGGCCCGCAACGACCGCATCAAGCTGGTGCCGACCGTCGCTGGCGCGCGCCGCGGCACTGCGCCTGCGCGCCCGGCAGAACCGGCAGCACGCAACCGACCGGCGCGTCCCGCAGTGGCGACGCGACCCGCCGAGCCTTCCACCCGTCGCGCCGGCCCGACGGAACCGTTCAAGAACACGGTGCATCCGATACCCGCGCGCAACCAGCCGGCGCAGCCCGTCCGGCGCGCGGGCGAATTGCCCAGCGCGCGCTTCGCGCATCCCGGCGAACGCGGGACCTTGCCGCGTGCCCCGGTGATCCGGCCCGCAAACGAACCGCAGCGCAACCCGCCACAGCCCGGGCGCCTGCCCGTGGTGCGGCCGGTCGAGCGCGCGCCGCAATCCGCCGGCAATCGCGCGGCCCCGCAACAGCGTCCACAGGAAAGCCAGCCGCAACAGCGCGAACAACAACAGCGCCAGCTTCAGGAGCAGGCACAGCAGCGCGCACGCGGACAACAAGCCCGGCAGGTGCAAATGCAGACGCAACGCGAGCAAGTCACCCAGCAACGCGCGCGCCAGCAACAAATGCAGCAACAGCGGCAGGCACAGATGCAGGCGCAACAGCGTGAACGCGCGCAAGCCGCACAACAACAAGCCCGCCAGCAACAAATGCAGCAGCAGCGCTCGATGCAGGTGGAGCAACAGCGCCGGGCGATGGACATGCAGCGCCAGCAACAGATGCGCGAACGCCAAGTACAGCAGGCACCGCAACGCTACACGCCGCCACCGCGCAACCGTCCTGCACCCGAAAATCGCGAGCCGCGGGCGCGCAAACGCCCGCCTCCGAGCAGCGACGATTGACGTGCGAACGAAATGGATCTCCCGGTCGAATTGGAGTACGTGGGCACCAGACCCCGCTCGTGGCTTGGCCCTGCACGCCCACCGTTACCAATTTGCAGCGTTACACTTCGGACATGAAGATTTTCCTCAACGGTCAGTCACGTGAATGTGCGACCGCCACGACGGTCGCATCGCTGCTCGCCGAAACCGGCCATGGCGAACGCCGCGTCGCCGTCGAAGTGAACCGCGAAATCGTGCCGCGCAGCCGCCACGGGCAGCATGAATTGCGCGATGGTGATCGCGTGGAAATCGTGCAGGCAATAGGGGGAGGCTGAGTGCTTACGCGATGCCGGGGCATCGCGTGCGAAGCCGACGAGGCGCGCCGGGATCGCGCCCGAACGCCAAGGGCGGCCCGAAGGGCGGAGCGAAGCGAACGCGCGCGAAGCGCGAGCGCCATGGATGGCGCCAATAACGCCCGAAGCAGGATGCGGAGGGCCGGGTTGCTTTGCGAGGGTGAGACGGCGCGTTTGCGATCTGCCAGTGGCAGATCGCGCGCTGGCGAACGACCGGCCAAGGACGGCCGGGCCGGCGTCCCGCACCAAGGACGATTGCTCGCCTGACTCCATGCTTAGCAACGGCGTTCGCTCGCGAAGCGAGCGCGGCTCATATCCCGTGGCAAGACCAGCATTTTTTTGACAGCGGCTTGTTCGCAGAGGAATGGAACACGCGTACTACAATTGCGTCCTGCTTCTACCATGACGCACGCCATGAATGCCTTGCCGCAAACCGCTTCATCCGACATCCCCGATCCGCTCGTCATCGCCGGCCACACCTTCCGCTCGCGCCTGCTGACAGGGACCGGCAAGTTCAAGGATCTCGACGAAACCCGCCGCGCGACCGAAGCCGCGGGTTCCGAGATCGTCACCTTCGCCGTGCGACGGATGAACCTCGGCCAGAAGCCGGACGAGCCCAACCTGCTGGACGCCCTGCCACTCGACCGCTACACCCTGCTGCCCAACACCGCGGGTTGCCACAGCGTCGAGGAAGCCCTTCGTACCTGCCGGCTGGCGCGTGAACTGCTGGATGGCCATTCGCTGGTCAAGCTCGAGGTGATCGGCGACCAGAAGACGCTGTTCCCGGATGTCGTGACCACGCTTGACGCCGCCGATGCGCTGGTAAAGGACGGTTTCGACGTGATGGTCTACACCACCGACGATCCCTTGCTGGCTCGGCGCTTCGAGGAACTCGGCTGTGCCGCGGTGATGCCGCTGGCCGCGCCGATTGGCTCCGGGCTCGGCATCCAAAACCGCTACACCATCCTGGAAATCGTCGAAAACGCAAAGATCCCGGTGATCGTCGACGCAGGCGTCGGTACTGCCTCCGATGCTTCGCTGGCGATGGAACTCGGCTGTGACGGCGTGCTGATGAATACCGCGATCGCCCACGCGAAAGATCCGGTGCTGATGGCGCACGCGATGAAGTGCGCGATCGAAGCCGGGCGCGCGGCGTTCCGTGCCGGTCGCATTCCGCGCAAGCGTTTCGCTTCGGCCTCCAGTCCGATCGATGGCATGATCGGCTGATTTCTTGCTCTTTTTCTTGCTCTCCCTGCGGGAGAGGCGGAGCGAAGCGAACGCGTGTGCAGCACGAACGCGTAGTGCCGGGTGAGGGCGCGCCATTTCGACGGCGATCCGAAATGTTCCACGCCCTCACCCCTGCCCCTCTCTCGAGGGGAGAGGGGTCATTCTTGAATAACGAAACGTTCAAGCGCCACCGCACCGTCCGCAGCTTCGTCCTGCGAGAGGGCCGCATCACCCCTGCGCAGCAGCGCGCGTTCGCGGAACACTGGACACGCTTCGGCATCGACTACGCCGGCCAGCGGCGCGACCTCGACGCCGTGTTCGGACGCCGCGCGCCGCGCGTGCTCGAAATCGGCTTCGGCAACGGCGAGGCGCTCGCGTGGGCGGGCGAACACGACCCCGCGCGCGATTACCTCGGCATCGAAGTACATCGGCCTGGCGTCGGCCGGCTGATGAACGCGCTGGCCACGCACGACACCCGCAACGTCCGCATCTGGAACCACGATGCAGTGGAAGTGCTGCGGGACGAAATTCCCGAGGCCGCGCTCGACGAAGCACGCATCTGGTTCCCCGATCCCTGGCCCAAGAAGCGCCATCACAAGCGGCGGTTGATCCAGCCCGCGTTCGCGGAACTGCTGGCGACGCGAGTGAAACCGGGCGGTCTGTTGCACCTCGCCACCGACTGGCCCGAGTATGCTTCGCACATGCAGGAAGTGCTGGCCTCGCAACCGGGCTGGCGATTGCGGGCAGGGGAAAGTGGCGAATCGAGGCGACCCGAATGGCGGATCGAAACGCGTTTCGAGCGGCGCGGGCTCGATCTCGGCCATCCGGTTACTGATTTGTTGTATGACCGTGTGCCACCATCAGCGACCGTTTCGAATTTTCTAACCTGACCGGACCTTGGCCCGATGGAGCTGACCCTCACCCCCGACATGATGCTGGTGCTCGGGTTGGTCTGCTTCACCGTGATCATGCTGATCCTTGAATGGGTGCGCGCGGACATCGTCGCGCTGCTCATCGTGGTGGTGATCGGGATCACCGGCCTGATGCCGGTGACGCAACTGTTCGACGGTTTCGCGTCCAACGCCGTGTTGTCGCTGATCGGCATCATGATCATGGGCGCGGGGCTGGACCGCACGGGCCTGTTGAATCGCGCGGCGTCGTTCATCCTGCGTCTTTCCGGCGGCGTGGAAAGCCGCGTGTCGCTGCTGCTGAACGCCACGGTCGGCAGCCTTTCCTCGATCATCCAGAGCCAGGCGCTGGCCGCACTGTTCCTGCCGGTGGCCAGCCGCATTTCCGCGCGCACCGGCGTGCCGCTGAAGCGCCTGCTGCTGCCGATGGCGTGCTGCATCCTCGCCGGCACCAGCATGACGTTGATTTCGAACTCGCCGCTGATCCTGCTGAATGATTTGATCGCGAGTGCAGACCGCAACCTGCCACCGGGCGCGCAGACGATTGAACCGTTCTCGCTGTTCTCGATCACACCGATTGGCATTCCGCTGCTGCTGGTCGGCATCGGCTACTTCGCCCTCTTCACCCGGCGCGTGATGCCGGACGACACCGAGGAACGGCCCAAGGTCACCCCGGGCCGCACCGAAAGTTACTTTGCCGATACCTACGGCATCGACGGCGAGGTGATCGAACTCACGGTGACGGCCGACAGTCCGCTGGTCGGCATGAGCATCGGCGAAGCGGAAACGCTGGAAAACGCGCCGCTGATCCTCGCGATCAAGAACGGCAATGAATCGCGCCTGGCACCGCCTTCCGACCAGATGATCTGGGTGGGCACCGTGCTGGGCGTGCTGGGTTCGCGTCCCGAGGTCAACGAATTCGCGCAGGCGATGCAATGCCGCGCCGGCAACCGCATCCAGGCGTTGGCCGACATGTTCAATCCGACTCGCGCCGGCATTTCGGAAGTGGTGATCCCGCCGCAGTCGAAATTCATCAAGCAGCAGGTGGGTGAACTGCGCTTGCGCAAGCGCTATGGCATCTCGGTGCTGGCGGTGAATCACGGCGACCAGGTGACGCGCGGCGAAGATGTGCGCAAGGCCAGTTTGCGCGCCGGGGATTCGCTGGTGCTGCACAGCTATTGGCGCGACCTGGCGCTGGCGGCCGAAAGCCGTGACATCGTTCCGGTCACGGATATCCCGAGCGGCGAGGAACAGCGTCCCGGCAAGGTGCGTTACGCGCTGGCGTTCTTCGCGCTGGCGATGGCGCTGGGACTGTTCACGGACCTGCGCCTCGCGGTGGCGATGATGACCGGCGCGGTCGGCATGCTGCTGGCCGGCGTGCTCAACATGGACGAGGCCTACGGCGCGATCAACTGGAAAACCATCTTCGTGATGGCCTGCCTGATCCCGCTCGGCATCTCGATGGATTCCACGGGCACCGCCGCCTGGATGGCCCAGGAAATCATGGTGTATCTCGGCGGCATGCCGCAGTGGCTGATCCAGGCCTTCATCGCGATCCTGGCACTGCTGTTCTCGCAGATCATCTCGCACGTCGGCACCGCGGTGATGATGGTGCCGATGGCCATCAACATCGCGCTGGCGTCGGGCGGCAACCCCAGCGTTTACGCGTTGATCGTGGCGCTGTCGGTCTCCAACACGTTCCTGATTCCGGGCGCCAGCCCGACGCTGCTGATCGTGGCCGGCCCCGGCGGCTACAGGCCGCGCGACTTCGTTCGCGTGGGCCTGCCGTTGACCGCACTGATGCTGGTCGTCACGCTGGTGATGGTGAACGTGGTGTTCGGAAGGTGATGCTGGCGATCGTCCATGATCGCGGCACATCGACATGCCGGCGTGGGCATGCGCTTGCTCTTTCGCCCATCAACTCCGGAACGGTCTGCCGTGGCCCGGCCTTTCACGACAATCGCTGCGCACGAGCGATTCGCTCTTGTCCTGCTCCACCGAGTGATCCTTCGGCGGGTCGTCCAGCAGCGGCAAAACTTTCGGCGTATCCAGGTCCTCGAACTGCGCATGATTCACGGCCCAGAAGAAGATGCCGACGGCGACGATCACCAACACCAGCGTGATCGGAATCAGGATCAGCAGCGCGTTCATGCGGCGCGCTCGCGCAAGGCCATCGTCGGCTCGTCCAGCGCACGCGTCTCGCGAACACGCAGGCTGTTCAGCACCACCGCCAGCGAGCTCAGCGACATGCCGATCGCGGCCAGCCAGGGCGGGATGAAGCCCAACGCGGCGAACGGTATCGCACCCAGATTCCACACCAGCGACCAGCGCCGGTTCTGCGCCAGTATCCGGATCGCCTGCACCGACAGCGCGCGCGCCAGCGGCAATCCGGCGAGCCCCCCGGGCAACAGCAGGTCGGCCCGCGCGCGCGCAAGATCAACCGCGTCGCCCGGCGTCGCCGACACATCGGCCGCGGCCAGGGCCGCGGCATCGTTACCGCCATCGCCCACCGCCAACACGACGTGCCCCTTGGCCTGGGCCTCGCGCACGCGCGCCAGCTTGTCGACGGGCGACTGGCGCGCGTGGCATTCGTCGATGCCGAGCCGCGTCGCGATCGTCCGTACCCGCGAAGGCGCATCACCACTGACCAGTGCGCATGCAACGCCCGCCGCCCGCAGCGAATCGACGCAGGCACGCGCAGATTCGCGCACGCCTTCGACGATCGGAAATCGCGCGATGGGCCCGTTTTCGTCCGACAGCCACAACGCGTCGTCGTCGCGCTCCGCCTCGGCGAAGGCGGCATGGCCGAGCCGCAAGGGCCTCCCGTCGACCATGCCGCACACGCCACCACCAGCGACGACTTCCACGCCGTTCGCCAGCGGCACCTCCCCGACTGAAATACGCGCGACCGCTTTGGCAACCGGATGGCTGCTTTCGCGGGCCAGCGCCACGACCCGGCGCCGTGCCTGCTCCGGCGACACGCCACGAAAGGTTTGCACGCGGGCCGCATCCACGGCGGGCTCGGTCAGCGTGCCAGTCTTGTCGAACAGCGCCACGTCGATACGGGCCAGTACGCGCAATGCCGCAGCCCGCGTCACCAGCACCCCGCGACGCGCCAACAGCGCGAGCGTGCGCGTCAGCACCGCCGGCGCCGCCAATCCGAACGCACACGGGCATGCCACCACCAGCACCGCAACGGTGGCGTCGAAAGCGCGCGCCGGATCGCGCCACAGCCAGAACGCGGCGGTCGCCGCGGCCAGCACCAGCACGCGCCAGACGAACCGCCGCACGGCCGGTCGATCGGCATCGCCCGCGAGCTCGCGCGCATGTTGCGCGAACTCGGTCAACCGCTCGATCGCGGACCATGAACTCGCAGCCAGCGCGTGCGCAACGCGCAATTCCAGTGGACCGTCGAGCGTTACGCCGCCGGCCGAAATCGTGTCGCCCTGCCGATGGCGCTGCGCGCGCGATTCGCCGGTCCAGCGCGACTCGTCGATGCGCGCTCCCGCGCTCTCCAGCACGCCGTCGCAAGGCACGGCGCCGCCCTCGGGCACGTGCACGCGCTCGCCGGGCAGGAGTTCCACGGCGGCCACGGTTTCAAGCGACCCGTCTTCGCGGCGGCGCTGCGCGATCAGCGGCAACGCATCGGTGGCGACCGCGCCCAGCGCGCGATGCCGCGCCTGCGCACGCAATTCCAGATGCCGTCCCAGCAGCAACACGAATACGAACATGCTGATCGAGTCGAAATACACCTCGCCGCTGCCGCGCAAGGCATTCACGACACTGGCGCCGAAGATCAGGACGACGGCAATGGTGACTGGCATGTCGATGCCGGCACGACGGGCACGCAATCCCGCGAGTGCATCGCGATAGAACGGCCACGCCGCATAACCCACCACCGGGATCGCGGACAGCAATCCAAGCCAGCGGAACAACGCAGCTGTCGTGGCGTCCAGCGGATTCACCGCACCGACGTACAGCACCAACGCGAACATCATCGCCTGCATCGCGAAGACGCCGGCCACCAGCAGGCGCTTCAACGAAGCGTCGAGCGCGCGCCGCCGGGAATCTTCGAGGCTGTCGCGGTGCAACGGTTGTGCGTCGCAACCGGCACGTGCGCACGCTGCCAGCAAATCCGTCAGCGACAGGCACCCATCGTCGAACACCACGCGCGCACGCTGCGCGGCCACTTCGAAGCGAAGCGCTGCGACGCCGGGCAGCGCATGCAGCACCTGTTCCAGTTGCAGCGCACGACGTGGCTGCGCCAGCCCGGCGATCCGCAACGCAACTTCCGCACGGCCGTCGCGACGCCGCCGCAACACCTGTTCCTGCAACGCGGGACGCATCCACACCTCGCGCTGCGCGTTCATGACGACCCCGGCGCCGGATGCGGGTGCGCGGGCACGCCCAGCACGGAATGCGAAGGCATCGGCAACGGCTCGTCGCGGTACTGCACGCTCGCCACGATGATCCAGACGCAACCCGCGATGGACGCCGCGAACACCAGGATGCCCAGCCACACCACCGGCACCCGGTACCAGGCGATGCGCGCGGGCGGGCTACTCGGTGGTTTCATCCTTTGCATGCGACAGGCTGTAGACGTAAGCCGCGGTGACGCGGATGTCGTCTTCGCCGAGTCGCTTGTCCCAGTTCGGCATGTGGCCATTGCGGCCGTCGTGGATCGTCTTGCGGATGTCCGCGGGGGTGCCGCCGTGCAGCCAGATCGCGTCGGTGAGGTTCGGCGCACCGATGCCCGGGTTGCCCTTGCCTTCCGGCCCGTGGCAAGCCGCGCACGTGCTCTTGAAGATCGGCGCGGCGGCCGCCGCCATTTTCGCGTCGTGGGCCTGGCCGGAAATCTGCAGCACGTACTCGACGAGATCGTTGTCGGTGTCCTCGCCCAACGCACTCCACGCCGGCATCACGCCCGCACGGCCATGGGTGATCGACGCAACGATGTCGCTGCCACTGCCGCCATACAACCAGTCGTTATCGGTGAGGTTGGGCGCGCCCAGCGCGATGTTGCCTGCCCCGTTGCGGCCGTGGCACGCCGCGCAATTGTCCTCGAACAAAACCTTGCCCATCTGCAACGCCTGGTCGTCGCGCGAAAGCTGTTCCACGTCGTACAGTCGGAAACGTTCCAGCAGCGGATCGAGCCTGGCGTCGTTGGCGGCAACTTCACGCGCCAATTGGCCATGCATGGTCCAACCGAGCTTGCCCTTGTGCGCACCGAAACCGGGGAACAGCCACAGGTAGATGAACGCCGACACGAACATCGAGCCCGACAGCACGATCCACCAGCGTGGCAGGTTGTTGAGGCCTTCGCGGACCGCGCCGTGCGCCCACACGTGCCCCGTGGTGCCGTCCGGTTTCATTGGTACCTTCGCTCGCGGCGCCCACAGGAACAGCACGAAAGTGAGGCCCATGTTCAGCACCACCAAGGTCATCACCCAGATGGACCAGAACGACCACATGGAAGTCATGCGCGATCCTCCGGCCGTTCGCGCAGGACGGCGTGATCACACGGTTCCTGCTCGTCCTGCATCGGCAGCTGTGCCAGATCACCGAACGCCCGCTTGTGGCGCGGCAGCCAGGCCCAGATCCAGATGCCGATGAAGGTCACCATCATCAGCACGATGAACACGCCGGCAACGTGGCCCCAGACCGGATTCATGGCGCACCTTCCTGCGTGGCGGGCGTGGAAGCCGCCGGCGGCTGCGGCTCGTTCTTGATGCCGAGCCCCTGCAGGTACGCGATCAGCGCATCCATCCTGGTCTTGCCTTCGACTGCCGCGGGCGCAGCCGCGATGTCGGAGTCGGAATACGGATCGCCCAGCCTCTTCAGCACGCGCATGCGCGCCTGGATGTCCTTCGCATCAAGCTTCTCGTCCGCCAGCCAGTGGTACGAAGGCATGTTGGACTGCGGGACCACGCTGCGCGGATCCATCAGGTGCATGCGCTGCCAGTCGTCGGAATACTTGCCGCCCACGCGCGCAAGATCGGGGCCCGTGCGCTTGGAACCCCACTGGAACGGCCGGTCGTACACCGATTCATCGGCGGTCGAGTAATGGCCGTAGCGCTGGGTTTCGAAGCGCAGCGCGCGGATCATCTGCGAGTGGCAGAGATAGCAGCCTTCGCTGACGTACACATCGCGCCCGGCGAGGCGCAGCGGATCGTACGGTTTGACGTTCGCGGGCGCCTTTACCGCGTGTGCCTCCATGAACAGCGGCGTGATCTCCGCCAGTCCGCCCAGCGACACCATGATCGCCGTGAGGATCCCGAGCGTCCACGCGTGCTTCTCGATGAATTCGAAATGACGGTAAGCCATAGCCGTTCTCCCTCAGCCCACCGCCGGCAGTGGCGCCGGGGTCTGCTTCGGTTCGGGCTCGGGAATCGGCACCGGGATCGGATTGATGATGCGCTTGCGCGCATCCCGCGCGGTGTGCCACAGGTTCCACGCCATCACCCACATGCCGAGCCAGATCAGCACCCCGCCGAACCAGCGGAAGAAATAATCCGGACGGATCGCGATCAGGCTGTCGAGGAACGAATAGGTCAGCGACCCGTCGGGCTGGGTGGCACGCCACATCATGCCTTCGGTCACCCCCGCGGTCCACATCGCCACCACGTACAGCAGCGTGCCGATGATATGCAGCCAGAAATGCAGTTCCATGCCCTTGTGCGAATACATCGCCGGACGTCCGAGCGCACGCGGCGCCATCGCGTACAGCGAGCCGATCGTGATCATCGCGACCCAGCCGAGCGAACCCGAGTGCACGTGCGCGATGGTCCAGTCGGTGTAATGCGAGAGCGAGTTGACGGTCTTCACCGCCATCATCGAACCCTCGAAGGTGGCGGCGGCGTAGAACACCAGCGCCATGATCATGAACTTCGCGGCCGGATCATCCTTGACGCGATGCCACGCGCCGTTGAAGGTGAACAGGCCGTTCGCCGCCGAGCCCCAACTCGGCATCAAGAGCACCAGCGAGAACGCCATGCCAACCGATTGCACCCAGTCCGGCAACGCGGTGTACATCAAGTGGTGCGCGCCCGCCCACATGTACACCGAGATCAGCGCCCAGAAATTCACGATCGAGAAGCGGTAGCTCCACAGCGGCTGCTGGGCCTGGCGCGGCACGAAGTAATACATCATCCCGAGGAACCCGGCGGTCAGGAAGAATGCCACCGCGTTGTGGCCGTACCACCACTGCACCATCGCATCGACCACGCCCGAATAGATCGGATACGACTTGGTCAGCGACACCGGCACAGCGAGGTTGTTGACGATGTGCAACAGGCCGACCGCGATGATGAATGCGCCGTAGTACCAGTTCGCCACGTAGATGTGGCGGATGCGCCGGCGCGCCAGGCTGCCGAAAAACACCACCCCGAAAGACACCCACACCACCGCGATCAGGATGTCGATGAACCACTCGGGTTCCGCGTATTCCTTCGACTGGGTGATGCCGAACGGCATCGTCGTCATCGCCAGCACGCAGACCAGTTGCCAGCCCCAGAAGGTGAACTCGGCCAGCTTGTCGAACGCGAGCCGCGCATGGCCGGTGCGCTGCACCACGTAGTAGCAGGTGCCCATCAGGGCCGAGCCGCCGAACGCGAAGATCACGCCGAAGGTGTGGTCGGGACGGATATGGCTGAAGGTCAACCAGGGGATGCCGAGATTCAGGCCCGGCCACGTCAACTCGGCCGCCGCGTACATGCCGATCAGCATGCCCACGATGCCCCACACCGCGGACGCCAGCAGGAACAGCCGCACCACGTGGTCGTTGTAGCACTCGCTCGTCGAACAGCTCATCGTCGATCCCGGTCGCAGGAACGCCGCGGCGGCGAGCACCGGAAAGCTAGCCGTCCGATGTCGTGTGCCCGCGCCGCGGCGCTTTTTGTTTGGTGCGCATTATTCCGTGAATCGCCACCGCTGCCTTTGACCGCGATCAAGAATCGCGCAAGCTGCGTCGTCGCATTTTCGAAACGGCAGCGCGGCAGCGCTCAGAATCCGCCGCGGGCGCCAATCACGCCGGCGCCAATCGCGGCCAACGCGAGCGTCAACAGGACGGCGTGCAGCACCAGGAACGTGCGCGGTTTCTGGATCAGGCCGATCCTTGCCGGCAGCCGCAGCGGTTCGGCGACGAACAGCATCACCACGAACAGCGCCCACACCAGCATCATCAGGGCGATCCACCAACCGCCCTGGTGCAGGTACGCGAATCCGTACTTGGCCTTCAACATCCAGAAGCCCGTGATGCCAGCCAGCACCACCGCGATACGCGCCTGGTTGGCGAAGCGTCCCTCGAACTGCTTGATGCGCTGGATCCGTTCGGGCGCGGGCAACCGGTTGAAGGCCGGCAGCAGCGACGTGGTCACCGTAAACACGCCGCCGACCCACCACACCACGCTCAACACGTGGACGGCGAGCAGGATGTTGAACATCGCCATGCCTTACAGACTCCCAGGTCCCACCCGACCGGGAGTCTAGGCGCGCACGCCGAAAATCCCATGACGTATGTCAAGCGTCCGGATGCGCAGTCGTCGCGGCACCGCGCAATCCCTCGAAAACGACCGGAACGCGACGATCAGCGCGCCGACGCGGGCGCGACCGGCTCACGCCGCCATACCACCACGCGGTTGCGGCCTTCCGCTTTGGCACGGTATTGCGCCGCGTCGGCCAGCTCGACCAGCTCCTTGACGTCGCCCACCATTCCGTCGCGCGCCGCCACGCCGATGCTCACCGTGAACGCGATCGGCAGCTCACCCAATGGCACGCGCAGCGCGGCGGCACGCGTCGCGATGCGTTCGGCCACCTGCCGGGCCACGCGCGCACTGTGACCATGCAGCACGATCAGGAATTCCTCGCCACCGTAACGACCGGCGCGATCGGCTTCGCCGAGTTCGGCCTGGATCGCTTCCGCCACTGCGATGAGGCAGGCATCGCCAGCCGAATGGCCGCGGGTGTCGTTGATCTGCTTGAAATGGTCGATGTCCAGGAACAGGACCGCCAGCGGATCGGCACGCGCCGTCGCCACGTGCCACGCTTCGCGCAGGCGTTCCATGATCGCCCCGCGGTTGAACATGCCGGTGAGCGGGTCGAACTGCGCCATGCGGGTGGCGTGATCGCGTTCGTGCCGCACCTGCAGCGTACGATCGGCAAGTCCGACGGTAATGATCACCGCGGCCCAGACCATGCTGCCCGGCAAGCCGTACTCCAGCCATGCGGGCAAAGGCAGACCCGCGACCAACTGCACCACCCGCGCCATGGTCAAGGCCAGCAGCGGCACCCACGACAACAGGAAAAACCCGGCTTGGCGGTTGCCGTACCGCCAGGCCAGCCAGCTCGAAACCAGTGCCATCAGCGTACTCACCATCAGCAGCAAATTGACGGCGTTGGGCAGCCAGGCATCCGGCCGGAACAGGGGCATCCACACCATCGCGGCCAGCGCCAGGAACGGCCAGCGCAGCACGCCGAGCCATGCCGCTAGCCGCGGCGTGTTGCGGCGCAAGTCCGCGAATTCCAGGATGAACCAGATCGAGAATGCCGCTGCGAGTGCGACCATGCTCTGGCCGGTGCGGTAGCCGAGCGGCGTCAACAGCGCCGCGCCCGGCAACGTAAACAACTCGCCCGACACGGCCATGTCGTACACCACCTGGGCGCTTACGTACACGATGAAGTACAGGAACATCCGGTCGCGCAGTACCACCCAGAAACACAGGATCACCAGCACCATCGACACCTGCACACTGGCGAAGAAGGTACTCACGCGCACGTGCCGGAGATCCCCCACCCGATAGCTCGCCACGTCCGAGATTTCCAGGCGCACGGGCTGCGTCTGGCCGGAATCACCCAGCGACACGTAGATCGGCTGATCCGCGCGCAGACTCAAAGGAAGCAGATGGACGACCGAATGGTGCGAAAAACTGGAATCGAGGTTCGCATCGAACACGGTTTGGCCGCGTGGGCGGTAATCCGGCGGCAGATATGCGGTCACGCGCGCCCGCGTGTTGCCGCTGATGGCCAGCAGCGGCCGGCTCACCCCGTGCCAGTCGGCCACCAGCCGCAATTCATACCAGGCGGTGCGGTCTTGCGGGGCGTGCAGCCATACACGCGACATTACCCGCCCAGATCCGCCCGTCGACGCTGTCGGCGTGTGTCCGGGCGCCAGCACCGGCGCCGATGGCAAGGCGCTCACGCGCAAGCTTGCGTCGCCGGCCCACGCGGCGAGTGGCCAGCACAACAGCAGCAATCCCCAGCGCAGCGAACACAAACCCATGCGTCCCTACCCCGCTCGCCTTAAGCGCCTGCGATAGGGAATGTACCCCGTTTTTGCGGGCGTGACACATGCCCGGGTGGGCGAAACCACGTGGCCGGCAGTGTTAGGATGAAAGGTCCGAATCAAGCGGCACCCGCGCCTTGGGGCCTGTTGACGCTATGCCACGTGACCGCGCCAGCGGCCCTTTGCCGCAGGGCAAGGAAGAGTGAGGAAGATATGTCGATACATAGACGAGCGATGACGCAGCCACGTGGGCAAAGGGCCCCGGCCCGAAGGGTTGCTCAGCAGCGGCCGCCATCCATCGGTGCACACCTTGACCAGAGAACCACTCTGACGCTGCGGTACGCGCCTCGCCTGGCGACCGCTGCGGAAGCAACGCGGCTCACGCGGCATAGCGCCAACAGGCCCTAGATCCCATGTCCTGCCTACCCGAAGAACTCAAGCAAGCGGCACTGGAATACCACCGGCACGCGCCCGCCGGGAAAATTCGCATCACGCCCACCAAGTCGCTGCTGACCGCGCGCGACCTGGCGCTGGCTTATTCGCCGGGTGTCGCCGCCGCATGCGAGGCGATCGTGGACGATCCCACCGAAGCGCACGGGCTCACCGCGCGCGGCAATCTCGTGGGCGTGATCACCAACGGCACCGCGGTCCTGGGCCTCGGCAGCATCGGCCCGCTCGCGGGCAAGCCGGTGATGGAAGGCAAAGGCGTGCTGTTCCGCAAATTCGCCGGCATCGACGTGTTCGATATCGAGATCGACGAACGCGACCCGGACAAGCTGGTCGAGATCATCGCCTCGCTCGAACCAACCTTCGGCGGCATCAACCTCGAAGACATCAAGGCGCCGGAATGCTTCTACGTCGAGCGCAAGCTGCGCGAACGCATGAACATCCCGGTATTCCATGACGACCAGCACGGCACCGCGATCATCGTGGGCGCAGCGCTGACCAACGCGCTGATCGTGGTCGGCAAGAAGATCGGCGAAGTGAAAGTCGCGGCGTCCGGCGCGGGTGCCGCTGGCATCGCCTGCCTCGACATGCTGGTGCGGCTCGGCGTCAAGCGGGAAAACATCCTGGTAAGTGACAAGGACGGCGTGCTTTACCAGGACCGGCCCGGGCTCGACCCGAGCTTGCAACGCTACGCACGCAAGACCAAGGCGCGCACGCTGGCCGACATCATCAAGGGTGCCGACGTATTCCTCGGCGTCTCCGCGGGCGGCGTGTTGAAGCGCAAAATGGTCGCGACCATGGCCGATCGCCCGGTGATCCTGGCGCTGGCCAACCCCACGCCGGAAATCACCCCGGAGGAAGCGCGCGCCGCGAAACCCGACGCGGTGATCGCGACCGGCCGCTCGGACTATCCGAACCAGGTCAACAACGCGCTGTGCTTTCCCTACATCTTCCGCGGCGCGCTGGATGTCGGCGCGACCGGGATCAACGAAGCGATGACCGTTGCCTGCGTGCACGCGATCGCCCAACTCGCGCGGCGCGAAGCCTCCGACGTCGCGCAGCGCGCCTACGGCGGCAAGGTACCGCACTTCGGGGCGGATTACCTGATCCCGCGCCCGTTCGATCCGCGCCTGCTGGTGCAGGTAGCGCCGGCGGTCGCGAAAGCCGCGATGGAATCCGGCATCGCCACCCGGCCGCTCGCCGACCTTCGCGCCTACACCGAAAAGCTCAGCCAATTCGTGTTCCGCACCGGACTTGCGATGAAGCCGGTATTCGAACGCGCGCGCGCGCACCCGATGCGCGTGGTCTACGCCGAGGGCGAAGAGGAAACCGTGCTGCGCGCGGTGCAAACCCTGGTGGACGAACAATTGGTGAAACCGATCCTGATCGGTCGCCCGGACGTGATCGAACGCCGCATCGAGCGGATCGGGCTGCGCCTGCGGGCCGGACGCGATTTCGAACTGGTCAATCTCCATTCCGATCCGCGTTTCGATGCGTACTGGCAGCAGTACTACGAACTGATGCAGCGACGCGGCGTCACGCCGGCGTCGGCGAAATCGGTGGTGCGCTCGCGCCCGACCGTGATCGCGGCGCTGATGGTGGCGCGCGGCGAAGCCGACGCGCTGATCTGTGGCGTGGTCGGCCGCTACCAGCGCAAGGCCGCCTACATCCGCGACATCATCGGACTGGACCGCGGCGTGCAGACACTGTCGTCGATGTCGGCGGTCGCCAACGACAAGGGCCTCACTTTTTTCCTCGACACCCACATGCAGCACGATCCGGATCCGGAGCAAATCGCCGCGGCCACGCTGCAGGCCACGTTGCGCCTCAAGCTGCTGGGCGTCGAAGCGCGCGTCGCGCTGATCGCCGGCTCCAATTTCGGCAGCCGCATGACCGCGACTTCGATGAAGATGCAGCAGGTGCTGCGCATCCTGCGCGAACGCGCGCCCGATCTGGAGGTCGAAGGAGAAATGCAGGCCGACGTCGCGCTGGATCCCGAGCTGCGCTCGCGGCTGTTCCCGAATTCCCGCCTCACCGGACGCGCCAACGTTTTCGTGTTTCCCAACCTCGCCGCCGCCAATGCCGCGTTCAACATCACCCGCTCGATGTCCGACGGCGTGGTGATCGGACCGATCCTGATGGGCGTGGCCAAGCCCGCGCACGTGCTGACGCCGCAGGCGACCGTGCGGCGCGTGGTGAACATGAGCGCGATCGCCTGCGTCGAGGCGCAGATCCGCGCGCCGCGCGAAGTCGCGAAACGCAAGGTGCGCGCGAAGGCGAACCACGACACCAACGCCCGCAAGACCACCAAGACCGTCAAGAAGACCGCGCGAACGACCGCGCACAGGAGCAAACGATGAACGCATTGGCACGCGAATTCCTGGATCAGGACCCCGATCCGCGCGAAACCCGCGAATGGGTGGAATCGATCGAGGCGGTGATCAACGCCGAGGGCACCGAGCGCGCCCACCAGTTGCTGGAAAAGCTGGTCGACGAAACGCGCCGCGCCGGCGGGCACCTGCCGTTCTCGCCCACCACCGAATACGTCAACACGATTCCGCCGCAGCTCGAGGCCAAGTCGCCCGGCGACGCCGCGATGGAATGGCGCATCCGCTGCCTGATCCGCTGGAACGCGATGGCGATGGTGGTGCGCGCCAACCGCAAGCCGGGTTCGCTGGGCGGGCACATCGCGAGCTTCGCGTCGTCCGCCACCTTGTACGACGTCGGCTTCAACCACTTCTGGCGCGCGCCGTCGGAAGACCATCCGGGCGACCTGATCTGCTACCAGGGCCACGCCAGTCCCGGCATCTACGCGCGCTCGTTCCTCGAAGGCCGTCTCAGCACCGAGGACATGGACCATCTCAGGATCGAGACCCTGCCCGGCGTCAAGGGACTGCCGTCCTACCCGCACCCGTGGCTGATGCCGGATTACTGGCAGGTGCCGACGGTATCGATGGGCCTGGGGCCGATCCAGGCGATCTACCAGGCGCAGTTCATGAAGTATCTGGAAGCGCGCGGGCTGATGCCGAAGTCGGACCGCAAGGTGTGGTGCTTCCTCGGCGACGGCGAATGCGACGAACCCGAATCGCTGGGCGCGATTTCGGTGGCCGGCCGCGAGAAACTCGACAACCTGATCTTCGTGATCAACTGCAACCTGCAGCGCCTCGACGGGCCCGTGCGCGGCAACGGCAAGATCATCCAGGAACTCGAAGGCGTGTTCCGCGGCGCCGGCTGGAATGTCCTGAAACTGATCTGGGGTTCGTATTGGGATCCGCTTCTCGCGCGCGACACCGCGGGTGTGCTGCGCAAACTGATGATGGAAACTGTGGACGGCGAATACCAGGCCTGCAAGGCGTTCGGCGGCAAGTACACGCGCGAAAATTTCTTCGGCAAGTATCCGGAAACCGCGGCGATGGTCGCGAACCTTTCCGACGAGGATATCTGGCGCCTCAATCGTGGCGGCCACGACCCGCACAAGGTGTACGCGGCCTATCACGCGGCAGTGCAGACCGAAGGCATGCCCACGGTGATCCTCGCCAAGACCGTCAAGGGCTACGGCATGGGCGCCGCCGGAGAATCGCTGAACATCGCGCACCAGGCCAAGAAGATGCACCAGGACGCGGTGAAGGTTTTCCGCGACCGGTTCCACATCCCGATCGACGACAAGCAACTCGAGGGCGAAAACATCGATTCGGTGCCGTACTACCACCCCGGCAAGGATTCGCCGGAAGTGCAGTACATGTTGGCGCGCCGCAAGGAGCTCGGCGGCTATCTGCCGCACCGCCGCGAGAAATCCAGCAAGACCTTGTCGGTGCCGGGGCTGGATGCGTTCGAAGCGATCACCAAGGGCACTGGCGAGCGCGAGATTTCCACCACCATGGCGATCGTGCGCGGCATGAACCTGCTGCTGCGCGACAAGGACATCGCGCCGCACGTAGTGCCGATCGTCGTCGACGAGGCGCGCACGTTCGGAATGGAAGGCATGTTCCGCCAGATCGGCATCTACGCGCCGGGCGGCCAGAAATACCGCCCGCAGGACGCCGACCAGTTGCTGTACTACCGCGAGGCCGAAGACGGCCAGGTGCTGCAGGAGGGCATTTCCGAAGCCGGCGGCGTGTCGGCGTGGATCGCGGCCGGCACCAGCTATTCGGTGTCCGACCAGCCGATGCTGCCGTTCTTCATCTTCTATTCGTGCTTCGGTTTCCGCCGCATCGGCGACCTGATCTGGGCCGCCGGCGACCAGCGCACCCGCGGTTTCCTGCTGGGCGCGACCGCCGGACGCAGCTTCGCAGGCGAAGGCCTGCAGCACGCCGACGGCGATTCGATGCTGGTCGCGGGCGTGGTGCCCAACTGCAAATCCTACGACCCGACCTTCTCGTACGAGGTCGCGGTGATCATGCAGGACGGCATCCGCCGCATGCTGCACGACCAGGAAGACGTGTTCTATTACATCACCGCGATGAACGAGAACTACACGCATCCTGACATTCCGAAGGATTGCGCGGAAGGCATCATCAAGGGGATGTACTTGTTGCGGGACGCGGGAGTCGGGGATCGGGAATCGTCAAAAGCAAAAGCCAAGAGCACGAGCAAGGGCAAAAGCACAGGCAAGGCGCCGCGGGTGCAACTGCTGGCGTGCGGGGTGGTGCTGCGCGAAGCGATCAAGGCCGCCGAGTTGCTCGACAAGGAATTCGGCGTGAAGGCCGACGTGTGGTCGTGCCCCAGCTTCACCGAGCTTTCCCGGGACGGCTTCGCCGCCGAACGCTGGAATCGCCTGCACCCGAACCCGAAGGAACAGCGCATGGCCTACGTCGCGCAATGCCTGGAAAAACACGAGGGACCCGTGGTCGCGGCCACCGACTACGTCCGCGCCTTCGCCGACCAGGTGCGTGCGTTCGTGCCGCACGGCCGGCGTTTCACCGTCCTCGGCACCGACGGTTATGGCCGCAGCGATACCCGCGCCAACCTGCTCGATTTCTTCGAAGTCAACGCGCACTGGATCGCGCACGCCGCAATCGCGTCACTCGCCGAAGAAGGCGTGCTGACCGCCAAGGACGTCGAACGCGCGATCAAGACGTGGAAGCTCGACCCGGGCAAGCCGAATCCGATCACGGTGTAACGGATGCATGCACCCTGATTCGCCCTTTGGCGAATCAGGGGTCGAGCACCAGCGTGCGCGAGAGTTTCGAGACGCCGCGTTCGTCGAAGGCCTCGATCGCGACGAAGTAGCGCACGCCCTTGTTGAGCGCGGTGAGCTTCAACCGGGCCGGCTGGTCCGAGAAGCGCTGATAGGTTTCGTACAAGCGGTTGGCCGCGATGCCCCAGCGCACGTTGTAGCCGACGGCGCCCGGAACCGGCTTCCATACGATCTCGGCATCGCGCGCGTCGGGCAGCCGGGTTGCGGACACCAGTTGCGGCGCACGCGGCGGCGGACCGTCCGCATTGCCGAACACGCGCAGGTCCGCGATCGCCAGATGCTGCGCGCCGACGTGCACGTGCACATATCGGACGAAGCGGACGCGCGCCGGTCGCTCGAGTTCGACATAGGCATTGGCATGATCCTGCGTCGAATGCGATAGATCGGCGAGCGTCGCCCAGCGCTTGCCGTCGAGCGAGCCTTCGAGCCGGAATTGCGTGACGATGTCCGGCGCGTCGCCGTAGCGCCCGGACTTGTAATCGGCATAGTTGACCTGCACCGCGCGTACAGTGCGCGGGCCGCCAAGGTCGAGCGTCAACGTCTGGCCGGGGTTGGCGTTCGCCGCAACCCAGAACGTGCGCGGATTCTCGTCGGCGGCATTCGACGGCGGAAAGTCCGGCAGTTGCGAGGACGCCGTCGCCACCTTGCGGTACGACAGCAGCATCCAGCCGGTGAAGGTGCTTTCGCCGGGCTTGAGCTTGTGGTCCGGCATCCGCTGCGGGAAATCGCCGAAGCGGGTATCGACCCACATCTGCCCGTCCTTGTCGAACCCGGCGGGAAACAGATCGATGCGCCGTTCGAATCGCCAGTTGACGCCCACCCACATCGTGCCACTGTTCCAGAAGTTGCCGTGCGCGTCTTCGAACGTCGAGCCATGGCCCGCGCCGACCACGAAACCACCCGGCTTGTAGCCGACCGGGTTGTACGACGCATAGGTGAAGGGGCCGAGCGGGCGCTCGCCGACGTAGACACCGGTCGCGTAGACGTTGTATTCGGTACCCGGCGCGCCGTACTGCAGGTAGTAGCGGCCGTCGTGCTTGTTCATCCACGCGCCCTCGATGTAGGGCGCGACACTCGTGTCGCCATGGTCCTTGCCGAAGCGTTCCCAGCCATGCATCGAAGGATCGGCGCGCAGCAGCGCCACCGGCTTGCCGACGAACTTCACGCGCTTGCCTTCACCCTCGGCCTGCTCATCGAACGCGAAATCGAGTTGCGAGCCGTAGATCGGAAACACGTTGGACGAGTCCCAGTACAGATAGGTTTTGCCGTCGTCGTCCTGGAACAGACCCGGGTCCCACGGACCCGGCGGCAGGTCACCCGGTTTCATCTGCAGTTCGTGCCCGGTCCATACCGCGCCCGGGACTGGTGGCAGCAGACGCGTCCAGAAATCCCAGCGGCCGTGCACCGGATCGGTTGAATACAGCAACGGCCGGGGCTCCATCGCGGCCTGCATCAGGAACAGCTTGCCGCCGGCGACCAGCGTCGCCGGCGCGACCGGCCCGTCGAATGGCCAACGATTCGGCTTCACGAACGACCAATGCACCAGATCGGTCGAGCGCCAATATCCGTCGGCGAGGGTCAGGAACAGGTACCAGGCACCCCTGTAGCGCACGATCGCGGGATCCGCGCCGGTGCGATACGAAATGCCCTGGTTCATCTGCTCGTAGTTGTAGCGGTAGTCGATGTCGAGCGGATTGGCCCAGGTACGGCCCGACGCTGCCGCGGCAACCGGTGCCGCAAACGTGCAGGCCAATGCCAGCGCGCAAGCAGATGTCGGGTGTAGAAGGTGCGGGGTCGCCGGCATGCAGCAAGCATGTGACGGCAGCCACGCCGGTGCAAGCGCGGCGCCGGGTGTCGCTAGATCTGGTCGCGCAGCGTCACCGCGATTTCGCGTGTCGTATTGCCGCGTTTCACGGCGAGGCGAACCAACGTGCCGGGCGGCTCATCACTCAGCATCCGGCGAAGTTCGCCAACGGGAATCGAAGTCGCGGCTTTGCCGTTCACCTTGGTGATCACGTCGCCTACCTCGATGCCTGCCTGCGCCGCGGGACCGTTCGCGGTGACGTCCATCACGGCCATGCCGCCCTTCGCGGCGTTGATCCACATCCCGGCGCGATCGTAGGTGTCGAGGTCGGCAACCGGCTGCGGCAACGGCTTCAGGTACATCAGATGCCTGGCGTAATCGAACGTCACCACGAAGCGCTTCAGGATGCCGCCGCCGATGTTGCCCTGGTACGAAGGCGAGGCAAATGATCCCTTCTCCTGCAGTGACAGCGCGGTGACGACGCCCGGGATCTTCACCGGCCCGATCGTCAGCGCCTTGCCGCGCATGACATAGCTGCGCGAGGAGCCTCCGACACCCCACCCGTCCACCGCAACCACGCCCTTAGGATTCGCGGCACGCAGGTCGTGCTGCTTCGCGAACGGCCCGGTCAATGTCAATGACGCGCGCGAACCGGTATCGACGTCGAACTTGCCCGGGATGCCGTCGAATGTGCCTTCGACTTCGGGCAAGTCGCCATTGAACACGAAAGGAATCGGCGTGCCGGCGTCCTTCGGGTCGAAATGATCGGGTTCGATCAGCGTGATCTCGTGCTTGCCGTAGTCGACGCGCGTGACGAAGCGCTTGAACACCGTGAAGCCGAGCATGCCCTGGATGTCCACGCCCTCCACGTCGTTCGGGATGAAATCCATCACGTAGACGACCTGGTCCCTGAAGTCGGCGTCGCCAACCCTCAGGGATTCCACCTTGGCGAGCCCGACGCTCACGGCCTTGTCGCCGACGCCGGTGCCGGCCATCGCGCCCTCGGTCTTGATGTCGAGCTTGCGGGCGGCAGACGGCACCAGGATGTTCTCGCCGCCGGTGTCGACGATGAAAAGCAGCGGGCCTTGTCCGTTCACCCACGCGTCGGTGTAGATGTGGTTGTTGAGCAACCGGAACGGAAACGTGGTCTGCGTGGCGCCGCCGGCGATCGCAACATCCTTGATGTGCGATGCGGGTGGCGCATACGTCGCCGACGGTTGCGCCGGCAGGAATGCCACCGACTTCACTGCCACGGTTTGCAGGTATTGCGGGCCGTGGCCATTGTCGACCACGGTCTTGAACGGAATACGCACGCCACCGACGCTTCGGTAATCGGAAAACACCATGGTGGTCGTGCGTGCGCCGACGCGCAGCACGGTGCGATCTAGTAAATGGGATGTTTCATCGAACCATGCCTGGAATGGCAGGCCGCCCTTGGGCGAGATTTCCAGCACCGCGCATGTCGACGCACCGCATGGCTGATCGGCCAGTGCTTCGACTTCCGCACCGCCGAACTCCGCGCGCCACCACAGATTGGCGTTCTGGTAAGCCGCGTTCCGCGCCAACTGCAGGCCATCGCCGCCCTTCTGCAGATTCACCTCACCATTCGGCCCCTGCTCCCACGCTTCCGTGCCATCGAAGCCTTGCGCGCCGCTGGCCGGTCCCAGCGTGTAGCGTTCGACCGAATTGCCCGTGCGCAGATCGGTGATGGAGGTGTCGGTGCCGGTCAGGCCTTGTCCACCGAGTTTCGATTCGATCTTCATCACCGCCTTGTCGTGCCACGCAGCCCCGCCGCTCGCGACGCGATACGCATTCAGAATGGCAGCGGGATCGCTCGCGGCATCCGCAGCGCCAAACGCGCACATCAGCGCAGCGCCTGCGATCACAAGGAAAGCGGAACGCATGGGTTCACCTCGCACGAAGAATGACGACAGGATCGCGAGGGCATCAGGCACGCGGCGGATGCCGCTGGGACCCACGATGTGGGGATCGACGCGTAGCCACCCACCCTCGCTGGGCAACCACGCGCCGATCCCACAACGCTTCCACGAAGCGTGCGGATCGAACGGTCGATCACACGGGCATCATTGTCCGGACATGTTCCACGGCGTGCATGTGCATGTGGTAACGAAAAATCGCGTGACACTCGTCATGTGCGCCGGCCGCTTCGACCTGCGCCATAGTGGCATCCGGCGTACACTCGCCGACTGTTCTTCATGAGAGGGATTTGTCATGCGTCGCACCGTTCTGTTCGCCCTCACCGCAACCCTCGGCATCGCCGCCAGCGCACAGGCCGCGCCCGCGGAAAACGCTTCGAATGGTTCACAACCGTTTTCGACCGCGATCACCGCGCAAGGGTTCCGCGCTTACGACAAGGCGATCTCCTCCGACGCGATGGACGGACGCAAGCCCGGAACGCCGGGCGGCGAACGCGCCGCCCAGTGGATCGTCGAACAGTTCAAGCAACTCGGCCTCGAGCCCGGCAACCACGGCTCCTGGTTCCAGAAGGTGCCCACTGTCTCGACTGCGCTGATGAATCCCGAAAACGTCAAGCTCACCATCGGCGAAGGCGGTGGCGGCCAGACCCTCGATTTCGGCAAGGACATGGTCGCGATGACCCTGCAGGCGAAGCCGCACGTTTCGGTCAAGGATTCCGACATCGTGTTCGTCGGCTACGGCGTCGACGCGCCCGAATGGAACTGGAACGATTACAAGAATCTCGACGTGAAAGGCAAGACGGTGGTGGTGCTGGTCAACGACCCCGGCTTCGGCGACCACGACGCCAGCCTGTTCAAGGGCAAGGCCATGACCTACTACGGCCGCTGGACGTACAAGTACGAGGAAGCCGCGCGCCAGGGCGCGGCGATGTGCCTGATCGTGCACACGACCAACGATGCGGCGGGGTATCCGTGGTCGGTAGTCATGAACAGCTGGGGTGGCCCGCAGCTCGCGCTGCCGCAGAGCGAAGATCCCGCGCCGCGCTTGCCGGTCGCGGGCTGGCTCACCCGCGATGCCGCGCAGCGCCTGTTCGCGAAAGCCGGTCTCGACTTTGACAAGCTGGCCGCCGCCGCCGACCACCGCGGCTTCAAGCCGGTACCGCTGAAGGCGACGGCGTCGATCACGCTCGACAGCAAGATCGAACACGGTTCGGCCAACAACGTGCTCGGGATGATCAAGGGCACCACACATCCCGATCAGGTGATCGTGTATTCCGCGCATTGGGATCATCTTGGCGAAGACGACAGCCTCCAGGGCGACAAGATCTACAACGGCGCCGTCGACAACGGCACCGGCATCGCGGCGCTGCTGGAAATCGCCAAGGCCTTCAAGGCGCAGAAGCCCGCACCGGAGCGCAGCGTGCTGTTCACGGCCGTGACGCTGGAAGAATCGGGCCTGCTCGGTTCGCTGTACTACACCAAGCACCCGGTATTCCCGATGGACAAGACCGTCGCCGACATCAACATGGACGCGATGGACGTGATCGGTCCAACCAGGAACCTGCAGATCATCGGCAGCGGCCAGTCGCAACTGGAAGACATGCTGAAAGCGGCGTTGAAGAAACAGGGCCGCTACGCCAGCCCCGACTCGACGCCGCAGAACGGCTTCTACTACCGCTCCGATCACTTCAGCTTCGCCAAGGCCGGCGTGCCCGCGTTGATGACCCAGACCGGCAACGACAAGGTCGACGGCGGTACCGCGGCAGGCAAGGCTGCGCTCGCCGATTACACCGCGCACCGCTACCACACACCCATGGACAACTTCGATCCGAAGTGGGATTTCTCGGGGGTCGCCGAAGATACCCAGGCGCTCTATGAAGTTGGCCGCGAACTCGTGAACAGCGACCAATGGCCGAAGTGGAACAACGACAGCGAGTTCCGCGCACGCCGCGAGAAGATGATGGGCACGAAGTAGTCGGGTTGTCAGCATTCCGGAGGCCGCGCAGCGGCGATCCGACTGCGTTTGCAGGATTTGCAAACGCGAACGCCGAAGGCGGCCCGTAGGACGAGCGCCAAGGATGGCGCGAGTCAGCCCAGCGCTGCTGCTTTCAAGAAGAGTCATCGGATTCCCGCTTTCGCGGGAATGACGCAAGTCATTCACGGGTGCCCTTATGCATCATTCCCGCTTGTGTTCAATGCAAATCGACTGCAATGTCGAAGACATCGATGCCGCGGCCCGCTTCTGGGCCGCGGCGCTCGCTTGCCCGGTGGACCTGGATCATCCCGGCAGCCGCGACAACTATCGTCAGCTCACGACCCCGCCGGGCCAACCAATGATCCAGTTGCAACGCGTCGAACACGAAAGCCGCGTGCACCTCGACATCGAAACCGACGACATCGACGCGGAAGTCGCGCGCCTGGAAAAACTCGGTGCGA
>Ga0207652_10000800_pt1 | contig 30042 bp, 25 predicted proteins | sample KBSC63BmetaG_FD_184334 | JGI IMG/M metagenome (GOLD analysis project Ga0207652, IMG submission 184334) | Corn rhizosphere microbial communities from Kellogg Biological Station, Michigan, USA - KBS C6-3B metaG (SPAdes) (version 2) | ecosystem: Host-associated > Plants > Roots > Rhizosphere ...
CTCACCTATCTGCGAGGAGGCTCTGCCGCGAACCTGCGCCGGGTCGCCGCGCACAACCATCAGGACGTGGTCACGCTTGCGCGGTTGCTGCTGCACTTCGACTCGGCCGACAATGGCGCCACGACCGTGCCATGTGATGCACCGACTGAGGCTGGCTCCGACGCAAGCGCAGCAACACTGCGTTCAACAACAGTCCGCGGCCACTGCGAGCGCCGTCCAACACAGGAGGGATGACCATGCAGAGCAAACAACATGGCGGTATCAACCCGACGATTTTCGCGACCGGCGCGATCATCGTGCTGATCGTCGCCGCAATCCTGTTGACGATGTGGCTGCTGCCCAAGTACGGCGTGTACCGGCAGGGCCTCGCGGGTGAAGCGGAACTTGCCAACGCCGAGTACAGTCGTCAGGTCGCGGTGCGCGAGGCGCAGGCGAAGAAGGATGCCGCCGTGCTGCTCGCCCAGGCCGAGGTCGAGCGTGCCAAGGGCGTTGCACAGGCCAACAAGATCATCGGCGACAGCCTGAAGGACAACGAGGCGTACCTTCGCTACCTCTTCGTCAATAACCTCGCCGACACCAAGGACCAGATCATCTACGTGCCCACCGAGGCGAATCTGCCGATCCTGGAAGCCAACCGCAAGGCGTCGCCGCCCGGACGCTGAGGCAACGCGCCGGCGAGCAGGCTCCAAGGAGGACTGCCATGTGTTACTCCGCGCAAATCTGGGCCGAGTTCCGCAAGTTCGAGCGGGAGTTCGGCGCGGTCATGAACGTCAATCAGTACGTTCGCCTTTTCTGGGAGCAGAAAAAGGACGGCACTTGGCGAAAGCTCGCCAAGGCCATGAAGGATGCGTTCGCGGACCCACGCACAGAAGACGAACGGAAGATCCACGACCTGATCGTCGAAGGCGACGCGGAGCTGGCCCGTTCACTCGAGGCGGAATTGTTTGCACAGAAGAAGCGCCTCGCCGACGCCGAGCGCGCTTTGCAGGCCAAGGTCACCAAGAAGGCGCAGAACGAACAGCGCATCGCGCGCAACAAGATGGAAGCCGCGCAGCGGACCCTTGCAGACCTGCGCCGTACCGAACGGTTGCCGCGCGATGCGCGCATCTTCCCCGGCCAATACGTGCCGGTGATGATCTTCGAGCATGGCAAGCGCACCCTGATCCCGATGCGCTACCAGTGCCGGCTACCGGGGTGGAATGCGATCATGGAACGCAAGTTCCCCGGTACGTACAACGCGCGCCGCGACAATCTGGAAAAGACATGGGGCAAGCTTTTTGGCTACCGCCACGGCGTCATGGTGGTCAACGCCTTCTATGAGAACGTGTCACGGCACAAGGTGGAGCACCGGGCACTCGCACCGGGTGAGAAAGAGGAAAACGTGGTGCTGGAGTTCCGGCCCAATCCGCCGCACGACATGCTGGTCGCATGCCTATGGTCCTTCGATGCGCGCGATGGGCTGTACTCGTTTGCCGCGATCACCGATGACCCGCCGCCGGAAATCGCGGCGGCGGGTCACGATCGCTGCATCATTCCCATCAAGCGGGAACACTTGGATGCGTGGCTGGATCCTGATCCTGCGAATCTCGCCGCACTGCAGGCGATCCTGGATGACAGGGATCGACCGTATTACGAACACACGGCGCTGGCCGCGTAGCCCCTACTGCTCGCCATGGACGGAACCCGGTGCCGCATACACGGCGTGGCGGGTGCCGCATGCAAGGCAGCCACACTCGCCATCGCACCATTCCGCACAATCGACGGTACAGGTGCAGGGGTCACTCTCGGGCTCACCGAAAGCGTCGGTATGGAAATAGCCATCCGGCGGATACCGCTTGACACCTTCAGGTGTGGGTTCAGCCGTTGCCATGTCGGTCACCGGAAAGGCCTTCCCGTAAAGGCTCCAGAAGACTTTCCTTCCCGATTCCGTCAAGTCCCAGCGATGCTCACCGTGTGATTCAAGCAACCCACGCTTGGCGAGCTCCTTCGTCGCCTCGTCAGGATCACCGTGGCCCATTTCCGGCCCGCTCATCATCTGCAGCGTGAGATATTCGTCTGAACCAGGCTCAGGAGCGGCCTTCGCCCACCACCAGTTCATGGCGATTGTCCGATCAGCATCGCTGATCTCGTCCCACAAAATGTTCGCTTGCTCGTCAGGCATGGGATGTCTCCATCGCGCAAAGTCAGCCTAGCAGTCCGCGACTCGTCGCATGAGACGATCGCGGGCACACTGATGCGATGCGCGTCGAGCGTAACCCCAACACGCTGCGGGTCATTGTCTGTGGTGGACGTGACTTCACCGACAAGACCATGCTGTCCCGTGTGCTTTGGTACGTGCATGAAAGGCGTGGCCTTGCGGAGGTGATCCACGGCGGCCAGCGCGGGGTGGAGCAAATGGCGAACCGTTGGGCGTTTGAACAGGGCCTGCACCGCGTCGAAGTCCGGGCGGAGTGGGGCAACTACGGCAATCCGCGCGCGATCCTGCTCCGCAATCGCCAGATGTTCGACCTGCGTCCCCATGGCGTCATCGCCTTTCCGGGAGACGTGAATTCACGGACGGTGGTGCAGGCGGCACGCGAGCGTGGCGTTCCGGTTCTGGATGCCGAGGCGCTTTACTTGAAACTGTGGCCAAGTTGACCTTGGAAACCAACCATCCGTGAGCCTGCGCCGGGGGCGTCGGCTATCCACAATCCATGGCGGGCCTGACTTCCCCCGGCGGAGGCAGTGTGGCTTCCTCAGCATGCTTAGGGAATGGGACGAGTGCCCGACACGTTGCAGGTATTCGACTACGCCCGCTGTAGGGCAAGGACTACGCGGACAAGACGCGACGACAGATGTTTCAGTCTCCGGGTCTCAACCCTTGGGACCTGAGACTGGCATTGTGGCAGCGTGCATGTCACTGCGCTCCACCCGTTCGACCGTGGCGGCAACGTTCCAGGATTCCGCGTGGTGGCAAAAACTGCAGGAGGCCGGTTGGGGGCCTCGGGATGCGGAACAGACTCCCCGGAAAGGAAGCGTAATCTCCCGCGCACGCGCTAACCGTGAACACCCCAGTACGCAGCATCTTCAGGATCTACGCCTTATGAAGCACTCCGATTTCCATATTGGCCTCGAATTTCTCGGTGGTGCTGGCTTTCAATGGCGGTGCACCGATGTCGGCACGCGGACCATCCTGGCCATTCAACTCGATCGCAAAAATCCGGACTGGTATCAGGGTCCTCCGTACATTGCGAACGAGGTGGTGTTCGATGAGCAGAGAATGGGTCTCTGCCATTTGACGATCGAAGATGCGATCTCTGCGGCCGCTCTCAACAATGAAACGAGCGGCCACCCCGGCTATCCCGCGGAAGTCCTCCAGCGGATGATGAAAGCGCGGCACGCGCATCGGTATCCACATGAAGGCGTACTCCGATTCGATCGCCGTCGCGGTGACGGGGAAATTCTCCACCCCTACGCGGGTCGTAAGCAGCGAGGTACATGGATGGTCGACTTGTACCTGCCATTCCTCGAAACCTATGTCGCCATGGCGGAGGATGATTTCATCGCGCTGCCGAGGGCCACGTCGCAGGACATTCGATCGCGTGCGGATCGTGCCAAACGGAGCGAGGCCGCGCGTCGTCTGGAACAGCTTGGTGGCAGTGATCCGGATGCCAATGTCCCGTCACGTCGGCGCGGTCGACCTCGGTAATTCCAAGTACGCCCGGCGGCAGATGCCGTAGGCCAGTTGGAAAAACACAAAGCGATCATTGACGCGCTGCCCGTGTGCTTTGGTGCGTGCATGAAAGGCGTGGCCTTGCGGAGGTGATCCACGGCGGCCAGCGCGGGGTGGAGCAGATGGCGAACCGTTGGGGGTTTGAACAGGGCCTGCACCGCGTCGAAGTCCGGGCGGAGTGGAGCAAGTACGGCAATCCGCGCGCGATCCTGCTCCGCAACCGCCAGATGTTCGACCTGCATCCCCATGGCGTTATCGCATTTCCGGGGGATGTAAATTCACGGACGGTGGTGCAGGCGGCACGCGAGCGTGGCGTGCCGGTTCTCTTGAAACTGTGGCCGAGTTTGCCTTGGAAACCAACCATCCTGTGAGACTGCGCCGGGGGCGTCGGCTATCCACAATCCATAGTGGGCCTGACTTCCCCCGGCGAAGGTAGTGTGGCTTCCTCAGGATCTTTCCGGAACGAGACGAGCGCCCGACGTGTTGCAGGTATCCGACTACGCTCGCTGTAGGGCAAGGACTACGCGGACAAGACGCGACGACAGATGTTTCAGTCTTCGGGTCTCAACCTTGGAGTGCTGCACGCAATCCTTCGGGAGGGCAGGCTACGTCGGGTGAGCCGTTGCAATTGTTCGTAATTGCGCCCGCCGCCACGGACGGTCATCTGCTAACGTATTCGACAGTCCACACGACTCGCACCCGTCGCCGCGCCCAGCGGTATCCGTGCGCCTCCTCTTGCCCGGCCATCACGTGGCTTACGGGCGGTTTTGTCCCACAGAGGAGACACATCGTGTTCACGTTCGAACCAGGATCGGCCACCGCCCGGGTGGACCGAAGATATGGCCATGCCATCTGTGACCGCTGCGGTTACGTGATGGACGAACGGGCCATCCACACCGAGTTCCACAACCTTGCGATGTTCCGGTTTCGTGCCGGGGCCGGCAGCCGCTTCGGCGAAGGCCGCTACATCGAAGGGGACCTGTGCGATGCGTGCCTGTTCACCTTGCTTGGCCGTTACGTCCGCGCCTACGACGAGGACTGGCGTATCGACGTTGCCCGCCGCAACGAAACGCCGTTGGGTGTACCCCTTTCCAGGAGACCTTCCATGAATCAGACCGAATCCCGCCCGCAGGATGTCACTGTCGTCGTTTGCGACCGCTGCAAGAAGAGGATGTACGAAGAAGAGCCGGACTCCGGCTATCGCAACCGCATGCAGATTCGCTTCCGTGGGGGCTACGGGAGCCTCTTTGGTGACGGCAACAAGGTCGAAGGCGATCTGTGTGATTCGTGCTTTTACGAATTGCTTGGACCGTATCTGCGGATCGTCGAATCGATTCCGGATGAAGCCAAGCAGTACAACGACTTGACCTACAAGCCTCTCGATTCGTTTTTCGAGCTGCAGGCCCGGCGTGTGTATTCCCCGTACCAAACCCAGTACCAGACCGCCGAGGAGATGGCCATCGCCCTGCGCGACTGGATCGACCGGCAGTTCGATCCCAACCTTAAGCGGACGCCGGTCATGTCTGCGTCGGAAACCAAGGACGCCGACAGCTAGGCCAACGCGGTTGGAAACGGGCGGGCCGTGCGATGCACGGCCCGCCTTTGCTTCCGGTCGTCACGCCATCGACGCTTGTTCAACTGGGGAACCGACATGGCTCCGTGAGGACTGGCGTGCCGATCTCGCCGCGTGAGAAGGCAGGATGGCACGCTGTTCCTGTCGCCGTCAGCTGCAAGACGCGAGCGGACCTGACATCAACGAAGGGGCAGCCTGATGGAGAAGATTGAATTGCGTGGTGCAGCAGCCGGTACCGTGGCGCACCACCTTGATTCGTTGGCGGAGGTATCCATGCGGGATTTGCAAGCAGCCGTCGCCAACATGGCCGAACGAATCGCATCGCTGGAACGGGAGCGCGATGAACTCGCTCAGGCGCTGCGATGGTTCAACGCGGAGGTTGCCAGTGCAGAGGAAGCGGTGGAAGGAAATGTCGTCCCTCGGGCAACAGATGGCTCCTAATTCAACGGGGTGCGACTTGCGCAGTCACAAGGCGTTTTCAACGCGCCTGGTCGTGGCGCGCTTGAATGAAGCGCCAAGCCTCGGCTCATGGGCTGTGACACATTACCCCGCCGCAGACATGCCGCGTCAATAAATCCCGTGGATCGCCTTGATCATTTCGCTGCGAACCACTTCGCGCTCGCCCGCTGCCAGTTCGGCATAGAAGCTCCTCCGACCATACGGTTGAGCGAAACTGAGGGCCACGACGTCCGGGCGACCATATGCATCGATCGCAAGCTGGGCGAGTTCCGGGTCAATCTTGCGCAGTTCCTCGAATGCCGCCACCGCCACCTCAGCAAATTGCTGATATGCGGCCTCGGTCCGCTTGTGCAGTTCGGCGTAGGCGGAGAGATCAATCATGTCGGTCTCCCTCTGCTCGGTTTGACGCGTCGTCTTCCTTTTGCTCCCGCGGAGTTGCGGCCAGAGCGGCGATGATCATCGTGATGAACGACACCACGATGCCGAAGAACAGCCACTTCATCAAAGTTTCATGGTTGAAGACAGAACTCTGGAAGTCAAAGACGTGGCCCGCTTCGGGCGTGGCGGGGATGGAATCCGGCCACGGGCCCAGAAAATCAGTGCAGGTGGCAGGCACGCCTGCCACACACAGCTTCAGCCCCGACTTGTTCGTCCGCTCAATAGTCAAGGCGCGGCCACGCGGTGCTGAAAACGTTCCGGTAACCGTGAAACTGCCCAGGGTTGTTTCTACCGTCGTCAGGGCTGGAGCCATGAACCCGCCTTGGCTCGAAGTAGCAGAAATGAACGTGCCAGCCTCACCTCTCAGGATCGTGGCCGTCGGACTTGCTGCCTCCCACACCAGCAGGATGATGGGCGTGAAAAAGCCAATCAGCAACGAACAGAAAAACGCGGTGACAGCGATTCGAGCAGCTGTTGATAGCTGAAGTGGGAGTGGCGTTGCCAAGTCCGTTTGCATGTTCCGATTCCCCCTGAGGAATTCGAGTGTGGTGAGAGGATTCCAGCACGGCTTAGGTAGGCGGGTTCGGTTGTCACCGGATCTACCCGATGCGCAAATTTTTGCAGCATCGCGTCGCACGAGCTGCGACTGGCATGCGGTTTCGGTCACGAAGCCTTCGCCTTACTACATCGCGCAACCTCGACGTGCGGCCCACATCACAGACCGTTGCACGCGCGCCCGGTTTTAATGATTGCGTTGCATCGGCGGAAAGTGATGTTCTGAAAGCCAGCCGCAGGTGCGCGCCTCGGCAGATGCCAATCTGCTGGCGCATGCACGAAGTGCCTGCCCCCAGTAGGCGCCGTGGCTTGTGTTTGGTGTCGGACCCGCTGTGCAGCGGCGGCAAATTTGTATATAGCCCAATGACCCTGACCACCGGTCAGGGTCCGCAGATCTCTACGAGACACATGGCGAAGCAAAAAACGGCCGGAATCAAAGTCACCACCACCTCGCACCGTCGCTCCTCTCCGGCTGGCAACGTTGTCGAATTGAGTCTCGCCGATCTCGTGACTGCATACAACCTGGATCCGGCGCCCGCCTCGGGACGAATTGAACAGTGGGGGCTTGATGCGCTCAAAGGCGGAGATCCGAGCCGGGGCAATGTGCTCCTCGCGACAATGGCGGCGTTCGCAATACCAGTGCTCCGTAGCGACGGCGATGGTCCACGACGTGTTGTCTATAACGCTGAAACAATTTTTGCACTTGCGTCCTTCACACCTGCCGAATCTTGGGCACACACCCGCGTCTGCTGTCGCGTGCTGTCCGAAGCATTCGTCCCTGGCTCTACCTGCGAGGAGTTGGCGGCCATCTTCCAGTCTCTCGCCGGGGCCAGAACCAGGAATATCACAGGCCCGGCACGACGCGCCTTGCGGCGCATCTTGTTGATTCCTCGCGAGCGACCCTGTGATGTCGCGCGCAGCGCATCGGTATCCGCGAGGCGCAAGCGATGAAGGGCTCGTCGGCAAGGAGCCGTGATCTCACCCGGATGGAAAACCTCCTGGCGCGATTGGATGAGCCGCATCGCGAAAATGTGTGCCAGCTTTTTCACCTGCTCACCGTGCCGCCCGATCTTTGCTATTTGCGCGATGGCCTGGAGCGAACTTGCGCAATCCTGCAACGTCATGGCCGCGAACTGGACCGCTTGTTGAAGCGCGTGAAGGTTCAGGCCTTAGGCTCCGACCGACTGCATGCAACCGCCCAGTTTCTGCTTGACGACGACAAGCTCTGGAATGTGCGGCGCAGCAACCCGCTCCTCGCAGGAATGTCAGGCACTTCGAATCCGGAAGATCATCCGCTCCATGGCTACTGTCTTGGAGTCTGTCACTACTGGGCCACCCTCTTCTACGAAAGACGCGACAGCGTGAATGGAGCTGGATCTGCGCTCACGCGTGGGTTCAACGAGCTCGTGGCCGAAGTTGCCGTGCATGTCATTGCCGTCAACGCCAGGAGACGTGCCGAGTCCTATCGCGAGTTCTGTCTCGAATGGGCTGCAGCGCCAAAAAAACGACCTGAGTCGTTACTGACCAAAGGGGCGGCACGCAGCCGTGCGGAAGGAGCCGCACGCGTACTGGGCCGGCTTGCCAGGACGGATTGGAGTGACGTGCTCGGTGAGTTCCTCGGAAAAGATGCGGACAGTGCTCTTGTCGATCGCGTAAAAGGCGCGACCGAGGCTTGGCGGTTCGAAGAGCCGATGCTCCCTGAGGAGAAGAATCGCGTCTGGGTCGTCGAGAGCTTGGGGTTGTTGCTCGACGTCACGATGCGTGGTTGGCGACGAAAGGGAGGCGGACCCGGTACTGGCGGCGGCGGGGGTGGCCACGGCAAGCGCGGTCCCAACGGATACGTGCGCTTACCCGGATCCAATCTTCTGCGCGACAGCCAGCTCTCGTTCGGTGACCTGACATTAACCGTCGACGTGTTGCCTGCACCCAAGACCCCTCCGGAGCAAGGGATGACGCCCGAGGATCAGGATCCTGAGGACGATCCCTCGATTTCCACGGCATTTCCTACGGTCTCGATGCCGATGGGTGGAAGGTCACCCGCGGCGTCCGGGCGTCTGCTTGCGAAACAAGCATCGTCATTGCTGCGCAAGCTGCTTGGTGCTCCCAATACCAATTTCCGGAACCTCAGTAGCCCGCAAATCAAGCGGCTCGCCGATGCGCTTAAACAGCCGGGAGCTGATCCACTGCCGTGGCACTTGGAAGCGAAGGTCAAAGCCATGCTTGCCACGGGGCGCGATCTGCGAAATACGAGAGTATGGGTTCAGCCCGATCTGGAGCACGCCAAAACTGCGGGCGAGGACGGAGATGTGCACTTCGCCTTTGCTGAAGGCGTCTGGCTGTTTCACCTTCCTCCGCCATCATTTGCAGCGTCCGATGCTGCTCCGTGGGAGCGGGAGCACCGCAATCTTTTGGTCCTTCCGGACCATCTCGGGATGAAGGTCACGCTCAAGCGAGGCATGCAACAACTGTCCAGCCCACGCCCTCTCGAGCTCTCTCCTGATGAGGAGCATGAAGCAAAGCAATGGTTGCGCGCGATCACTGCCGACACGCGGCCCGGCATCCGGTCGCTCTCGACCTTCCTGTTTGCGCGACTCGTTCATGGCTCGGGCGGCGACTTGGGAATCGCAACCCTGCTTACCGGCCAATCGCTCGCGCACGGGAGGACGACATTGCATTACAGCTCGTACGCAATCGCCGAGGTCCTTCGCGCGTACTTGGAAGCCTTGGCGCCGTTCAAAAGCGCTTCGGGCCGGTTCGATGTGGAACCCGGATTTATCGGGGCACGTCGCATTCCCACCCGGGGAGCAGTCAGAGGCCTTCTTGGCGCCCTTCGCACATTGATTGCCTCGCCTACCGCACCCGCGCACCGGCGGGCCAATGCCTACACCGCGTACGCGATGGCCGGTCTGCATCTAGCGACGGCTGCCCGGCCGGCCGTCGAGCGCGTGCTTTACGATGGCTCCGACGAACTTGGTTTCGTCCTGCTAACAGAAAAAGCCCGCACACCCTACGACTTTCGACCGGTTGCCCTCCCGGCCATCTTGCACAGGCAACTCGGCGCCTATTTGGATTTCTTGCGCCAGCGCAAGCCGAACTGGCAACCCCGTGAAGGGCTCTTCTTTCAATACGATCCCAGTGGGCAACCTTGTGGCGGATTTACACCACAGTGCTTCCGGGATCTCGCCAAGGAACTCGGCTATGACATGGAGCTGTACGCCTTGCGTCGCTTCGATCGTACCGAGCTCGTCACAAACAAGCGTGTGGATGGCGAAGACTTCGGCGCCGAGGATGTCGACGCGTTGCTCGGGCATTGGTATGAGCGTGTGAGTCCACATGATCCGCTATCGACCTATCCGCCACGCCGACTGCGACAGTTTGCGGAAAAGCCGGTGACCCGCATGCTTCAAGATGTCGGTTACGAAGCGGTCGAGTCGCCATGACAAGCGCAGGCTCGACGTTCTGGGACCTCGCAAGCGGCGATGATCCCGCCTATCGCAAAGTGGCGGATGTCCTGGGCGAGGCGCTGAGCGATCTCGACGCAAAGTCCGTCATCCGTGGCGTTCTGGCCATGCCGGAGCGATACACACCCGGGCAAATTCGTGACGCAGTGCGGGCACATTTCTTCGGTGCTGCGAAAGGCGACGAGTCGGCAGTGCCAAGCCTTGATCCGGCACTGGCGAGCTTGGCTTTGGACCTCCTTGAGGAGAAGCTTGCCCGGCTGCGGGGGCAAACGGGCAGCCCAACGGGCGCGGCAGTCCAGATCGCGTCCTTGAGCCTGCCAACGCAGCATGGCAAACCACCACTTCCACCCGCACTACCGCAACTTGTGGAGCAGGCGAAGAACCTGTTTGCGCTTCGACCAGCATTTCTCGAAGCATTGGCGCAGCATGATGGCAAGGACCAGGTTTGTGCAGGGCTGCTGGTCGCACTTCTGATCGTACGGTCCGGCTTGTGTTCTATCACGCAAGTTGGTGCTGCATTGTTCGCTCTGGCGAGCTCCAATGGAATCCGCTTCGCGACCGGTCGCTTCTGGATTGATACCGAGGTTCCCTGGAAAGGTATCCATTATTGCCGCCGCGTCTTCCTCGATCCGCTGACGATCGCGATCTGGAGCCGGGTGCGACCCTTGGTTCGGCATGACCTCGGCTTCGAAACCGCGACGGCACCTGCAGCGAGATCGGTTCGCCCTCTTGTTCGGCGGTATTACGGATTCCTGCGTGACTCTGCGCCACGCTCCACAAGCGACAAGACCCTACCTCTCCCGAATCTCGATGACCTTATCGTGGCGACGGCTGCGTGGATCCACTTGGGTTCGGTACCGTTGCTGGCCACTTACGCGAAAGGTGAAATCGCGTCCAGCAGCCTCAAGGAGACCACGTGGTGCCGACTGTTGAACGTCAGCCCACCGGGTTCCAAAGGAACAGAACCAACCATTGATGCGGCTGAAGGCGCCCCGTTGAATCTCGAAGCGCGGCTGGTGGAGTCCGCACTCGAGGGCAATCTCACGCGTGACGGAATTGCCGCGGACCTGCGGCGTGCGACCAAGGGACCGCCCGGTGAGCAACTGGCTCGGTTGACCACGCTGTGCCAGGCACTCGCGCCAGGTACGACGGCGTGGATCGTTGCCAACTGGATTCAATCGCTTGCAATGCCAAATCGCAAGAGTGGCGGCCGCCTCAAGCCATCGACCATCAACCTCTATCGCGGTCAGGTGGCGAATCGCTTGCTCACCATCTTGCCGCCCACGCTTGAGGACGTGGCGCCGGAGGAACTGGACGAGTTCTATGCCGAGATCATCGACAGTGCCGGATCACCTGCACTGCAAGCCAAGCTTCGGAAGCTTGTCGGATGGTTTCATCGCTTTGGCGTCGAGCGTGGACTGCTGCCGAACAGCGAGCTGGCGCTGCCCGGAGCCGGGAACGGGTACTACGACGTCAGCGCCCATATCGTGTCCGAGTACGAGTTCCAGCAGGCTTACTCGGCACTGGGCAAGCCGTACGCGAAGGAGGAAGTGAACGAAAAGAATCAGCTGGGCCGGGTGTTCCTCCTGCTTGCCTACCGGTTTGGTTTTCGCCGGGCAGAGATTCTTGGGCTTACCTTGGCGGACGTCCGTGAAGACGAAAACATCATTGTCATCCGCAAGAACCTCATCCGGGACGTCAAAACCCGCAACGCCGAGCGCATGCTGCCGTTGGGCCTCTTGTCGGAAGAAGAAAAGAAGTTTTTCAAGGGCGTCCTCAAGCGGATCCGACGCGATGACGGACCTCTCGAAGCGCAACCGTTATTTTTCGACTCGTTGCAGGCCGCCAAGGTCGGTATCGCCAACCACCAGGCACCCGTCACGGCAATGGGAGAATTGCGCAGGGTGACGGATCAGGACGAACTGCACGCCCATCACTTGCGCCACTCGTTCGCGACGCAACACCTCCTTGGAACGCTCATTCCCGACCTGCCGGCCGACCATGGCAATGCGCTGCCCCAGTGGATGATGCGATGCGGAAGCGAGGCCAGTTCGCAGCGTTTCCACAAGCTGTGTCGTGCTTCTGTCGGCGGCATAGCCAAGCGCGGCACCATGGTCAGCATGGCCATGGGACATGGGGCGGATGAGACGACCTACGAACACTACGTGCATGGATTCGACGCGCTCGTACACGCGGTACTCGAGAACCCCACCCGCCACCATTGTGAAAGAAGTAAGCGAACCTCAGGATTGCGTGTTGCTGGACGCGAGTTTGGAGTAGTTCCTTCGCACGCCGAAATGCAATCGATTGTGTGGGCCTTCGACATGTCGCCCAAGACGCGCCCGCCCATCGGGCGCTTCATGAAATGGTTCACAAGATGTCTGGCGAGCCGGGAAGTCCAATTGCAGCAGCTGTCGCAGCGGGATTCTCCGCCCGACATCGATGCCGACGCATGGCTTGAAGAAGCGCTCGAGCGGCCGACGCTCAAAGGCATGCAGGGCAAGCCCCCGTCGCCTCCTGCGCGCGCCGTGGCACTACAAATCCTCAAATGCATTGGACGACTCGATGACTCGGGGAGGGAGCGACTTCGCGAACACCTGCGGAAAACCTTCTCGACCGAGAGGGTGAAGAATTCCGAATGGCTGTCAATGCGTACCGAGGAAGCAAGGCGGATGCGAGATGGTTTTGGGAATGTCTTTGCACCAGTGTTGTCACTTCAGTACCAGAGCGTCGAATGGAAGCGACGTCGACGCATACATCTTCCCCTGCGCGGCCCGCAGGTCGATCGGTGGCTTTCAAGGCAGGACGCGCGGGTGTACGTCCGATTCATCAGAGCAGGGAACGACAAGCCGGGTCGCCGTGAGCCATATGTCCACACAATCTTGTGGACGCTGAAAGCGATCCAGGAGAAGCTGGATCGAGATCACGATGCCGTTTGGCTTTGACACCGATTTTTTTGCAACAGCTCGAGTTGGGTGCGCTGCGGCGAGCAATGCTGAACCGATCGAGCTGCGACGCCGTACCTTGAGGTCTGGGAGTCGGTGACGAGTTGTACGTCGCCCGACCAAACGCCCCGCGCGTTGTCGGCGACGAAGAGAGCCGGGGCATCTGGAGCAGATGGCATACGACTCCTGGATCGCCGCGACGGAACGGCCGATAGGCCATGTCGTCTCATATCATCGGAGTGACGCGGGAAGGGTGTGGGTTTGGGGAGAAGGTGCAAGTCACGCACAGGAAAACCAGTGCGGGTCCAAAGTTGCACGAGCTGCAACGCATCTATTTCATTGGGGATTGGTGGGAACCATGCTGAAGCGTAGAGAACGTCTGGTGCTCTTTGGTCTGGCGGCACTCGTCGCGGGCGCCCTCGTTTACATTCCCGCTCTCGGGCTGGGGCCCGCCAGCACGAAAGTGCCGGATGACGAAGTCCAAATCAGCAACCTGCTCCCGGTAGTATCTGAGAATGCTGTAGTTGACCACCATGTTCGTCCCGATGAAATAACAGTCGCATTCAGCCCGGGCGATGCTGAGCGAACGGTCTTGCAAGCCATAGACAGCGCTCGACGGTCCATCGAAGTCGCAGCCTATTCCTTCACCAGCCGCCCCGTTGCGTCGGCGCTCCTGCGCGCAAGGGACCGAGGTGTACGTGTACGCATCGTGGCCGACAGAAGCCAGCGAACCGCGCGTTACACTTCGGTTCGATTTCTCGCAAACAAGGGAATCGAGGTCCGGATCAATAGTCGCTATTCCATCATGCACAACAAGTTCATGGTGATCGACAACAAGGCGGTTGAGACCGGCAGCTTCAACTACACCCGTTCGGCCCAGATCAGGAATGCTGAGAACGTGATCGTGATCGACGATGCGCCGCAAGTGGCTGCCGCCTACAGGCACGAGTGGGATCGCCTCTGGAGGGAAGCCCAAGCCTTGCAAAGCGCTCAGTAGGTCCGCGTCTCGCGATGACAGGGGGAAGCGGTGTCTGCGCCCCAACCAGTGGCTCTGCGGTTTCCCCAGCCAGGCCTACCGATTTCACGGATCATCCGTTGATGCAGGATCAAAGGTTTCCTGTACTCACCCATCGCGCAGACAACTGATCGGCGGATCGCAGAACAATCTCCGGGTTACCCTGGTACTGGCTTACGGTTCCGGAGACACACACGTGGCTGCCAATTAGCCCCGTGCGCAGCACGGGCTCGAATTTTTCCCTATCTGATCCCCAGACGAGCAAAGTCAAATCCTCGTAGATCGGATCATCCACGCCAATGATGATGAACGTAGGGTTGCCCTTGACGTTACGCGGCGTCGAAATCCGTTTCACTGGACCTTCGATGGTCATCTGGCGTCCGACGAAATACGTGGCTTCATACCAACCATCGGTTGGCGAACACCAGGTATCGCGCGACTGCGCCTGGTCAGGTACTGCGGCAGCCAACGTCGAACCGTCGATCGTTGAGCCTGGTGTTCGGACCTGCTTCGCGTGCTTAGTCAGTGAGCTGTAATCCGACGTACCAGCAGATGTGTCTTGCGCCCGTCTCCCATACGGCCCGAATGCGACGACTGCTGCAATCAGACCGACAACGATGATAATCGTGAAGGCCCAGATGGTAGTTTTCATTATCGCGTTTTCCCCCTTTAGAGTTGCAATCCTCTCCTGCGCGTCGGTCAATCTCCGCAGCTCATCCGATTCATCGATCGTCAGTGGCTTGGTATGCCGCGCGTCCTTCAGTAGCTTCTCGAGTTCTTCAATCCTTTTCTGCAGTTTTTGTTTGGCCTCGTCGGCACCAATGCGTTGGCTGGCCCGCTTGTCGGACTGGCCTTTGAGTCGTTCAACTTCATCGCGCAAATACGCCAGGTGTTGGGCTTGGGCTCGCCTGTCCCGCAGGAGCAACTCGATGTGGTGGCGGCACTTTTCGGGATAGTCGCGGATGTCGGTATTGGCAAACCTCAGGACATACCAACCTTGGGAGACCAAGGCCGCATGACGCCTTTGCCAGTCCACGAAATCAGCCTTGCTCATTCCATGACCAGTAGCACGCTTGTCGTATCCATCGGCTTCAAGTGCAATTTTGACCCACGGACCTTCTTGGAGTACGAAGTCGCAGTAGCGCTGCCTACCGTCGGCATCCCGAAAACTGTACTGGCAGGTGACGTTTGCGAAGTCGATGCTTTCCACTTTCCCCAAGACGTTTTCGACAAACAGGTACTCAAAGTCACTGCCTAACTCTCCTTGATGGCGGGTCAACCACTGGTCAACGCGCATCGTGGCACCTGCGATTTTTCGCTCCCGTTTGCTGCAAGCATCGGAATGACGAGGCAGATACGCGCGATTCCCGGTGCGCACTTCTTGGCACATACCGACAATCGGCCCCAACGCCATGCGTCCAGACTGCCACGCTGCGACGCAGTTGAGATAGAAACATCATATTTGGCCGCACCCCCCGCCCTTGTGATGCAAAGCGTATTCGACGCTTGGACTCGGCTCAACCCGGCAACGGCGAACGCGCGTGCTTGGTACCGCCCCGCTGCTGCGAGCAGTTCCGCTCTCCGGGGGTTGCCGTCGGAGCAAGCCCGCGACGTCCGCTATTGGGCCATGCAACAGCGGCTACGCTGATAGCCGATCAGCGACCTGCGCAAAGCACCGACTCCGACGCGGCCACTCGCGGAAGAGACTGTCGCGTTCAGCCGCGCAGGTCAAAGTGCCGTCCAGCATGCGTAATGGATCTGTGCAAGCTCTCCATCGGGCTGCATAGCGAGGACCGCCTCGAGCGCATCCAACGATAGTGCAGAGGTACGGATGCGCTTAGCGATCCACTTCCAAAAGGGCTTACTTGTGCCGAGTTGCTCAATGCTATGAACCTCATTGCTACTCCAGCGGCCGAGCAGCGTGGGATGTTGCGAGCCAGCGAGCTTGGCCGAGACAAAACAATGAAGCTTCCTGTTCTCGAGAAAACGCATTGGCGCACAGCCTTCCGCAGCGGCACCGGCAAGCACCCTCCGTCGATGAGGCTCCGTGATTCCCCCCGGATACCACCTCTCGTACATAGGCTCTGTCAGTACTGTCAAGACCGTGCCCGTGACTACATCCTGGATCGCCACGAGGAATGCTTCGTCTGCGGGACTCCAGAACAGACGGTGTGCGAGGTGTGAGCGTCGCGCCGTGCACCCAATCTTGCGTCCAATCTGTCGGTCGAGCATCTTTACAAGCGTCTCGCCGCTCAGGCTGGAGCGCGCTGCAAGTCTGGCCGCCGCGTGAGTAGACAGGATCGTCTTGGGAAATGTCATGGCTGCCGAACCCTGACGACCCGGGCAATGGCCCGGTCACCAGTTCCTAACAGGCTGGCCGGATCGTTGATGGAGCGGACAGCACGGATCTTGTAGGTGCCCGATTGCACCATTTCATACGCGTCTTCTTCAACCTCGATATGGATCGCGTACTCCGCGTGATGCGTGTTGGCGCCGCGAGGTGCGAGTACGAAGTAGCCACGACGATTGCGGATCGGAAATCGCGGGTTTCCCCGGGCGTCTTCGAGGAAGAACGTTTTTGCGAAGCGCTCCGCGCGGCGATCCTTGGCGCCCGCAGCAAGCACCGCGCTTTTGGCTGCAACTTCAGGCAGTGATGCAGCCTTCTTTGGCACGGTGGGCACCGCGGTGCTGCGCGTTAATGGTGCTGCTCCGCTGAAACCGGAGACCTTGCCGATCAGTTTTTCCCGTGCAGCTTCTATCTGGTCAGGGTTGGTTTTTGCGCATAGGCGCGCCCGTAACTTCTTGCCGAGGAAGTACGCGATCCGTTCGGCATTGGCCGGCGACGGGTGAGGAAGCCCGTCCAGTATGCGGGCAGGATCCAATCGGCCGCGTGCGGCGAAGTGGTTGATCACGGATTGGGCCTCTTTGCCCAGAGGAATCCAGAAAGCGCTCGACAACTGCTCCACCTCTTCGGCCAGCCACCGATCACACAACCCTGCGAGGAATGGTGTCCGCAAAATGCCCGGGGAGCCCGTGTAGTTCTTCCCGCCGACAAACACCGGGTAGCGGACGGCAGACGTGAAGTGGACAAGGTGCGCGTGCGTCGTGAAGAGCTGCACACAGGATTCGAGCCCAAGCATCCCATGGAGACCAATCCGGTCGAGCATTCCCACGAGGTTCTTGCGCATCGGGCCGGAAAAACTGGCCGCGGTTTTGGCCGACTTGAGGGCCGCATCTTCCGAATCGCCGCTTACCAGCGCCACCCTGAGCGCGCGCAGCGCGTTGTCGGCCTGCTGGGCGCCGGGCGTCATGCCGAGGAGGACGACACGCGCCGAGGAGTTGATGTAGTCGAAAGGGGCATAGCACACCGACAGAGCACCGCTCCGGTCGATTTCCAGCGAGGCATGGGCGGGGTGCGGCGGATGGGGACCATTGATCGCCGATCTAAAGAGAGCCAGCATCGTAGTCATGGGAATACCTTCAGGGACAGAGAAAGGATCAATGGGAGCCAAGTTCGCGCTGGATCGCACGATCCGCTGCTTCGAGCGCAATGAGCCGGTATGCCTTGGTTGCGAAGCCCACTGGATCGCCCATTTCGAGTGCGTCCGCCACCGCTTTTAGATGTGAGGGCCTGAGTTTCGCGCTTGCATCCGCGGCCGAGCCAGCCAGGAACTTGGCAAATGCGTCAGCCGCAGCCTTGTTCAAATTTGCGCTGCGCGCCACGGCGTCCGGAGTGGTCCCCACCTGTGCCATACGTTTCTTGATGGCGCCGGCAACGTCGGCTGTTACCGACAAGACGGGCATGGCAGCATCCATGCGGGTCGGATTGAAATCCCCTCGCCGCTGCAGCCATGCGAGAGCGTCGCTCGCCGTGATGACGGTCCAGTGTCCCTGCTTGGTGACCTTCAAGGGATTTGCGCTCCTCGGACTGGTGGCCATCCGAACGGTCTTCTCGGCGACCCCCGCGAGCGCAGCAAGGGTCTCCACGGTAATCAAACCGTCCTCTGCGAGTTCGCGACGCGCGGTGGCTGCGTTTTGCAGCAGAAGAAGCTGGGCGGCGTCATCCGTAGAAAAGAGTTCAGTGCCATCCGGCAACAAGAACCGACCACGGGTAGCCTCGACGGCGGTGGACAGCTCTGAGAGCGCGTCGAGGAGATCATCGTCTTGGCCGGACCAAGTGCCTTCCCATGCGTACGTGGCCAATCTGGCGACGGTGTCATCGAGTCCGGTTTCCTCTATCACGTTCCGAGCTTCGCACATGGCTGACGAGAGACGACGGATGCAGTCTGACGCCTGAGTCGGAGAACAGATAGACATTGCAGATATCCTCTATGCCGTGGGATAGGGGGAACTGTACTGCCGTACAATTGTCGCGTCAACATAGATATCTGCATAATCCCAAAAGCTGCACTGGTTCAGGGCGGACGGCGGAAGAGCCTTCACCCTGATGCGGTGGCCGAAGCAACTCGGAGCTTTGCGCCTGATGTGGCACGAGGCCACGCTCCGCGGATCCTTGTTCCGCAGTGCGCCCGGGTGCCGCTAGAGAGACGTGTGGAGTTTCGATCGCGCCTTGCGGCGGGGCGCAACCATTCGGCTTATTTCAAGCGCTAGGCTCGCTGGGCCTTCAGTTTGGCCAAGTTGCGCTCAGGTCGCGGAGCGCTTTTCCAGGAACGCAATGGATGCATGGGAACCGCGTTCCAGCAGCTCCTAGTCGGTCTCGCTGTTCGGTTGCGGCGCAGCGGGTGGCTTGACCGGATGAAGGAAGTCGAAATGAGTGTTCCGGAGGTCGTCAAGGGACGGTGCAGGGTGATGCCTGCTCATGGTGTTCTCCTCGAGTTAGACAAGTCGCCCGTTGATGGGCGCGATGCGCCCACGGATCACGAGGAGAAAGGATCGGATGGAGCTATGCTCGCGCATGCCGGGAATGGGCCGGTTCCAGCCTCGGCGAGTCCCACCCGGTGCGAGTTGCCCGTGCCAAGCCATCATCGGCTGGCGGTCCAATGACGTGGCGGTTTCCCGCGAAACGGCGAGATCTCATGCATTCCCGTCGGCTGATCGCCTGACCGAAGCGGCGTAGGAGTCATTGATACGGATGAGGATTGCGACCTGGAGTGCGTCCGACATCTGTCGAGCGTGTTAGGCGGCGGGACCATCGCATGCGGACGAGCTGCGGACGACACACTACGTTCGGTGGCGATCACCGGGCGTCAGCTGGCTGCGGCACTCGTCTTGGTCGTTGTCATTTGATGGCCTGAGCATGCCGAAGCGGTCGAAGCAGTGTGTGGCGACGTCTGCGGCGTTGGTGAAGGCACTTGGATTCACGAGGTCCTCTGGATCGAAAAGTTGTCCGATCACGAGTGTCGTGTTGCCGCAGCGGATGATGCGTAAGTTGTTCACGTAGACCCCTTGTCGTTGTGACGATGCATGTGCACGGCAGTACGGCCTCCCCAACATTCAGCTGGCACCGGCTTGCGCATCCAACAACTGCTTCACGGCATCCGAGATGCGTGATCCGGATCGGCCGAGCCCCGCCTGCATGCAATCCGGCGGCCGTCGCGGCGATCTTTGCCCTCTTGGCCACCCACCTGCGGAGCACACGCATACGTAGCGAGGGCTCGCAGACATGGCTGCCTGTTCGCAGTTCGGGTGCCAGCCTCAGTCAGTGCGCTCAAGTTCCGCGCCGAAAAGGCAGCCGCGCTCCACTGGTCGAACTGGGCAACCACTTCGGCCGGAAAGTATCGGGGCCTGGAGCGGGCTGCCGCCGGTGTCGCCAGGTAATCGAGGATGTACACCAGACCGGCATGGAGCTTGAAATCCTGGTTGCGGAGCCATTCCAGGTGGGGGGCAAGGACCAATAGGTTGTGGATTTCGTGACGCACGACGTTATGCAGCGGAGGGCGCCGCGCGATTCCCACTGTGTGGATCTTGCCGATGTCATGGAATAGGTATCCCAATTGCGCGATGCCTACCGACGCAGTGTCATTGGGCAGGGTGCGCCGGACAGTTGCGGCGATTAGATCGAGGTTCTCCACGCTGTGCTGTGCCAATCCCCCTTTGCTCGAGTGGTGATGCTCACCGCTTGCACGGCAGGCCAGAAAAGAGGGACCAATCGCCGGATCGAACAGGATGCGCGTGAGGAACATCCGCAGCACTGGCGGTAAGGAAACTTCCAACCTACGCAGTGCGGCGCGGATCGCTTCAGGCACGTTGATCAGGAGGCCCGATGCGATGTCGATTTGCTCCGCAGGCAACGGAGACAAGCTTGTCACGCACAACTGCGCATTCCCTTCGTACGTCCGGACCTTCGCCCGAACTTTCGCCGGCATGCCAATTAGGGGAAGTGCGATGTCGCCACGATGCTCCGGCCACACGAAACCCAAGACGGTTCCCGTTGCATCGGCCAAGTTGAGCTGCAGTCGGGGCGTGTTGATCGCTGCCTCCATCGCAGCGGTCAGCACGTACTGCCCTTCAGTCGACGTCCCCGACAGACTGGCAAGGTTCTTGATCATGGGTCGCCGAACGTCAGCGTGGACATTTTCTCCGGCTTGGGGCGGCACGATGCGAAGGTGGCTCATCGGGCATCCTCCTGCTGCTTGCTGGAAACGCCGCCATTGATTGCACCGGCGATCATGTGGTCGAAGGCCGTGCCGTCACGGCGCACCAGGTTTGGCACATAGCGCGAATAGGTGCGGAACAACATCTCGGTCGTCGTATGCCCCAGCTGCCGCGCAATCCATTCCGGTGCCTCGCCGGCGGCCAACCACAAGGTAGCGCAGGTGTGGCGCATGTTGTACGGACGCCGGTATTCGAGGCCAAGATGGCGCAGCAACGGCTTCCAGACGCGGTCGACGAAGTTGGAGTTGTCGATCGGCTGGCCGGTGCGGGTGCGAAAGACATACTCGTTGTCGAATTGTCGGGGGTTGGTTTGAAATCCTTCCGGGCGCATCGCGGCCAGCGCGTCGTACACCGGTTGGCTCATCTGGATTTCGCGCTGACTTCCGTCTGTCTTTGTGTATTCGGTGCGTCCATGCTGGTGCGTCTCGCGGATCAGCACCTCACGGGAAACAAAGTCAACGTGCTTCCATTTCAGGCCGTGTACCTCGCCGGACCGTAGGCCTGTGAAGAACCTGAACGTCAGGTACGGCCTGTAGTCCGCGCGGGCGCGAGCCAGAATTGCGCGCACATCTTCCAGCGTGAAGGGACTGACGTCCTGGCGCTGGATCTTGAGGCGCTTGATGCCGAGGCATGGATTGTCCAATCCAAACCGCAGGGATGCTTCCGACATGATCATGCCGAGCATCCCAACGATTCGGTTGACGGTCGCGGGTGCCAGCGGTTGGCCGTCGTGCTCCTCCACTGAGGACTTGCCGTTTCGCTGGTTGACCAGTGCACTGCGAAACTGCAGAACATCAGCTCGTTGGATTTCGCCGATATGCAGATCACCGAAGTGCGGCAGCAGGTGTATCTCCAGAATGGATTCGACCGCACCGCGGTATGACACTCGCCATTCGATCTGCTTTTCCTGCTTCCAGGTCTGCACGAAGTCCGCAAACGAGGGAAGCTCCGGACGGTTGGTGACGGCATTCGGAACCATCATGCCCGGCGCGTCGGTCCGTGCCGTCCGGGCGAAACGCTGGGCCCTATTGCTGCCGGGGAAGACGCGCTCATATACGAACGTTCCTGCGGCGATGTCGTTGTCGATCACCGCAAGCACCCTTTCCATCTTTCGACGGTTCGACGGCGTATCTTGCAGCTTCGACAACTCCCGGCAGCGCTTTCCCTCGAATCGGAAGTCGAAGAAGAGCCTGCCGTCCTTCCGGGCGCGCACACTAGACATGGCACTCGCCGCCTGCAGCCATGGGGACGGAATGCGCTTCCGACTTGGCGGACCGCGCGCGGGGTTGGGCCCCGTGGTTCCCCTGCTTCATTCCTGCAGGGGCACTCGATCCGCTCAGATCGACGCTGCTCCGCTGGTGGGCACCGATATCTCGTTCAATGGCATGTCGCAGGAACAAGATCTTCCTGCCGCCGAACGGGCGGATGTAGTGGACGCCCTCCAGAAGGACCGAATCCTTCAGCCGGTTGCGAATCGTGCGTGCGTCATATTTGATGAGTTCCGCCAGTTCTTCGGTCGTCAGATAGGTGCTCGGGCTGATGGGTTCCGACATGTTTTGCCTCCTTTGTGATCGTTGTTGATCGAATATGATCGTATCTCATCGAATGATCATCTGTTAGTGATCCTGATCACAAACGAGTAAACTTGATCGAAACAGCTACAGTCAGCCGCCGATGATTCGCATCAAACTCAAGCAGATGCTAGACGACAAAGCCTTCAAGGAAGGTCGCCGCATCACGCTCAATGAGGTGTCCGAGGTGTCGGGGATTGCGCGCGCGACGCTGAACCGTATCGCCAACACGCCCGGCTACAACACCACCACCAACAACCTGGATGCTCTTTGCAAGTATCTCGAGTGCACGCCTTGCGAGCTGCTCGAGTACGTGGAGGATCCGCGTATCGCCAAACTAGGCTCATTACAAAGCTGACGAAAGATGAGGCCTGGCTGTTGGTGTGATGAAGCGGCGCTTGAGCAGCGCTGCGACGGCGGCCAGAGCGCACGGTCCACGCTCTGGTCATAGTCCTTTCGGTACCGTAACATTGGAAAGCTTTGTACTATTTCGCCAGACGTGAGACGGGGGATCGGGGTGAAGACATCGGCTTCAGGGGACGCCGAAATCCTCACCATCAAGCAGGTTGCGGCCTATCTGAAGGTCGCTGATCGCACGATCTATCGGCTTGCGGCCACCCAAGGCATTCCTGCTTTCAAGGTCGGTGGCACTTGGCGTTTTCGGCAGTCCGACATTGACCGCTGGATCGCTGCCCAAACCAAGAACGCGCGCGGGGCGGCGAAGTGATCTCCGCCTACCATGCCAAGTACTACGCGCACGCGCTGACGGGCAGGCACGCGGCGGACGGTGTGGATCGCCTCTCGCAGTCGCTGTTCGACGCGAGTGTTGATCTCAATCCGCACCAGATCGAGGCGGCGCTGTTTGCGTTGCGTAATCCGCTGCAGGAAGGCGTGCTGTTGGCCGACGAGGTGGGCCTTGGTAAGACGATCGAGGCAGCCTTGGTGCTTTGCCAGTACTGGGCCGAGCGTCGCCGCCACCTGCTGGTGATCGGACCCGCGAGCCTGCGCAAGCAGTGGGCGCAAGAGCTGCACGACAAGTTCGCCGTGCCCACAACCGTCGTGGACGCCGTTGCGCTGCGCAAGCAATCCGCAGGTGACACCTTGGCCACGCTGCAGGCTCTGGTTGGCAACGCGATCGTCATCATGTCCTATCAGTTTGCCGCGAAGCTCGAAGCCGAGCTGCGCGCGATCCCATGGGACGTGGTTGTCATCGATGAAGCCCACAAATTGCGCAATGCGCACCGAGCCAGCAACCGTACTGGTCAGGCACTCAAGCGCGCCCTGGATGGTCGCAAGAAGCTGCTGATCACCGCCACGCCCCTGCAGAATTCGCTGATGGAGCTGTACGGCCTTTCCACTCTGCTCGATGAGCACCTGTTTGGCGACGAGGCTGCATTCCGCAAGCAATTCATCACCAGCAATGCCGGCATGGATGAATTGCGTGAGCGACTTGCTGGCTTCGCCAAGCGAACGCTGCGGCGCGACGTGCTGGAATACATCAAGTACACGGAACGCAAAGCGCTCACACAGCCCTTTGACCCCACCGACGACGAGCAATCCCTTTACGAGCGCATCTCCGCTTTCTTGCAACGCGAAGATTCTTACGCGCTTCCCAAGCAACAGCGCCATCTGACAGCACTGATCCTGCGCAAGCTGCTTGCTTCCAGTTCGCATGCGGTTTCTGCAACGTTGGTCACCATTCGCGAGCGCTTGCAGCGCTTGCTCGAAGGGGAATCGGAGGCCAGCGAAGGTTCTCTCGTCGAACAGCTCATCGAAGAGGATGACCTGAGCCCTGACTTGCTCGAAGAGGAAGCCAGCGAGGACGAGGAATCGCCGCCCGACGCTTCGACGGTCGCCAACGATGAAAACACCCGTCGTGCCGCCATCACTGCCGAAATCACGGAGCTAACTGGGTTCATTGAGGCAGCCGAGGCGTTGCAGATCGACACCAAGGCGCAAGCATTGCTCAAGGCGCTTTCACTGGGCTTCGGCAAGATGGCCGAGCTCGGCGCGCCACGCAAGGCCATCGTCTTCACCGAATCCCGGCGAACACAGGAATACCTGCACCGCTTTCTTTCCGCCAACGGCTACGCCGGAAAGCTGGTGCTGTTTTCCGGCACCAACACGCATGCAGACTCCACCGCCATCTATCAGCGTTGGCTCGAAGAGTTCAAAGGCACGGACCGGGTGACGGGTTCACCCCAAGTCGATCGTCGAATGGCGTTGATCGACCACTTCCGGAAAGATGACGGCACCGGCGCGGAAATCATAATTGCAACTGAAGCTGCAGCCGAAGGCGTCAACCTGCAGTTCTGCGCTCTCATAATCAACTACGACCTGCCTTGGAACCCCCAGCGAGTCGAGCAACGTATCGGCCGCTGCCATCGGTACGGCCAGCGCTTCGATGTGGTAGTTATCAACTTCCTCAACACCCGCAACCAGGCCGACCAGCGCGTCCTGGAACTGCTGACCGAGAAATTCAACCTGTTTACCGGCGTGTTCGGCGCCAGTGATGAAGTGCTCGGCAGGGTGGAAAGTAACATCGATTTCGAGAAACGCATCCTCAAGATTTACGACACCTGCAGGCAGCCGGAACAGATCGAAGCGGCCTTCAATGCCCTGCAAGCCGAATTGGAAGACGTGATCGCTGGGCGCATCGAAGAGACGCAGACCCAGTTGCTCGAAAATTTCGACGAAGACGTCCACGACCGCCTCAAGCTGCGGCTGGCCGATGCTCAAGCCCGTCTGGACAAGCTGGGACGCTGGTTCTGGGGCGTCACCCAATATGCGCTGCGTGATCGCGCGCGCTTTGACGAGAATGCCTACGCCTTTTCGTTGACCAATCCACCGTCCGGCATTGCGCCAGGACGCTATCAGCTCATCCGCGGCGCGGCTCAGCCTGAAATGCTGGCCCACGCCTACCGTCTCAATCACCCGCTGGGCGAATGGAGCATCGATCAAAGCCTGCACGCGCCAACCCCCACCGCTTCCCTGAAGTTGGATTACGCCAAACACGGCGCACGCATCTCGGTCATCGAACGGTTGCGAGGCAAGTCGGGCTGGCTGGCGCTTGTCCGGGCCGAAGTCACGGCATTCGAGACCACAGAGGCGTTGATCTTTTCCGGCCTTACGGACGATGGTGAGCCGTTGGATCAGGAAACCTGTGAAAAATTGATGGGCATTCCGGCTACGGGCAAGCCCGGCGCCATCGAAACCGCCGTTCCCGGAGCGCTCGCAGGCAATAGCCAGCGCGCCGTTGCGGCCACCATTGCGCAAGTGTTGGAAACTAACCAGCGCCTTTTCAACGAAGAGCGCGACAAATTGGAGCGCTGGGCCGATGACAAGCTGCTGGCGTCCGAGGAAGCCTTGAAGAACACCAAGGCCCGCATCGCCCAATTGAAGCGTGACGCACGCAAGGCCGCCACCCTGCAAGAACATGACGGCATCCAGCGTGAGTTGTCAGAGCTGGAACGCAAGCAGCGTCGCCAGCGGCAGGAAATCTTTGATGTCGAGGACGAGATCATCGCCAAGCGCGACGAGCTGATCGCCTCGCTGCAGCAACGCTTGCAAGAGAAAACGGAAACCGAAACCCTGTTCACCCTGCACTGGCAAGTGGTGTAAGCCAAGCGACGTACACCACCCCACCAAGGCCTGATCCATGACGATGAACAAAAGCCCCAAATTCCAGGAACTCGTGACCAAGCTGCGCGAGATCTTTCAGATCGACCGCCCCGAGCTGGACTTCGGCATTTACCGCATCCTCAACGCGCGTGCCGGCGAGATCAACGACTACCTGGAAAACCGGCTGGCCGAGAAGGCTGAGGCCGCACTTACCGAAGGCAATGCGGCACAACGCGAGCAGCTTGCGCGGGAGCTGAAGGAGAAGGAAGACCAGTACCAGGCCGATGGCATCGACCCTGACAGCGTGCCGAAGATCAAGAACCTTCGCGAAGAGGTTGCAAAGTACGCCACAGGCGCTGCCGAACACGAGAACGCGGTGTTCTCGCACCTGCTGACGTTCTTCTCGCGCTACTACGACCAGGGCGACTTCATCAGCCAGCGCCGCTACAAGGGCGACACTTACGCCATTCCATACGCCGGCGAAGAAGTGACGTTGTACTGGGCCAACAAGAACCAGTACTACACCAAGAGTGGGGAAAACTTCGCCAACTACAGCTTCAGGCTCGAAGACGGCCGCACAGTGCAATTCAGGCTCGTAGCCGCGGACACGGCCAAGGACAACCGCAAGGACAACGACAAGGAGCGCCGCTTCGCGTTGATCGAAAAGCAGACCGTCTCCCGCATAGACGATGAAGGCGACGAGTACGAAGAAGAGCTGTGGCCCTTGGAGGAAGTAGAAGGCTCCAGCGGCAAGGAACTGGTGATCCGGTTCGAGTACGCGCCGCAAGCAAAAGGCACCAAACAAGACGCGCTGGTCACGAAGGCGGCGGAGCGAATCCTCGCGGACGGCGCCGTCAAGGCACGGTGGTTGGCGCTGGGTCAGCGCGCGCCCACGGAAAAGAACCCGCAGCGCACCCTTCTGGAAAAATACCTGACCGCCTACACCACCAAGAACACCGCCGACTATTTTATCCACAAGGACTTGGGTGGCTTCCTGCGTCACGAGCTGGACTTCTACATCAAGAACGAAGTACTGCATCTTGATGACGTGCAGAACGCAGGTGCGATTGCCGATATCGAGAAGAACCTGCGCATGATCCAGTGCCTGCGCGCGATCGCGCTGGAGCTGATCTCGTTCCTGGCTCAGCTGGAGGACTTCCAGAAGAAACTGTGGCTAAAGAAGAAGTTTGTGGTGTCCAGCGACTACTGCATCACGCTGGACCGAGTGCCGGAGGCGCTGTACCCAGAGATCGTAGCCAACGAACGGCAGTGGGGACAGTGGAAGCAGTTAGGCGTGTGGGACAAGGCGTCGGTAGGTACGACGGCAGATTTGATGGCCGTGCCTAGCCGTATGGTCGACACCGCTCTGTTCGATGCAGCCTTCAAGCAGCGTCTTTTGGCGAGCATCGGAAACGTCGAGCAGGAATTAGGTGGCGTGCTCATTCACAGTGACAACTTCCAAGCTCTAAATCTTGCGAAGTATCGCTACAAAGCGGGCATAACCTTCACTTACATCGATCCTCCGTACAACACCGTTCACTCGAAAATCGCATACAAAAACCAGTTTGAGCACTCCAGTTGGCTGGCTATGATCTCAAACACGCTTCCGTTTACGCGCGAGCTGTTCGGTACGCGATACTCGTTCGGCCTCGCAATTGACGACTACGAGTACAACAACGTGTTCTCGTGCCTACGGCAGCACTTTACGGGTTGCGACATCACCACGATTGTCATCAATCAGCATCCGCAGGGGTCCGGGGGTCGGATCTCCCGTACACACGAGTATTACGTTGTTGCGTCGCCCAAAGATGCCCCGCAGTTCCTCGGGCTTCCTAAGGATGACGAAACGGAAGATAGGCAGTTCATGCGTAGTGGTACGGCGGACAACAACTACCGTGCACCACGAGGAGGCGGCAGCGGACGCTGGCGCAGTTTCTACGCTTTGCTTTGCAATCCTACAACTCGAAAGATCGTCAGCGCCGAACCGCCACCCCCACTTGGCACCCACTATCCAACGGAACCTACGGAAAATGGGTTGCAGAGGATCTATCCCATCAATTCAAGTGGCGAGGAGCGGGTCTGGCGATCTTCCTACTTAACTGGGAAGGCACGTGCGGAGCATGGTGAGCTCGTGCTGACCGAGCGTGGCGCCGTAAAGCAACTGATCGACCATCAAGACAAGCGTGAAACGCTGTTCAGCAATTGGTTTGGCGCGGATTACAACGCTGGAACGAACGGTACGGCGGTTCTGGACAACTTAGGCCTTGGCGAACTCTTCGAGTATCCGAAGTCAGTCAAGACGCTTGAGCAATCGTTCTGGATGCAATCATTCGGCGAGTCGAATTTTGTTGTACTGGACTACTTCGCTGGCTCGGGCACGACCGCACACGCAACGTTAGCTCTGAACCGCCGCGACGGCGCGAACCGCAAGTACCTGCTTGTTGAGCAAGGTGACTACTTTGATACGGTCTTGAAGCCTCGTGTCCAGAAGGTTGTGTTCTCCTCGGACTGGGCCGGCGGCAAACCAACCGCGCCAGAAACCGGCATTTCCCATTGCTTTAAGGTCGTCAAGCTTGAGAGCTACGAAGACACGCTGAACAACCTGGAGCTGCGCCGCACTGACGCTCAGGGAAATTTGCTGGACGGGCTCGCGCAGGAAGCCAAGGATGACTATCTGCTTCACTACATGCTGGACGTAGAAAGCCGGAGCTCGCTGCTGTCGGTCAGAGATTTCAGCAAACCGTTCGACTACAGTTTGAACATCACCGTCGATTCCGCGGGTGCCTACGAGCGCCGCAAGATCGACTTGGTGGAGACCTTCAACTACCTGATCGGCCTGCGCGTGAAGCACATCGACGCGCAGACGGAGCGCGGTTTTGCCACCGTCACGGGCACGCTGCCCAGCGGCGAGACCTGCCTGGTGCTATGGCGGGACTGCGAGAAGTGGGGCTTCGAAGCCAATGAGGCCAAGGGTGTACGCAGCATCAACGAGCTGTGCGACAAGCTGGCGATCAACCCGAAGGACAACGAGTTCGATGTGGTCTACATCAATGGCGACCACAACATCCCGACTGTGTTGACCTTGACGGATGAGGAAGGTGGTATCAGCCGCAAGTTGAAACTGCTCCAAATTGAGCGGGAGTTTCTCGACCGGATGTTCTCGATGGAGGACGTCTGATGTCCGCGAACCCATCAACACTGCAGCCGGACGAAGCACCAGGCGAACTGGTCATCTACCCCGGCAAGAATGGGCGCATGCGGTTGCAAGCTCGACTGCACGAGGACAGCCTGTGGCTGACCCAGAAGCAAATGGCCGAATTGTTCGGCGTGACCGTGCCCACCATCAACGAGCACCTGAGAAACATCTTTCAAGACAATGAGTTGGATGAAGACTCAGTTATTAGGAAATTCCGAATAACTGCCGCCGACGGCAAACCCTACACCACCCAGCTCTACCACCTGGACGCCATCATTTCGGTCGGCTACCGGGTGAATTCGGTACGCGCCACCCAGTTTCGCCAGTGGGCCACTCAGGTGCTGCGCGAGTACATCGTCAAAGGCTTCGCCTTGGACGACGAGCGCCTGAAGAAGCCGCCCGTGGCGGGTTCCAGGGCGCCCGATCATTTCGATGAGTTGCTTGAACGCATCCGCGACATTCGCGCCAGTGAGCGCCGGATGTACCTGCGCGTGCGCGAGGTGTTCACGATGGCGGCAGATTACCAGCCGTCGCTGCCGGAAACGACACGGTTCTTCAGCATCATGCAGAACAAACTGCACTTCGCGGTGACTGGCATGACTGCGCCGGAGATCATCGCCAGCCGGATCAATCATCTGCTGCCGCATGCTGGCCTGACCACTTGGGCTGGTCCGGAAGTGCGCAAGAGCGATGTGACGGTTGCCAAGAATTACCTGCGTGAGAACGAGATCGGTGAGCTCAACCGCATCGTCACCATGTGGCTGGACTTTGCGGAGGATCAGGCCGAACGCCGCAAGCAGGTGTTCATGGCCGACTGGAAAGCCAAGCTGGATGAGTTCCTGCGCTTCAACGACCGCCAGGTACTGCCCGATGCTGGCAAG
>Ga0207652_10000801_pt1 | contig 30036 bp, 30 predicted proteins | sample KBSC63BmetaG_FD_184334 | JGI IMG/M metagenome (GOLD analysis project Ga0207652, IMG submission 184334) | Corn rhizosphere microbial communities from Kellogg Biological Station, Michigan, USA - KBS C6-3B metaG (SPAdes) (version 2) | ecosystem: Host-associated > Plants > Roots > Rhizosphere ...
TTTGCTGATCGCGCCGCGCAGAAGCTTGTAGGGCGCAATCGTTCCCCGTCGTTTGCGAAGATGACCGGATTTTCCTTCGCGAGACGACATCCCCCCGCTGCTTCGCAGCGACCCCCTTCGTGCCGAAGGGGGTGATTTATGCTTCTCCCGAGTCCCGAATCGAGCCCCTTACTTGATCAGCAAATCCTTTTCCTTCTTGCCGGCTTTCAGCGCGGCCAGGAACCAACGCGGGCGCTTGCCGCGGCCGGACCAGGTTTCGCTGCCGGCCGGATTGCGGTATTTCGGCGCGACCTTGCCGGTTTTGCCGCTCCGCTTTTTGCCATAAACCTGTCCGAAGGTGACGCCTTCGGCCTTGAGTAACGCGTCAATCTTGGCCTTGACCTTGGCGATTTTCTCCTTGTCGATGTTCTTCATGCGCCCATTCGCCTTGCGGATGAGGTCCCTCAGCTGCTTCTTGTTGAGCGTGGTGACGTCGATGGCCATGTTGACTCCGATGATCGGGTTGAGTGCAAAATCCTGTCGATCGGAGAAATCCGGGGGATTGGCCCCGACGACAGTCCGCATTTTCACTCAAATCCATTCCGGTTGCAAAATCGGGGTTGTCCGCGGTTAATGCCCGGGAAAAACTTCCAATAAAGCCGCCCGATCAAGATTGCGGCTTTCGCTGTCGCGGCGGCCACGGTATTCGAATGTCCCAGACGCGAGTCCGCGTTCGCTGACCACGATGCGGTGCGGAATGCCGATCAGTTCGAGGTCGGCGAACATCGCGCCGGGCCGCAGCCCGCGGTCGTCGAGGCAGGTTTCAATGCCGCGTCCATTCAACTCCGCATGCAGCGATTCGGCCGCCGCATTGACGTCCTGGTTGTGCTTGGGGTTGATCAGGCAAACCACGGCCTGCCACGGCGCCATGGGTTCCGGCCAGATGATGCCTGCGTCGTCGTGGTTTTGTTCGATCGCGGCCGCGACGATGCGCGTGATGCCGATGCCATAGCAGCCCATGTGCAGCACGCGGTTCTGGCCCGCATCGTCCAGCACGGTCGCATGCAGGGCTTCCGAATACTTGGTGCCGAGCTGGAACACGTGGCCGACTTCAATGCCGCGTGCGATGCCGAGCGTGCCCTTGCCGTCGGGCGATGGGTCGCCCGCGACCACCTTGCGCAGGTCTTCGACACGGGTGATGCGCGCGTCGCGTTCCCAGTTGGCACCGGTGTAATGCGTGCCCGCGACATTGCCGCCGCAAACGAAATCCGCCACGACCGCGGCGGCGCGATCCACGATCACGGGAATGTTGTCGGGAAGGCCGATCGGACCGAGGAAACCCGGCACGCAACCGATCTGCTTCACGATCCCGGCTTCGTCGGCCAGCACCGATTCACCCGGCAGCTCCGGAAGTTTCGCGGACTTGATTTCGTTGATTTCGTGGTCACCGCGCAGGCACAACGCGACCAGACCATCGTTGCCACGCACGATCAGGGTCTTGATGCATTGCGCGGGCGCCACGCCAAGGAACGCGCTGACTTCCTCGATGGTTTTTTGCGTCGGCGTATCGACGCGCGTGAGCGACTGCGCTGGCGCGGGGCGCGGGGTGGCCGGTGCCAGTGCTTCGGCGCGCTCCACGTTGGCCGCGTAATCGGATTGGTCGGAAAACGCCAGCGCGTCCTCGCCGGATTCGGCCAGCACGTGGAATTCCTGCGAGGCGCTGCCGCCGATCGCGCCGGTGTCGGCCTGGACCGCGCGGAATGTCAGGCCCAGGCGCGTGAAAATGCGCGTGTAGGCGTCGTGCATGATGCGGTACGACTCGGCGAGCCCCTCGGGATTCAGGTCGAAGGAATAGGCATCCTTCATCAGGAATTCGCGTGCGCGCATCACGCCGAAACGCGGACGGATTTCGTCGCGGAACTTGGTCTGGATCTGGTACAGGTTCAGCGGCAACTGTTTGTAGCTGCGCAGTTCATTGCGCACGTAATCGGTCACCACTTCCTCGGCGGTCGGACCGTAGCAGTATTCGGCTTCCTTGCGGTCCTTGATTTTCAACAGTTGTCCGCCGAATTTCTGCCAGCGGCCGGTTTCTTCCCACAATTCCTTCGGCTGGATCGTGGGCATCAAAAGCTCGATGGCGCCTGCGCGATTCATTTCCTCGCGCACCACGGCCTCCACCTTGCGCATCACGCGCAGGCCCAGCGGCGACCAAGTGTAAATGCCCGACGCGAGCTTGCGGATGAGCCCTGCGCGCAACATCAACTTGTGGCTCACGATCTCCGCGTCGGCGGGCGCCTCGCGGGTGGTGGCGAGGTGGAACTTCGACAATCGCATCGCTTCAATCCGCCGTGAAAACGCCGAATTGTAACGGCGAACGCGGTTTTCCCCGCCAGACAGCCGGGGGAGCGCCGGGACTGGTTTTGCGCGCCCCATGGGCACGCGAAATCACGACGAAAAGGTGCTTCGTGCCGGCAGCTGGATCAGCTGCCCTTCGACGAGCAGTATTGCGCCTGTTGCGCGCGTGCGGTCGCGAGTTGCGCTTCGCGCGCGTTGTCGCTCATCACTTCCTGCTTGCCGTTGTCGCCACCGGTGATCACCGGCTGCTTGCTCTGCAGCAGGCTGATGTTCGAGCTCAACTGCTTGCACAGCTCGGCGCGGTTGGACGCCGTGTCAGGTTGGGTGCTGCTTGCGGGCGCGGATTGTTGCGGAGCGCTGGCGCCGGGTCCGGTGTTGTCCGCGCTGCCGGAAGCGGGCGGCGGGTTGGAAGAAACATCCGGCTCGCTCGCCAAGTGCATCCTGGTGAAATGCGCGCCCGATGAAGGTGGCGTTTGCGAGAAATGGGTGACGCCGTTGGCATCCTTCCATTTGTAGATCTGTTGCGCGCTCGCAAAACCGGCAATGCATGCCAGTGAAAGACCGATGGCCGACGCGACGACGAAGCTGCGCATGTGCATGGAAGGTCCCCTGAAGCGCCTGGAAGGGTGGCGCGAGTATGCCACACCCGCCCGGTGGCATCCGGATGGGTATCACGATTGTTCCGTGCCGGCCGCTTGGGGCATGGGCTAAACTGCGGACAGGTTTGAGTTGGCCATCCGCATGACAGACACGCTTCCCCGCAAACCCCTGCGACGCGGCATTTACCTGCTGCCGAACCTGTTCACGACCGGCGCGATGTTCGCCGGGTTCTATGCGATAGTGGCCGCGTTCCTGGGGTTCTACACCCATGCCGCGATTGCGGTGTTCATTGCCGCGTTGCTGGACGGCATGGACGGGCGCGTCGCGCGTCTCACCGGCACCCAGAGCGAATTCGGCGTGCAGTACGACTCGTTGTCGGACCTGGTGAGTTTCGGGCTGGCGCCGTCACTGGTCATGTACACATGGTCGCTGCAATACCTGCGCGACTACGGCCCGGTATGGAGCAAGGTCGGCTGGTGCGCGGCTTTCCTGTATGCCGCGTGCGCGGCACTTCGGCTTGCGCGCTTCAATACCCAGGTCGGTGTCGCCGACAAACGCTACTTCCAGGGACTCGCCAGCCCGGCCGCGGCGGGACTCTGCATGTCGTTCGTGTGGACCATGCAGAACTTCGGCATCGAAGGCCAATGGTTGTGTTTCTTCACGCCGATCCTGGTCGTGATCGCGGGGTTGTTGATGGTCAGCCGGGTGCGCTATTTCAGTTTCAAGACACTGCCGGTCAACGATCGGGTGCCGTTCGTGTGGATCATCCTGGCGGTGCTGATCATCGTGGCGTTGACGCTGAATACCGCGCTGGTACTGCTCGCGCTTGCGACGGTCTATGCGCTGTCCGGCATCGTGATCACGTTGTGGGGCCTGCGTAGTCGCGCGTCGCGTCGGCGCCTGCGCATGGCGCGCCGGCATGCCCAGGCGGAAGCGCATCCGCATGAATGAAGTGATGCCCGCGCTGCGTGAACGGCGGTTGCGCGCTTTGGACGTGCAGCCGCTGCGGCTGCGCCGACTGTTGCCCGTCGGGGTCGCGGCGTCGGCACCGCCTGCTGTCGCTGACGGGTCGGTGGTGCACGCCGCACCACCCACGCCCGCAGCGTTGCCGGAAAAAAGTTCGATCCGCCGCCTTGCCTTGCAGCCCGATCAGGTGGAATTGCGCGATCCGGCAATCAACAAGATGTACCAGGCGTTGACAGAAGCCGTGCCCAGGGCGGGCCTGCAATCGGTGCGCGTGTGCGACGTGGCGGATGATCCGACCGCCGCGGTGATGGTGTTCGGCGCCGCGCCCTCGCCGGAAGGCGTGCCCATGTTGCGGGTGCTGCGCGTCGACCCATTGTCAGTGCTGCATGCGGATCGCGAACGCAAGCGCCTGCTGTGGGAGTACATGCAGGCTTTGGGTCGAGGCGGGGGCGACTGAGATGGCTGCGGTCGCGCCGCTGGAAGCGAAGCTGCGCCCAATGACGCAGGAGGATGTTTCCGCGGTCGCCAACATCGAAGCCGCCGCTTACGACTTTCCGTGGTCACGCGGCATCTTCCGCAGTTGCCTCGACAACGGCCACCATTGCTGGGTGCTGGAGCAGGGCGGCGCGACCATCGGCTACGGCATTCTTTCAGTCGGAGCGGGCGAAGCGCACATCCTCAATGTGTGCGTGGCGCCACTGCACCAGGGCCGCGGGCACGGCGCGTATTTGTTGAAGCGCGTGCTCGATCTTGCGCGCTGGCATCACGCCGAACGCGTGTTCCTGGAGGTGCGGCCTTCCAACCAGCTGGCACATGCGATGTACGAGCGCGCCGGGTTCAACGAAATCGGCCGCAGGCCCGGCTACTACCCGGCGCGGCGTGGTCGCGAGGATGCGATCGTGATGGCGATGGAGTTGTTGCCGTCGGCGCGGTAACGCACTTCGGCCTGTCTTCCCCTTTCGGATCGAAGAGCGGAGTGGGTGTTCTTTTGCTTGTCAGACATCATCCCCCCCGCGTCTGCGACGCGACCCCCTTCCATCGGAAGGGGGTGATCACGACTGCGCTTTCGAGCCTTGCGATGCCGGTTCCTCAGAGCTTCCATCGGCGCGGGAAGCATCAGAGAACCATCAAATCGTGGCCGATGATCATGCGCCCCTTGAAGTGCGGCTTCACCGCGTCGTACCAGACTTTGTCGGGGATCGGCGGCGTGCCCGGCACGAAGTGGTTCAGCACCAGTGTTTTCACGCCGGCCGCGGTGGCGATCTGCCCGACTTGCGACATTGGCGTGTGCGCGGCTTCCAGGTGTGCGCGCAAACGGGTCGCTACGGACTCGTCCTTCACCACTTGATCGATCGCGTGCAGGTCGATGACCTCGTGCACCAGGATGTCGGCGCCACGCGCCAGTTCGATCAGATTCTCGGAAGGGCGCGTGTCACCGGAAAACACGATCGAGCGGTCGGGGCAATCGAAGCGGTACGCGAATGCGGGCTTCACCAGCGGATGCTGCACCAGCGCGGCGGTGACCTTGATGTTGTCGTCGTACATCACCGGGCCGCCGTGGGTGATTTCGTGTGGATGGATCAACGGGGCCAACGGCGGACGACCCTCGTCCTTTTCGCGAATGCCGATGTCGTACGCATCCATTTCCAGGAACAATTCCGTCATCCGCTTCAGTGGCGGTGGCCCGTACGTGTCGACCTTTGTGCGCAGGTCGGTGGCCCACGCCAGCAATAGAAGATTCCCGTAGTCGGCATTGTGGTCGGAATGCTGGTGGGTGATGAACACGTCGCGGATGTGGCCGAGGTCCAGCCCGGCCTTCGCCATCTGCCGCGCCACGCCGTTGCCGCAATCGATCACGTAGATGTCGTCGCCGACCACGATCGCATTGGCCGGCGCGGAACGGTCGATCTTGGGCGACGGACCGCCGGCGGTGCCGAGCAGGATCAGCTTGGAGCGCTGCGAGGATGCTGACTTGCCCGAACGGGTGAGCAGCGCAGCGGCGGCAGAACGGCGCACGCCGAATGCGGCGAGCATCGCCGCAGAGAGGCCTGCGGCTCGCAACAAGCGCCTGCGTGTCGGATTGAACTCGATATCCGGGTGCGTGTGCACCCGAACATTTTATGCGAGTTTTTTGTACTTGACCCGGTGCGGCGCCGCGGCTTCCTCGCCGAGGCGGCGTTTCTTGTCGGCCTCGTACTCGTTGTAGTTGCCGGGGAAGAATTCGACGTGCGAGTCGCCTTCGAAGGCGATGATGTGTGTCGCGATGCGGTCGAGGAACCAGCGGTCGTGCGAAATCACGATCGCGCAACCGGGGAATTCCAGCAATGCTTCTTCCAGCGCGCGCAGGGTTTCGACATCGAGGTCATTGGACGGCTCGTCCAGAAGCAGCACGTTGCCGCCTTCCAAGAGCGTCTTTGCGAGATGCAAGCGGCCACGTTCGCCGCCGGACAATTGCCCGACGATTTTCTGCTGGTCACTGCCCTTGAAGTTGAAGCGGCCGATGTAGGCGCGCGACTGGATTTCGAAATTGCCGATTTTCAGGATGTCGAGGCCGCCCGAGACTTCCTGCCACACGTTGTGCTTGTCGTTGAGCATCCCGCGCGACTGATCGACGTAGGCGAGTTGCACGGTCTTGCCCAGCAGGATTTCCCCGGAATCCGGTTGCTCCTTGCCCATCACCATTTTCATGAAGGTGGATTTGCCGGCACCATTCGGACCAATGATGCCGACGATCGCGCCCGGCGGAATCTTGAACGACAAATCGTCGATCAGACAGCGGTCGCCGAACGATTTCGACACGTGCTTGAACTCGATCACTTCGTTGCCGAGGCGTTCGCCCGGCGGAATGAAGATTTCGTTGGTCTCGTTGCGGCGCTGGTAATCGACGGCGTTCAATTCCTCGAAACGATTGAGGCGCGCCTTGCCCTTGGACTGGCGGCCCTTGGCGGCCGAGCGCACCCATTCCAGTTCCTTCTGGATCGCCTTCTGGCGGGCCTTTTCGGTCGAGGACTCCTGCTTCAGGCGCTCGTCCTTCTGTTCCAGCCACGAGGAATAGTTGCCCTTCCACGGGATGCCGCGGCCGCGGTCGAGTTCCAGGATCCACTCGGCCGCGTTGTCGAGGAAGTAGCGATCGTGGGTCACCGCAACCACGGTGCCGGGATAGTCGTGGAGGAACTGCTCCAGCCAGTCGACCGATTCGGCGTCCAGGTGGTTGGTGGGTTCGTCCAGCAGCAGCATGTCGGGCTTGGACAGCAGCAGGCGGCAAAGCGCGACGCGGCGCTTTTCGCCACCGGATAGGGGTCCAATCTTCGCATCCCACGGCGGCAGGCGCAGCGCGTCGGCCGCGACTTCCAGCTGCCGTTCCATGGTATGCGCATCGCCCGCGGCGAGGATGTTCTCGAGCTTCTGCTGTTCGGCCGCGAGCGCGTCGAAGTCCGCGCCTTCCTCGGCGTAGGCGGCGTAGATTTCATCGAGGCGCTTTTGCGCATCGAGGATGCTCGACAGGCCTTCCTCGACCGCCTCGCGCACAGTCTTGTCGGGGTCGAGGTTCGGCTCCTGCGCGAGGTAGCCGATGTTGATGCCGGCCGCGGGCCGCGCCTCGCCCTGGAAGTCGGTATCGACGCCGGCCATGATGCGCAGCACCGTGGACTTGCCCGCGCCGTTGAGGCCCAGCAGCCCGATCTTGGCACCGGGGAAAAACGAAAGCGAAATGTCCTTGATGATCTCGCGCTTGGGCGGGACGATCTTGGATACGCCGATCATGGTGTAGATGTATTGCATGCTGGCTCCGCGATTCCCGGACGGGAATTTTTCTTCGTCATTCCGGACGCCGCGCAGCGGCGAGCCGGAACCCAGTGTCATTGTTTTTCGACATCCATCTCTTTTCCCGCGCCACTACTCGCCACATCCATGGGGCTCGCCCTGCGGGCCATCTTCTGCGGCGTTCAAATCGGCGGTCCCTGCCGATATAGCAGCCGGGATGCAAGGGCGCGACTTTCGTTTCGTGGACCGGCCATCCATGGCCTGCGTTGCGAATAAACCTCACATTATGGCGTGTCGAGGCCGTTTGCGCCAAGCGTGAGGCGCCGGTGATCAGTAATATCGCCCCGGAATCCGAGGATACCCATGGGTCAGGTTCAACCGGGTGGGAGCACGCCATGATCGCCGCCCTGCGCGCGGCCCGGCTCGGCTGGCACGGCATCGACCGGCGCATCGCGGCGCGCGCTTCGCGCGGCGGCAGGTTCACCGTGTTCGTGCACGAACTGTTCTGGTTCGGCGTCAAGCAGGCCTGGGCGTGCCTTTTCGGCGGCCTGATGCTGGCCTTGCTGATCGCCACCTGGATGTTCTGGCCGGTCGACGCGCCGCTCGGGCGCTACGACTTCGTGACGTTGATGGCCGTGGCGATCCAGTTCGTGCTGCTGGCGACCGGATTGGAAACGAGGCGGGAGGCGGCGGTGATCGTGCTGTTCCACGTCACGGGTACGGTGATGGAATTGTTCAAGACGGCGACGGGCTCATGGGTGTATCCGGGCGCTTCGATCCTGCATATCGGCGGCGTGCCGCTGTTCACCGGCTTCATGTACGCCTCGGTCGGCAGCTACATCGCGCGGGCGTGGCGGTTGTTCGAATTTCGCTTCACGCGGCATCCGCGCTGGAGCCATACCGCGTTGCTGGCGGCCGCTATTTACCTCAACTTTTTCGCCGATCACTACAAATTCGACCTGCGCTGGCTGCTGTTCGTCGCCATCGCGTGGCTGTTCGGGCCGTGCCGGGTTCACTACCGCGTGCGCCGGAAATATCGCCGCATGCCGCTGCTGGTCGGGTTCATGCTGGTCGCGCTCTTCATCTGGTTCGCCGAGAACCTCGGCACCTTCACCCGCGTGTGGATGTACCCCACGCAGCATCGTGCATGGCACATGGTGCCGCCGGAGAAGATCGGCTCATGGCTGCTGCTGATGATCATCAGCTACGTAATGGTGTCGGCGCTGTATCGGCGCGCCTTGCCGGACGCGGAGGGCGGCCAAAGGGGCTAGAATCCTCAGGTTGCCCTACGCATGTCAGAGGATCGCGATGTACAGCCACGAAATGCGGATTGCCGGTTACGACGATGCCCTTGCCAGCGCGATCATGGAAGAGAAGCAGCGCCAGGAAGACCATGTCGAGCTGATCGCGTCGGAGAACTACGCGAGCCCGCGGGTACTGGAAGCCCAAGGATCGGTGCTGACCAACAAATACGCGGAAGGCTATCCCGGCAAGCGTTATTACGGCGGCTGCCAGTACGTGGACGTGGCCGAGGCGCTGGCGATCGATCGGCTGAAGCAGTTGTTCGACTGCGACTACGCCAACGTGCAGCCGCATTCGGGCTCGCAGGCGAACCAGGCCGTCTATTTCGCGCTGCTGCAACCAGGCGACACCATCCTTGGCATGTCGCTGGCGCATGGCGGCCATCTGACCCACGGCGCCAAGCCGAACCTGTCCGGCAAGCTCTTCCACGCGGTGCAGTACGGCGTGAACGATGAAGGACTGGTCGATTACGAGGCGATCGAGAAACTCGCGCTCGAACACAAGCCGAAGATGGTCGTGGCCGGTTTCAGCGCCTATTCGCAGATCATGGATTGGGCGCGTTTCCGCGCGATCGCCGACAAGGTCGGCGCCTACCTGTTCGTGGACATGGCGCACGTCGCAGGCCTCGTCGCCGCGGGCGTGTATCCGTCGCCATTGCCGCACGCGCACATAGTGACTTCGACGACCCACAAGACGCTGCGCGGCCCGCGCGGCGGCCTGATCGTGGCGAAAAATTCCGCGATGGGTGAGCACGCCGAGGACATCGTCAAGAAGTTGCAGTCGATCGTGTTCCCTGGCCTGCAGGGCGGCCCGCTGATGCACGTGATCGCGGCCAAGGCCGTCGCGTTCAAGGAAGCGCTGGAACCGTCGTTCAAGGAATACCAGAAACAAGTGGTGAAGAACGCCAAGGCGATGGCGAAGACGCTGATCGAACGCGGCTACAAGATCGTCTCCGGTGGCACCGAGGATCACCTTTTCCTGGTCGACCTGATCGGCAAGCCGCTCACCGGCAAGGACGCGGAGGCTGCGCTGGGCAAGGCGCACATCACCGTCAACAAGAACGCGGTGCCGAATGATCCGCAGAAGCCGTTCGTGACCTCGGGCCTGCGTATCGGCACGCCGGCGGTGACCACGCGTGGCTACAAGGAAACCGATTGCGTCGAACTCGCCGGCTGGGTGGCTGATGTGCTGGACACGCCCAACGACGACAAGGTCATCGACAACGTGCGCGCGCTGGTGAACGCGCAGTGCGCGAAATTCCCCGTATACGGTTGATGCATGCACTGCCCCTTCTGCCAGAACATCGACACCCGCGTGATCGATTCGCGCGTTTCGGAGGAAGGCTCGACCATCCGCCGGCGCCGCGAGTGCCCTTCGTGCGGCGAGCGGTTTTCAACGGTGGAAACGGTGGAACTGAAGCTGCCGGCGATCATCAAGGGCGACGGCCGGCGCGAGGCCTTCGATGCGCGCAAGTTGCGTACCGGTTTCGATCGCGCGCTGCACAAACGACCGGTCACCGAGGAGCGCATCGAAGCCGCGGTGCGCGCGGTGGTGCGGCAGTTGCGCGTCAGCACCGAACGCGAGTTGCCGTCGCGGCGGATCGGCGAACTGGTGATGGGGGAACTGCGCAAACTCGATCACGTCGGCTACGTGCGTTACGCGTCCGTGTATCGCTCGTTCGAGGATGTTGCCGATTTCCGCGAGGAACTCGATCGCCTCGAACACGAGCTGCCCGCCAGCGACAGCCAGTTGCCGCTGATCGGCGGCGCGGTGGTGCCGATCGACAAGAACAAGAAGCGCTGAAACTGTAAAATCGCCATCTCCGCGACGCGGGGAGTGGCGAAGGATGGCCGCGCGTTGAGGATCGAGGAAAGCGGGGATCCAGTGGCTTCATGCGGGGCGGCAACGACGCTGGATTGATTCGCGCCATCCTTGGCACTCACCCTTCTGGCCGTCTGCGACGTTCGCGTTTGCTATCCTGCAAACGCAGTCCGCCTGCGCGGGACTGCGGAGGCTGGATGCCGAAGCGAACGTCGGCGTAGCCGACGGCCCGAAGGGCAGATCGCGGGATGCGATCTGTAATGGCGAGCACGCAAAGTGGAATTCTCCGCACTTGATCATGCCTTGATGGCGCGCGCGCTGCGCCTGGCCGAACGTGGCCTGTTCACGACCCAACCCAATCCGCGCGTCGGCTGCGTGATCGCGCGTGATGGGGAAATCGTCGGCGAGGGTTGGCACCAGCGCGCCGGTGAGCCGCACGCGGAAGTATTTGCGTTGCGCGCGGCAGACGAGCGTGCGCGTGGTGCGACCGCGTACGTGACGCTGGAGCCATGTTCGCACCAGGGCCGCACGCCGCCCTGCGCGGATGCGTTGATCGAGGCTGGCATCGCACGGGTGGCGACCGCTTCGGAGGATCCCAACCCGAAGATTGCTGGTGCAGGCGCACAACGCTTGCGCGAAGCCGGCATCGCGGTGCAAGCGGGGTTGATGCGCGACGCCGCGCGTGAAATCAATCGCGGGTTTTTCTCGCGTTTCGAACGTGGTCGCCCCTGGGTCCGCGTGAAACTGGCGATGAGCCTGGATGGTCGCACCGCGCTGGCGAATGGCGAATCGAAATGGATCACCGGCGAGGCGGCGCGCGCCGACGTGCAGCGCTGGCGCGCGCGCAGTTCGGCGATCCTGACGGGTGCCGGCACCGCGCGTGCGGATGATCCGCGGCTGACGGTGCGGATGCATGATCTTGAACCCCTCTCCCTCCGGGAGAGGCAGCGCGTCGCGCCGAGCGCGCAGCGCCGGGGTGAGGGTTCGACGAAATTGGTACATCGTAATGATCCCGAATCCTCACCCGCCCCTTCGGGGCACCCTTTCCCGGAGGGAGAGGGAAAAGACTTTGTTCCGCCGCTGCGCGTGATGTTGGACGCGCGCCTCGATGCTCTCAGACCCGACGCCCATCTGCTCGACGACAGCGCGCCGACGCTGGTGTTGCACGCAGCGGGTGTGCGGCCGAAGGATGATCGCTACAGCCGCGTCGAACTCGTCGAAGTGGCGGTCGATGCGGGAAACCGGATCGATCTTGTGGCAGCCTTGCGGTTGCTCGCCGCGCGTGGCGTCAACGAATTGCAGGTCGAAGCCGGCCCGGCGTTGTGCGGCGCGCTGTTCGAACACAATCTCGTCGACGAGTTGCTGTTGTACGTCGCACCGGCTGTGCTGGGCGACACCGCGCGGCCTTTGCTGACGTTGCCGCCGCTGGCATCGATGGCGGAACGCCGCGACTGGCGCGTGGTCGACCGGCGCATGATCGGCCGGGACCAGCGCCTGCTGCTGCGTCCCGCAGCGCTATAATGCGCGTGCCGGCTTCGCCGCCGGTACAGACGTCTTCAGGGCGGGGCGCAATTCCCCACCGGCGGTAGGTCCTCAAGGACAAGCCCGCGAGCGCTTTCGCGGCTGCGAAAGGTCAGCAGATCCGGTCGAATGCCGGAGCCGACGGTCGGCAGCAGGTGATCGCTGCCGGAAAGTCCGGATAAAGCGAAGACGGTTCGGCGCCTTGCAGCGCCGGCCTCATGCCTTGGGGCGTTCTCGCCATTCGTCACGCGGAGAACGTTCATGTCCAATGTTTGCGGAATCGCCGCCTCGTTCAGGGAGGCGCGTTGATGTTTACCGGCATCATCCAGTCCACCGGCCGCGTCACGCGCAGCGAACCGCGCGGCGGCGACTTGCGTTTTGCGCTCGTCGCGCCCGATTTCGATGCAACCGACATCGCGCTGGGCGACAGCATCGCGGTGTCGGGCTGTTGCCTGACGGTGGTCGAGCGCGAGGGCGACACGCTGGCGTTCGATGTTTCGAACGAGAGCCTCGCCCTGACCACCCTCGGCGGCCTCGGAGTTGGCGATCGCGTCAATCTCGAAAAGGCCTTGCGGCTGTCCGACCGGCTGGGCGGCCATCTGGTTTCGGGACACGTCGACGGCATCGGCACGATCATCGCGATCGAACCCGATGCGCGTTCGCAGCGCTGGCGCATCGCGGCGCCGCATGAACTGATGCGCTACATCGCGGCCAAGGGTTCGGTCTGCATGGATGGCGTCAGCCTGACCGTCAATGTCGTCGATGGGGATGAATTCGAAGTGAACCTTGTTCCACATACGGTGGCACACACCACCTTCAGCGACCGCCACGCGGGCGATCGCGTGAACCTCGAAATCGACATGCTGGCGCGTTACGTGGAACGCCTGCTGGTTGCAAAGGAGCATTGAGCGATGGCCTTCGCAAGCATTTCCGAATTGCTGGAAGAGATCGCCGCCGGCCGCATGGTGGTGATGCTGGACGACGAGGACCGCGAAAACGAAGGCGACCTGATCATGGCCGCCGGCAAGGTGCGCGCGGAAGACATCAACTTCATGGCGCGCGAGGGACGCGGGCTGATCTGCCTGGCGCTCGATCGGGCGCGCTGCGATCGCCTCGGCCTGCAGCCGATGGTGCGGGACAACGGTTCGGCGTACCACACCAACTTCACCGTCTCGATCGAAGCCGCGAGCGGCGTCACCACCGGCATTTCCGCGCACGACCGTGCGCGCACCATCCAGGCCGCGGTGGCCGCCGACGCAAAGGCCTCCGATCTGGTGCAGCCCGGCCACGTGTTCCCGCTGTTGGCGCAACCCGGGGGCGTGCTGACGCGCGCGGGTCATACCGAAGCCGCGGTGGATTTGGCGACGCTGGCGGGCTGCGAGCCCGCGGGCGTGCTGGTCGAAATATTGCGCGAAGACGGTTCGATGGCGCGGCGTCCAGACCTCGAGAAATTTGCAGCAAAGCACGGTCTGAAGATTGGCAACATCGCCGACCTGATCCGGCATCGCCTTGCCACAGAAAAAACCATCGAGCGCGTGCATGAATCGGACGTGCAGACCGAGTTCGGCGCGTTCCGGCTGGTCGCCTGGCGCGATCGCCTGCGCGGTGACGTCCATTTCGCGCTGGTGCGCGGTGCGGTTGATGGCGGTGAGCCGGTGCTGGTCCGCGTGCATGTGCGCAATACCTTGTCTGACGTGCTTCACCTCGAACGCGACGATCTCGGCATGACCATGACCGCCGCCCTGCGCCTCATCGCTGCCGAAGGCAGTGGCATCGTGGTGGTGCTGGCGGCGGACGAAGATTCCGACGGCTTGCTTGCACGCCTGAATCGCGAACCTGCGCCTGCGCCCACAACCGGGCGCAAGGCAGCGGCACAGCGCGAGTGGCGCCAGTTGGGCCTCGGTGCGCAGATCCTCGCCGACCTCGGCGTGCGCCGGTTGCGCGTGCTGGGCACCCCGCGCAAGCTGGTCGGGCTTTCCGGGTTCGATCTCGAGGTTGTCGAATACGTGGATGCGGCCGCTGCGGCGGCCGTGAAGTAGGGAGTTCCGCGCGGCGCTGCTACGCTTTCCGAGCTTCGAATCGCTGTCTCGAACCATGTCCGATCAAACTGTCCAGACCCACGCCAACCTTCGCTCGCCGCCCGGCGCGCGTTACGCCATCATCGCGAGCCGCTGGAATGGCGAGATCGTCGATGCGCTGGTGGAAGGCGCGCGCGCGGCCTTGGCGGCGCACGGTGTGGCCGACGACGCGCTGGACGTGCTGCGCGTGCCTGGTGCATGGGAGTTGCCGGTACTGGCGAAACGCCTCGCGCAAAACGGTCGGCATGCCGTGATCGTCGCGCTGGGTTGTGTGGTGCGTGGCGAAACCCGCCATTACGAACACGTCGCGGACGAATGCGCGCGCGGCTTGATGCGCGTGGCGCTCGATTCCGGCGTGCCGGTGCTGAACGGCGTACTCGCGGTGGAAGATGAAGCCGATGCGTGGGCGCGTGCCGGTGGCGCGCGCGGCAACAAGGGTGCGGATGTCGTGTTGTCCGCGATCGAGATGGCGGCATTGCTCAAGGAGTTTTCCGCATGACCGGCCCCGGCCGCGACGATGGCATCGATCCCGCCGCACGTACGCGTGCACGCCGGCGCGCGGTGCAGGGTCTGTACGCGTGGGAGCTCGGCGGCAATCCCATGCGCAAGGTGATCGACGATTTTCGCGGCGAGCAGGACATGCAGATCGCCGATCTCGAGTATTTCGAGGACCTGTTGCGCGGCGTCGAAGCGCACTGCAAGGAACTCGACGCGTCGCTCGCGCCATTCCTCGATCGCGGTATCGAGCGCGTCGATCCGATCGAGCGCGCGGTGCTGCGACTGGCCGCGTACGAGCTGAAATGTCGCCCCGACGTGCCGTTTCGCGTGGTGTTGAACGAGGCCGTGGAAGTCACCAAGCGCTTCGGTTCCGAACAGGGCCACACCTACGTCAATGGCGTGCTCGACAAGCTGGCCGGAGCAACGCGCGCGGTGGAGAAACGCGGCTGATGGCGAGTCCCGGCGAGGCGGATACGGGCGCGCCCGTGCTGGAAACCGGCCGGCTGCGCCTGCGCGGACACCGGCTTGATGATTATGCGGCGTTGTCGGCAATCTGGGGCGATCCGGAAGTCGTCCGGTTCATCGGCGGCGTGCCCGCGACACCGCACGATGCGTGGCTGCGGCTGCTGCGCTACGCGGGTTTGTGGAAGCTGCTCGGCTACGGTTTCTGGGCGATCGAAGAAAAAGCCGGTGGCCGGATGCTGGGCGACATCGGTTACATGGACGTCAAGCGCGGGCTGTCGCCGACCCTGGATGGCATGCCGGAAGTCGGCTGGGCGCTGGCTTCCGACGCACATGGCCAGGGCTATGCAAGCGAAGCCCTCGCGGCCGTGCTGGCCTGGGGCGACGCGCATTTCGGCACGCACCGCGCGGCCTGCATCATCGATCCCGCCAACGCGCCATCGATCCGGCTCGCGGCGAAGGCGGGATTCCGCTTCGCGCACGAGGCGACGCATCGCGACGATGTCGTGCAGGTTTTTTTCCGGGATGCCGGGTAACGGCAGCCGCGCATGGAATTCGACCTGATCGACGCGATTCGTGCGCGAGTGAATGTCCCGCGTACCGACGTCGCAATGGGCATCGGCGACGACGCGGCGCTGCTGGATGTTCCCAACGGCCGGCAACTGGTGGCCTGCACCGACACGCTGGTCGCGGGCGTGCACTTCCCGGCCGTTGCCGCACCCGAAGACATCGGCTGGAAATCGCTGGCGGTGAACCTGTCCGATCTCGCGGCGATGGGCGCCGAGCCCGCGTGGGCGTTGCTCGCACTGACGTTGCCCGACGCGGACACGGCGTTCGTCGAACGGTTTGCGCAGGGGTTTGCCGAACTCGCGCGTGCGCAGCGGATTGCGCTCGTCGGTGGCGACACCACGCAAGGGCCGTTGTCTGTCACGGTGACTGTGCTCGGTCTGGTTCCGCGCGATTTGGGGCTGACCCGCGGCGGTGCACGCGCGGGTGACAGCGTGTTCGTGACGGGCATGCTGGGCGATGCGGCGGGAGCGTTGTGTTTGTTGCAGGATCTGCAGGAAAGCCATCCCCCGCGTCGCGCAAGCGCGGGCCGCGAAGCGGCGGGGGGGCGCGTCGCGGCCTTTCGGCAGCATGTACGAGAGGATGCAGACGCCAGCTTGCTGGCGCGTCTGAATCGCCCCGAGCCGCGGGTTGCAGCAGGTCTTGCGCTGCGGGGGGTTGCCAGCGCCTGCATCGACGTTTCGGATGGCTTGCTGGCCGACCTCGGCCACGTGTGCGCGGCCAGTGGCGTGGGCGCGGAAATCGAAGCCGATGCGTTGCCGATCTCATCGCAACTCGCCGCGTCGTTCGACGCGCAAGCCTGTCGCGATCTTGCGTTGTCCGGCGGCGACGACTACGAATTGTGTTTCACCGAACCTTCGGCACGCGAAACGGAAATCGTCGAGAAACTCGCACACGCCGGGTGCGGTGTGACGCGCATTGGTCGCATCGTCGCGGGTTCCGGCATACGCGTGCTGGATGCCAACGCGAACGAAATTGAAATCGCGCGCGCGGGCTGGGAGCACTTCGCGCGATGAGCGCGCCGCTTGCCGCCGATCAACGCAAAAGATTGATGTCGCATCCGGCGGGCTGGATCGCGACCGCGTTCGGTGCGGGCCTTGCGCCGAAGGCACCCGGCACGGCCGGTTCGCTGGTCGCGCTGCTGCCGTGGTGGTTCCTGCTGCGTGGTATGTCGCCGGGCATTTATCTCGCGGTGCTGGCTGCGGGATTTTTGCTCGGCGTGTGGGCCTGCGGGGTTTGCGACCGCCGCCTCGGCATGCACGATCAGGGCGCGCTGGTGTGGGACGAAGTGATCGGCATGTGGATCACGCTGTTCGCCGCGCCGACGCAGTGGTGGTGGATGATCATCGGATTTGCGTTGTTCCGCCTGTTCGACATCTGGAAGCCATGGCCGGTGAGCTGGGCCGATCGCGGCGTGCACGGCGGCCTTGGCGTGATGCTGGATGACGTGGTCGCCGGTGTCTATGCGCTGGTCGTGTTGCAACTGATTGCGCTGGCGGTGCGGAATCTGGCCTGACGCGAGAAGGCAATCGTGTCAGTCCTTGAGCGCGCGGCGCACGCGCCGCCGCAGCGCGGGCAATACCTCGGCTTCGAACCACGGGTGGTAAAGGAACCAGGCGGTGTTGCGCGGGCTGGGGTGCGGCAGCGGCAGGATGCCGGCGTCGAAGTATTCGCGCCACGCCGTGCAGGTGTCCGTCAGCGTAGCCTTGCGGCGTTCGCCCAGCATGCCGCGGATCGCGTAGCCGCCGATCGCCAGCGTAAGCCTGAGGTTCTTCAGGCGCGGCATCAGTTGCGGGTGCCATAGCGGTGCGCATTCGGGACGCGGCGGCAGGTCGCCCGAGGATCCCTTGCCGGGATAGCAGAATCCCATCGGCACGATCGCGACCTTGTGTGCGTCGTAGAACGTTGGCGCGTCGATGCCGAGCCACTCGCGCAACTTGTCGCCGCTTTTGTCGTTGAAGGGAACGCCGGTGTCGTGCACCTTGCGCCCCGGTGCCTGGCTGACGATCAACAGGCGTGCATCGGGATGTGCCTGCAACACCGGGCGGCAGCCGTGCGGCAAGTGCTGCGCGCACACCTGGCAGGCGCGGATGCGCGCCATCAGGGCGTCAAAGGATTCGGTATTACGGATGGGCCTGGGTGCCAGCGTGGCCGACTGTTTCATCGTGCGAGTTTAGACGATGCGAGTCGTAACCCAAGTGACCTCGGTCAGGGTGCAGCGATCATGGACGATCGCAAAAATACGTCAATCCGTGTATTCGAATACCTGGACCACCTTGTTCACCCCGGCGACGTGGCGCGCCTGCTCCACGACCGCGTCGGCTTCCTTGTGGCTGACCAGTCCCATCAAATAGACGTTGCCGTGCGCGGTACTGATCTTGACGCGGCCGGGATCGAAACCGGGCATGTCGATGTGCAGCAGCGAGGTCTTCACCCTTGCGGTCAATGACGCATCGAGTGCCGAACGGCCCACCGATTGCAACGGCATCACGTCGATCAGGTTCACGACGCGTTGCACGCCCTCGTAACCGGTGACGTCGGCCTCGGCGCGCTGCTTGACCTCTTCGGTGCTCGCCTCGCCGATCAACAACAGCACGCCGTTGTACACGCTGGTGCCGATGTGGGCGCGGCCGGAGAGTTCGGAGTCGTTGTCCAGCGCGCGTTGCGCGGTGATCTGCACGTTGCGGTCGTTGACGACGCGGTTGAAACCGCGTCGTGGCGTGAACACACTGCACGCGGAAACGGCGATGCAAAGGGCGAGTGCAGCGGAGAAGAGTAGGGTTTGGCGCATGTTGTGTCCCGTCATCAGCAAATCTCGAAAGCAGCGCGCTGCCAATCAAAGGCTGGCGCGTCCGCGTCGCCGTCGAAAGCTATCACATCGAACCTGCATGGCGAGGAAGCGAAACGCGGATGCGCCTGCAGGAAGCCCTGCGCCGCGCGCGTGAGTTTTTCGCGTTTGGCGGCGCCCACGGAAGCCGCGCCGCCGCCGAAGCGTGCGTCGCGCCGGTAGCGCACTTCCGCGAATACCAATGTCGCACCGTCGCGCATGATCAAATCCAGTTCCCCGAAACGGGTGCGATAGTTGCGTTCGACCAGTTTCAGGCCGGCGCGTTCCATGCACTCGAGGGCAATTTGCTCGAAGCGCGCGCCGATCGCGCCCGGCTTCATGGTTCCGTCGGCGTCGCGCTGTCGACCGGTTGCGCTTCCAGGCCCGCCGCGACCGGGCGCGCGACACCGCCCTGGAATTGCACCCAGATCGGCGTGCGTTGCACCTGGCCGAAGGCATCCATGGTCAGTTGGCCGGTCGCGCCGGCGAGATAGCTGCCGGGATGGCTGCGCAGCCACCCGAGGTAGGGCATCAATGCGTACGCGTCCATGCCGAACGCGAACAGGCGCGCCGCCGGGCCCACGGCCGTGGACAGTTGCGAAGCAAGCGTCGCGTGGCTGGGCAGTCCGGCCTGCGCGTCGTACAACCACGGTTCGTCGCTGAACCGGATGCCGTCGAGGTCGCTGTCGGCGGTGGCATTTTCGTCGCCCGAATAGACCATCGAGGTCGAGAACACCGGCAGCGTCGAACGTGCGAGTCGCAATTGCGGCAGCAGCAGCCGCGCCTGGTCGGGGCGCAGCAACGCCACGATGCCGGTCTGGCTTCCGGAACCCGCGAGCGCGGCCTGGACCTGCGCCGCGAAATCGACGTCGCCCGGCTGCAGCACGATGTCGTTGGCGACCTGGCCGCCGAGGCTTTCGAACTCGAGCTTGAATGCGGCGAACGTGCGCGACGAGGTGTCGTCGTTGCCGCGGAACACGATGGCCGCGTGCAGGCCCAAGGTGATCATGCGCGCGCCCAGTTGCGCACCTTCGGCTTCGGGCAGCAAGGCAAATTCGGCGCTGCCCGCGGGCACCGACTGGCCGCCCTGGGCGCGATTGAGGGCGAGCACGGGCACCGGCAGCGAGGCTTGCGAGAACAGCGCGCCGACCGCACCGCGGCTGAGCGGGCCCACCACCAGCGAGGCGCCGTCCGCGGCGGCCCGCTGATAGGCCGCCAGCGCGCCGTCGGCCGTGCCGCCGGTGTCATAGACCTTGATCGTGGGCCGCCGTTCCTGGGTCGCCGGCGCATGGAAATAGGCGGCGAAGAACCCGTCGCGAACGGCTGCGCTCGCCACGGCCACGGGGCCCGTCGCAGGCAGCAGCAGTGCCACGTGGGCGGGCATCGCAAAGCCCTGCGGTACAGACGCACCAGTCAGCGTGCCGACCGGTTCGTTCAACTGCGGCAGTGCCAGTGGCGTGGCCGTGCCGGAACGCGCAAGCGCCTGGCCGACATAGGGTTTGAGCGGATCGTTGTCGGCGAGGGTCGGGAACAGCGCTTTCAATCCGGCGCTGCCCATGCCGGCCAGGATCGCGACCACCCGCTGGTGTTCGGCGGCCTGCGCGGCGGGCGGCAACAGCAAGGCGCGTTTCGCCAGTGTGCGTGCGGCATCGACGCGCGCACCGAGCGCGAGTTGTGCCCGTGCCTGCACGTCCAGCGCCTGCCGTTGCACGTCGGGCGGCAAGGACGAGGGCAGCGCGCCCAGTTGTTTCAGTGCGGCATCGGCGTGGCCACGTTGCAGCGCGGCATTCGCCACGTGGATGCGGTCGGCCGCTTCCTGCGCCTGTGCCTGCGGGCTGGATGGCGAGGAGGGCCCGAGTGTGGCGCAGGCCGCCAACATCGACAGCGCCACCGACATGAAAACGATCTGCGCGGAATGCCTGGTCCTGACCATTTGATTTCCCTGCGCGGTCATCGCGCTGCGACTTTGTTGGATGTTGAAGAAGTGCGGTCCTGCACTTTGTCGACACGCCGAGTCCGGTACTCGCCCGGGCTCGGCTTCGCCGGATCAAGCGCATGCTGCGCCTGATCCGCGACGGACCATCCATGGTCCGCACCAACATGGTGTTTTCGACACCATGTTGGGCGATGATAGCGGATCGATTCGAGCGGGCAGGGTCCACGGGATGAAGGGCGGCAGCGCGGGGAAATTGTGGGTGATCGCCACGCCGATCGGCAATCTCGGTGATCTTTCGCCACGCGCCCAGCAGGCGTTGCGCGACGTGGGCGTGATCGCTGCCGAAGACACGCGGCACAGCCGCCCGTTGCTGCAACACTTCGGCATTGCGACACCGCTGACCGCGCTGCATGAACACAACGAACGCGCGGCGGTGGTGGCGCTGATGGCGAAACTTCAGGCCGGCGAGGACGTGGCGCTGATTTCGGACGCGGGCACGCCACTGATCAGCGATCCGGGCTTCCGGCTGGTGCGCGCCGCGCGTGAAGCCGGCCTTGACGTCGTACCGGTGCCGGGCGCGTGCGCCGCGATCGCGGCATTGTCGGTGGCGGGCCTGCCAAGCGATCGCTTCGTGTTCGAGGGATTTCTTCCCGCGAAGGCCTCCGCACGACGCGAGCGGTTGCGCGAACTCGTGGACGAAGCGCGCACGCTGGTGATCTACGAATCCTCGCATCGCATCGTCGAATGTTGTGCGGATCTGCGCGACATCTTTGGCGCTGAGCGTGAAGCCCGGCTGCTGCGCGAATTGACCAAGCTGCACGAAACCTGCATTGGCATGACGCTGGAGGATATTGCCGCGCGGGTCGCGGAAGATCCGGAACAACGCCTCGGCGAATGCGTGCTGGTGATCGCCGGGCGTGGCGAAGAAGCCGATGCCAGGCTTGCCGAAGGCCGCCGCGTGTATGCGCTGCTGCGCGGGGAGCTTGCGCCCGCGCAAGCGGCGAAGCTTGCCGCCGTGATCAGCGGCGCGCCGCGCAAGGATTTGTACGGTGGCTGATAGAATCACCCGTGGAGTCGGCCGGACAGTCGCGTCGTTCGCAAGAACGCCGAGGAAAGTCCGGGCTTCACAGGGCAAGGTGCCAGGTAACGCCTGGGCGGCGCGAGCCGACGGAAAGTGCAACAGAGAGTAGACCGCCGATGGCCCCGCAAGGGGATCAGGCAAGGGTGAAACGGTGGGGCAAGAGCCCACCGCGAGTCTGGCAACAGACCGGCACGGCAAACCCCACCCGAAGCAAGACCAAATAGGGGAACGATGGCGTGGCCCGCGCCGTTCCCGGGTTGGTTGCTTGAGCCAGGCGGTGACGCCTGGCCTAGAGGAATGACTGTCACGCCGCAAGGCGCACAGGACCCGGCTTACAGGCCGACTCCACGTTTTTGTGCTCGCGTCGGTGCTCGCCGCTTCGTTGCATTGTTGCGCGGCGTGTCGAATCTGCCGGCCGTGCGACTCCACCACGGCCATCATGGCCTTGCTTCTCACGAAGGCGTGCTCGCGTGCCTGCTCGCTGTTTCGTTGCGGGGCCGCGCGGCATGCGAACCGACCGGCCATCAAGTCCACCTCGGCCATCCATGGCCTGGCTTCCACAAACAGCCGCTTCGATTGGAGTGTTGTTTGTGCGCGGTTCGGAATTGCGCACTCCGCGCGGATCCGCGCCTTGCCCCTTTGCGTGAAACTAACTTCAGACTGAACCCGGATTCGGCCATGGCGCGTTTGAATGCCCGCTTTCAACCGAGAGCGGGCCAATTGCCGTCGAACGAAATCTTTTGGATTCAATGACCTTGCGTTCACAGCTGATAGAGCACCTGAAATTTAGTCAGAAATTCGCCTTTCCCTTTGATCTAAAAGCGAAATTTGTTGACAGTCTCACCTCCTGCGACTAAGGTGGGTACCCGTGTGGTTTTGTGGGAAAACGTGGGAAACCAAGTCGCATGTTCCAGGGCGAAACCGCTATCAGCGTTGACGACAAGGGCCGGTTGGCGATTCCCACAGCCTACCGCGAGCCGATTGCGCGCGTGTGCAACGGTCGCCTGGTCATCACCTACAACCCGTTCGAGCAGGGCTGCCTCTGGGTCTTCCCTCAGCCCGATTGGGAGCGGGTACGCGACCAGGTGAACGCGTTGCCCAACGTCAAGCGCGTGCATCGCGACCTGCAATTGAAACTGGTCGGCGCGGCCGCGCTGGTGGAACTGGATGGCGCGGCGCGCGTGCTGTTGCCGGCCAGCCAGCGCGTGGCTTCCGGCATCGAGAAAAAAGCGGTGCTGTTGGGCATGGGCAACAAATTCGAGTTGTGGAGTGAGCAGGCTCATCTCGCGAAGATCCATCAGACGATCGGCGAGGAGGAAGTCAGCGAGGAAATGGCGGGACTCAGGTTGTGACACACGCATTCGGCGAACGGCGGTCTTCGCCGGGCCGGATGATGCGGATGGGACATGGGCGGTGCGCGCGGCGTGCATCGGTGCGGCGAATGGACGGAACGCGAGCAATGATGGCCGGGCGGGAGTTGGAACACATCCCGGTGATGCGGGATGCCGTGCTCGACGGGCTGGCGATTCGCCCGGACGGGCGCTATTTCGACGGCACCTTTGGACGTGGCGGCCATGCCCGCGCGATTTTCAAACGTCTCGGCGCCGATGGTCGGTTGCTGCTGATGGATCGCGATCCCGAAGCCATCGCACATGCGCGGCGCGAGTTCGGCAGCGATCCGCGCGTCGCGATCCGTCATGCGAACTTTTCTGAAATGGGCGAGTGGGATCAGGTGCGCGAACTCGATGGCGTGCTGCTGGACCTTGGCGTGTCCTCGCCACAGCTCGACGATGCCACACGCGGTTTTTCGTTCCAGTCGGATGCGCCGCTGGACATGCGCATGGATCCGACCATGGGCGAAAGCGCCGCGGATTTCCTCGCGCGTGCCGGCGAACGCGAGATCGCCAACGTGCTGTTTCAGTACGGCGAGGAACGGATGAGCCGCCGCATTGCGCACGCGATCGTCGGGCGTCGCGCCGAATCGCCGCTCCATACCACGCAGGAATTGGCCGAGCTGGTCGAACGCACGCTGGGCCGGCGTGAACGCAACAAGCATCCTGCCACCCGCACGTTCCAGGCGTTGCGCCTGCAGGTGAACGACGAGTTGGGTTCACTGGAGCGCGCATTGCCGGTTGCCGTCGAAGTGCTGAAACCAGGCGGGCGGCTGGCCGTGATCAGCTTCCACTCGCTGGAGGACCGTATCGTCAAGCAATTCATCCGTGGTCCGCAGCCGGTTTCGGTGCGCCGCGGTTTGCCGCAGCCGCCAGCCGGGCCTGCGCCGCTGCGCGCTGTCGGCCGCGCGCAGCGGGCGGGTGACGACGAGATTGCGGGCAACCCGCGCGCGCGTTCGGCGGTGTTGCGGATCGCCGAGAAAGTCGCGCCGGAGGGCGCGCCATGAAGGTTATCGGCGTGCTCGCGGTGGGCGTGTTGCTGCTGGCGGTGATCGCCAGCGGCATCGCCGTGGTGTGGGCGCGCCACCAGGACCGCACCGCGTTTGTCGATTTGTCGAAGCTGCAAAACCAGCGCGATGCCCTGAACGTCGAGTTCGGCCGCCTGGAACTCGAACAGGCCACGTGGGCCAGCCCGTCGCGGATCGAATCGATCGCGCGCGGACAGCTCGGCATGCTCAGTCCGCCCGCATCCAGCGTGGAGATGATCCACGAATGAAACTGCACCGGCCACCGGAGCATTTCTCGCGTCCGCCGCGCAGGCAGCGCCCGGACACGCGCAGGCGCCTGGTGCTGGTGGTCGGCGTGTTGGCGTTGGCCGCGCTGGGCCTGGTTGCGCGCGCGGTCGACCTGCAGGTGGTGCATCAGGCGTTCCTGCAGAAGCAGGGCGACGCGCGCTTTCTGCGCGACGTTCCCATTCCCGTTTCGCGCGGCACCATCTACGACCGCAACGGCGTGCCGCTGGCGGTCTCCACGCCCATGCTTTCCTTGTGGGCGAATCCGGACGAGCTGTTGCAACACACTGACCGGATTCCCGAGTTGGCCAAGGCACTGGGGGTCGACGCCGTCGATCTGTCGCGCAAGCTGGAGACGCGCAACGGCCGCGAATTCGTGTACCTGCGCCGGCTGATGCCGCCGGAAGCCGCGAAGGCGATTCTGGCGCTCGATATTCCGGGCGTGAACGCGCAGCGCGAGTACAAGCGCTACTACCCCGAAGGCGCCGCGATGGCGCATGTGCTCGGCTTCACCAATATCGACGATCACGGGCAGGAAGGGCTGGAGCTCGCCTACGACGGTTGGCTGGCCGGCAAGCCGGGCGAGAAGCGCGTGATCCGCGACCGCCTCGGCCACGTGGTCGAGAACGTCGAGCAGACCAAGGCGCCGGTACCGGGCCACGACCTCACGCTCAGTATCGACAGCCGTATCCAGTACCTCGCCTACCAGGCGCTCACCGACGCCGTGGTCAAGCGCCACGCCGCGTCCGGCTCGATGGTGATCCTCGATCCGCGCAACGGCGAAATCCTGGCGATGGTCAACGTGCCGTCGTACAACCCCAACGACCTCGACAGCAGCAATTCGGCGCAGCGGCGCAATCGCGCGGTCACCGACGTGACCGAACCTGGTTCGACCATGAAGCCGTTCACGATCACCACCGCGCTGGAGTCGGGCAAGTGGACGCCGACCACCCCGATCAACACCAGCCCCGGCACGTTCACGATCGACGGTCATCTGATCCGCGACGACAGCAACAATGGCCTGATCGACGTCAGCCGCGTGATCACCGTTTCCAGCAATGTGGGCGCGTCGAAGATTTCGTTGACGCTGACGCCGCAGCAGATGTCCGGCGTGCTGCACCAGTTCGGATTCGGCGCCAGCACCGGCAGCGGCTTTCCGGGCGAGGTGGGCGGCTACATCCCGCCGCCACGTACCTGGGGCGACTTCGTCAAGGCCACGATTTCGTTCGGCTACGGACTCAACGTCACCGCACTGCAGCTGGCGCAGGCTTACGCCGCCATCGCGGACGGCGGCGTCAAGCACACGCCCACCTTCGTCGCGGGCGATGACAACCCGGGCGTGCGTGTGGAGCCGCAAAAGATTTCCGATGAAGTCATGGCGATGCTGCGCACCGTCGTGGGTGCGCCCCCGGCCACCGCGCCGCAGGCGGCGATCCCCGATTACACGGTCGCCGGCAAGACCGGTACCGCGCACCTTGCGATTGCAGGCGGTTATTCGCACAACCGTTATGCCGCACTGTTCTGCGGTATCGTGCCTGCCAGCAATCCGCGCCTGGTTGGCGTGGTGATCGTGCGCGATGCCGGCGGGCGTGGCGGGGAATATTTCGGCGGCCTCGTGTCTGCGCCGGTGTTCCGGGACGTGATGACGGGCGCGCTGCGCCTGCTGGATATTCCTCCCGACAACGTCCAGCAGTGGTACGCGGGCGGCCCAGTGGCGCCTGCGCCGGTGCCGCCGCCCGTGCCGCCCGCGGGCGCGGTTGCCGCCGCGCGCCCCGTGCAGGGAGGCACGCCATGAGCGCGATGCGGCTCGACGAACTGCTGCGCGGCATCGCGGCGCCTTCGCGTGGTGACATCATGGTGTCCGGCTTGACTCAGGATTCGCATGCCGTGCGCGCGGGCGATGCCTTCGTCGCGCTGGCCGGTGCGAAACATCACGGGATCGAGTTTGCGCCGCAGGCGGTGGAGCACGGCGCAGCCACCATTCTGGCTGAGCCACCGGTTCCCGAGAATCTCGCCGCTCCTGCGGCTCGCCCTTCGGGCCCGCTTCGCCGTTCGCTTCGGCATCCTGCCTCCGCAGTCCGATTCCCGATTCCCGTCATCCGGATCGACGACCTGCGCTTGCGGCTCGGCGAAATCGCCGCGCGCTTTTTCGGCGATCCGTCGGCCGCATTGACGGTGGTGGGCGTCACCGGCACCAGCGGCAAGACGTCCACCGTGCAATTGCTGGCGCAGGCCTTCGCGCAGCTCGGCAAGCGTGCCGCGACGATCGGCACGCTGGGTGCTGGCCTGCACGGTTCGCTGCATGCAGGCGAGCGCACCACGCCGGACGTGATCCGCGTGCATGGCCTGATGGCCGAATTCCGCGACGCCGGCGCGACGAACGTGGCGATGGAAGTGTCTTCGCACGCGCTCGACCAGCATCGCGTGGACGGCATCCATTTCGACGTCGCGGTGTTCACCAATCTCACGCGCGATCATCTGGATTACCACGGCACGATGGAAGCCTATGGCCTGGCCAAGGCCAAACTGTTCGCGTGGCCGAACCTCAGCGCCGCGGTGATCAATGTCGACGATGCGTTCGGTCGCGAGCTCGCGGGGCGGATTCCGGGCGACACCAGACTCCTGCGCTGCGGCATCGACACCGCGGATGCCGACGTCCAGGCAACCGATGCCCACACCCATTCGGACGGCATTGACTTCCACCTTGTGACGCCTTGGGGCGAAGCGGCGGTGCACAGCAGCCTGCTCGGCCGCTTCAACGTGGCCAACCTGCTTGCGGTGGTGGGGGTGCTGGGCGCGCTGGACGTGCCGTTCGCGCAGATTCGCGACGCGCTGGAAGCATTGCGGCCGATCAATGGCCGCATGAACCGGCTCGGTGGCGGTGCCTCGCCGCTGGTGGTGGTCGATTATTCGCACAAGCCGGACGCGCTGGAGCAGGTGCTGGCGGCGTTGCGCGCGCACTGCGACGGCACGTTGATCTGCGTGTTCGGCTGCGGGGGCGAACGCGATGCGGGCAAGCGTCCGATCATGGGCGCGATCGCCGAGCGGATGGCGGATGCCGTGATCGTCACCGATGACAACCCGCGCGGCGAAGACGGCGATGCGATCGTCGCGCAAATCGTGGCCGGCATGCATGCACCGGAGCGCGCGACGGTCGAACGCGACCGCGCGCGCGCGATCGGCATCGCGATCGCACAGGCGCGAGCGGGCGACGTGGTGCTGATCGCGGGCAAGGGCCATGAAACCTATCAGGAAGTCGGCGGGGTCAAGCATCCGTTCGATGATCTGCAGGTGGCGCGCGCCACCTTGGAGGCGCATCCGTGCTGAGCCTCCGTCTCAAGGAAATCGGGGTGTGGACGCGTGGCGTGCTGCAGGGCGCGGATGCGACCGCGTGCGGTGTGTCCACCGACTCGCGCACCATCAAGCCGGGCGAACTGTTCGTTGCGTTGATTGGCGAGCAGCACGACGGCCACGACCACGTCAACGATGCGGCGGCGCGCGGTGCGGCGGGTGCGATCGTGTCGCGACGCGTGGATGCCGGCATTCCGCAAATCGTGGTGGCGGACACGCTGCACGCATTGGGCGATCTCGCCAGCGCCGTGCGCGCGCAGCGCGACGTCACGGTGATCGGCATCACCGGTTCCAACGGCAAGACCAGCGTCAAGGCGCTGACCGCGCGCGTCCTCGCCCGCCACGGCACGACGCATTCCAACAGCGGCAGCTTCAACAACGAGATCGGCCTGCCACTGACCTTGCTCGCGATGCCGGAAGACGCGCGCTACGCGGTGCTGGAAATGGGCGCCGGCAAGCCCGGCGACATCGCCTACCTCGCATCTATCGCGCGTCCGCGCATCGGACTCGTCAACAACATCGCGCCCGCGCACCTCGAGCGCATGCACACCCTGGAAGGCATCGCCGAAACCAAGGGCGCGATGTACCAGGCGTTGCCGCCCGACGGGGTCGCGGTCATCAACGCCGACGATGCCTTCGCGATGTATTTCGCGGGGCTTGCGGGAACACGCCGCAAGCTGCGCTTCGGGCTCGATGCGGAGGCGGACGTCACCGCCACGGGGATTGTGCTGGACGCGGCCGGCAGCCGCTTCACGTTGCGGACGCCCGCCGGCGAAGCCGCCATGCACTTGCCGTTGCCGGGACGCCACAACGTCGCCAATGCGGCGGCGGCGGCGGCGCTGGCGGTGTCGGTGGACGTTCCGCTGGACGCGATCGTCGCGGGTCTGCAGGACGCCGAGGCGGTCAGCGGACGCTTGCTGCGGCACGAATCACTGCAGGGGTGGGTGTTGATCGACGACAGCTACAACGCCAATCCGGGTTCCGCGTTGGCGGCCGTGGCGACCTTGGCGTTGCAGCCTGGCGAACGTTGGCTGGTGCTGGGCGACATGGGCGAGCTCGGCCCGGATGCGGCCGCGTTCCACGCAGACATCGGCCGCGCCGCGCGCGAGCGCGGGATTGCGCGGATGTACGTGGTTGGCGCGCTGGCCGCGAACGCTGCGGAAGCCTTCGGTGCGGACGCGCGCGTTTTCCCGGATCAGCCCGCGCTGGTCGCTTCGCTGCGCCGCGACCTGCACGCGAACGCCAGCGTGCTGGTGAAGGGTTCACACGCGTCGCACATGGAACGCGTCGTCGCGGCGTTGCTGGACGGCGACAACGGGGGTGGCCGGCATGTTGCTTGAGCTTTCACGCTGGCTGGAAATCTATTTCGGCGCGTTCCGGCTGTTCGACTACATCACCTTCCGCACCATCATGGCGGCATTGACGGCGCTGGTCGTGGCGCTGTTCTTCGGCCCCGCCGTGATCCGCCGCCTGACCGAATTGAAGGCCGGGCAGGTGGTGCGCAGCGATGGTCCGCAGACGCATCTTTCGAAGGCCGGCACGCCGACGATGGGCGGGACGTTGATCCTCGCCGCGATCGTGATCGCGACGTTGTTGTGGGGCGACCTGCACAGCCGCTACCTGTGGGTGGTACTGCTCGTGACGCTGGCGGCTGGCGCGATCGGTTTCTACGACGATTACCGCAAGCTCGTGTTGAAGGATCCGCACGGGTTGCCCGCGCGCTGGAAATACCTCGCGCAATCGGTGGTCGGGCTCGCCGCCGCGTTGTTCCTGTTCCATACCGCGAACGTGCCGGCCGCGACCGCTCTGTACGTGCCGCTGTTCAAGCATGTGGCGATTCCGCTCGGCGCGGGTTTCGTGGTGGTCGCGTACCTGTGGATCGTCGGCTTTTCCAACGCGGTGAATCTCACCGATGGCCTGGACGGATTGGCGATCATGCCGGCGGTGCTGGTAGCTGCTGCGCTTGGCGGGTTCGCATATCTCGCGGGCAACGCGGTGTTCTCGGCTTACCTCGGCATTCCGTCGATCCCCGGCGCGGGCGAACTCAGCGTTTTCTGCGGCGCGCTGACCGGCGCGGGCCTGGGTTTCCTGTGGTTCAACACCTATCCCGCGCAAGTGTTCATGGGTGACGTCGGTGCGCTCGCGATCGGCGCGGCGATCGGCTGCGTCGCGGTGATCGTGCGCCAGGAAATCATCCTGCTGGTGATGGGCGGTTTGTTCGTGGTCGAAACCGCGTCGGTGATGCTG
>Ga0207652_10000803_pt1 | contig 29979 bp, 24 predicted proteins | sample KBSC63BmetaG_FD_184334 | JGI IMG/M metagenome (GOLD analysis project Ga0207652, IMG submission 184334) | Corn rhizosphere microbial communities from Kellogg Biological Station, Michigan, USA - KBS C6-3B metaG (SPAdes) (version 2) | ecosystem: Host-associated > Plants > Roots > Rhizosphere ...
TTGTTTTTGCACCATAAAGATACTAAAATATGCTTACATTTTGCTTATAATCACTAAGATATAATTTAAATAATTGTTTACTTTGTAAATAATCTTTACAAACCCTTACATCGAACTCACGTTAAATAATAGAAAACTGGAAATAAGAATTCGTTTTATTTATTTATTTACTGTCTAAAGTACCTCCTTCAAATAAATGATTTTTTTTCATCGTTTTTTTATGACATTAAGCACTCGCTGTTACTTCTTTCACTCTTCCGGTTCTCTTTAATGCGCCCCAGCCCTGCATTTCACCTTTGATTGCTTTATTAAACGATTTGATAAGAATGTAATACATCATTTGACGATAAACCAATCTTTGTGGGAGCATCCAGATCAATTTCAAATGATTTTCCTTTTCGTAAGCGAATGCCAATGCGGCTCCGGCAATATCAACCAAAGTAAAGATGAAATAATAAAGAATGATATGGGGGATACTGGCAACGACAATTCCGAAAGAGGCAGCAAGTAAACTCAACACCAAAATAATGTCAGCCAAGGGAGCGAGTATTGGCAAAATAATTTGAAAGATTAGAATATTCGGCATCGCGATCATTCCAAAATTTTTATATTTTTTATTGAAAATTGTATCACGGTGTTTCCAGAAACATTGCATCACCCCAAAGCTCCAGCGAAATCTTTGTTTTAAAAACTGTTTAAAAGTTTCCGGCGCTTCTGTGTAAGAAATCGCCGCTGTACAGTTTCTGATGATGTATCCATTTCTCAACAGCCGCATGGTAAGATCGCAGTCTTCTGCAAGTGTATCTGTTGTAAATCCACCAGCGATTAAAATCGCATCTTTTCTGAAAGCCCCGATAGCACCAGGTATTACAGTAATACAATTTAAAAGATCAAAAGCGCGACGATCAAAATTCTGAGAAGTAATGTATTCAATACTTTGCCACCGCGTGATCATGTTTACTTCATTTCCAACTTTGACATTTCCTGCAACGGCTGCGACATTTTCTCCATCAAATTTTTTCATTAATAAAGAAACCGCATCAGATTTTAATTGTGTATCAGCATCTATGCAAACCACAAAATCAGCGTTAGATTTTTCAATTCCGAAATTTAGTGCCGAAGCCTTTCCTCCGTTTGTTTTTGTGAAAACAAAAACTTTTGGATTGTCTCTAAATGCTTCACTTACGTTTAAAAAGGTTTTATCGCGACTGCCGTCATCGACAAAAATTATTTCAATTTCCTGGTAATCCTGCGCCAGTAAGCTGTTTACCGTTCTGATCGAATTTAATTCTTCATTGTATGCAGGAACAACGATGCTTACCAGAGGGGATTTATTTTTTTCACCTAAAAGAAAAACAGGAAAAACTCCCGGTTTTGAATTTTCTTCTTTTCTTTTTTGGATGCTCGCTAATATGGCCATTACAATCATTCGGCCAACTGATAATAAAATGCCAATGATAAATAAAGTAAATAGAATCTGCCCGCTCCAATATGCAGTTTCTGCCAAAAAGAAATTAAATTTTCTCGTCCACCTGTCGCGCGAATCGGCAACTCTTGGCATTACCTCATCTCTTGTTTTTCCCATCAGATCAGAAACAGAACTAAATACGTAACCTTGCTTTTTGAAATAATCGATAATGCGGGGAAGCGCCTCAACAGTGGCCTGGCGCGTTTCTCCACCTGCATCATGTAATAAAATAATACTTGCATTTGTTGAAATTACCTGTCTAACCACTCTTTCAAAAATACTGTCTGCGCTTACTCCTGACGCCCAGTCATTTGGGTCAATACTTTCATTAATCGTTAAATAATTTTCTTGGCGGCTTCTTTCAATCGGCGCAAGCTCGTCGTACGTCTGTGGCTCTGAGTCAGCGTTATAAGGCGCTCTAAATAAAATTGTTGAGTGGCCCGTGACGCTTTCAATCAACAAACGCGTTAGTTTCATTTCGAGCGCGGCTCTTGATAAACTCATTTCCGCAATATTATGATGCGTAAAAGTGTGATTGCCTATTTCGAATCCATCATTATATTCTCTTTTTAACAGAGGAATATTTTGTTCCGCATTGATGCCAATTACAAAGAATGCTGCCGGCACTTTTTCGCGTTCAAGAATATCTAAAATTTTCGGCGTCCATTCTGCACTTGGCCCATCATCAAAAGTAAGGATGAGTTTATGTCCTTTTCCAATAGTGGTGTCTTCTGCAAATTTCTTGATCACATATCCCGAAGGAAGTTGTAAATAATTTTGTTCAGAAATTAATTGTTCAGAAGAATCAATTTCGAAATTAATTTTTCCTGGTTGCGGTGAATAAATAATATCCAACACTTCGCCTTCACCCTGAAATCCTACACTGTTTTGAACAACCGGAATTGTTTTGAGCGAATCAAAGTTGAAAGGATTTTTTTGTAAAGAAGCATTGCTTAAACTGCGGTTATAGAACCTCCAGATGCGCTGATCCTCGCTCCCCAGGGGCCACAGCACCGTTCCAGCGGTTGGGAATTCATCACTGAATCTTAAAATGTTAAATGTAGTTGCGGCGTCTGTAAACCAAACTTCATGATTTATTACATCTGAAGAATCTTCGGTATTTTCTGTTGCATAATTAAAATGAAGATTGTAAGTGTCATCATCATAAATAATTTTCGCATTGATTGTTTTTGCTTTGTTGATGGCGTCATTATAAGTAAGCGGCAACGCATCTAATTTCCCGTCTGACCAACTGTAACCAAATCCTGCAACACCTACAATAATTTTTGAAGGATCTATTCTATCTGCGGTCCATGATACCGCATCTTCGATCCATTTTTGTCCGCTGATTGGTCCTGGTCCTGTAGATCCGTTGTATTCATCATAGGCCATCAAAATGATGTAATCATTATAATCCGATAATTTTTTGTAATCATAATCGCTATTCATCGGCTCAACATCCATGCTTACGAGAAGGTTTTTTGCATGAAGTGTTTCGAATAATTTTTTCTGAAAAGAAGTAAGGGGATCATTTGTTTTTTCTTGCAACTCTTCAAAGTCAACATTAATACCGCTTAAATGATAAAAAGAAAGTGTATCAGAAACCTGCTGAATAAATTTATTTCTTGCAATAGTATCTTTGAGGATTCTGTGTAATAATTTACCGTCAAAATCATTTTTAGAAGAATTAAAATTCGTAAGCATTGGCATGATACGCAATTTCTTTTGTTGCATCAAAGCCAGTCCTGCACTGTCAATTCTCGTTTGAAGGCGATGAGTAACTGTGTCAATAAAAAACCATTCAGGGAAAATAGTGTTGATCTTATCCGCATTTTTTTTAAGATCAGGCAACGAAACATTGGCATTCCACGGAGTATAAAAAACAGCGCGGATCAGTGAAAGCGAATTTGCTTTTGAAACACCGCCGTTTTTAATTTTTTTTAAAGAGTCACTTTTTAATTTTTTAAACAAAAAATCTTTAAAGCCTTTGTATTTTGAATTCTGGTGGTTTTTTAAAATCAGTGGATTGGACGGATCAAGCGTGGTTTGATATTCACGGGCTTTCGCTTGCATATTCGGAAGATTGGGTAATGATCCGCTGTATAGCGCGATTCCGAGTACCACGAAAAAGAAAATACTGATCATTAAAATCACACGCCCCGTCCACTTAAATCTTTTCCATCTTGTTGGTTTGTCTGTTTGAAAAATCTGTGCAGTATTGTCGTTGCTCATTTTTATTTCAGGAAATACAACTTATTTTATTTTGTATCATCCGCGAAGTTAAATCCGTTGTGAATTAAAAATTTATGTTTTATTACCCGGAAATATGGCTTAACAAAAAATTATTTTTTTAAGAAGCCCGAATCTTGGCTTTTGGGAAAGGTAAATCTTTTAAATTTCGTACTGCATTTTAAATGAGTCGCAACTTTAATATTGCCTTGAAGTGTGGGCAGCTAACTAGTATTAGAAAAAAAGAAGGCCCCTGTAGAAACAGGGGCCGTTTACCAAAACTAACTGCTTATGAGAAAATTGAAATTTAATGTTGTTGATTCATTTATTTCAAATCCCATGCCAAAAGTAAAGCTAGTTTTGTTAAGAAAAATTTAAGAAAGAAAAATAATTTTACAAATTCTATTAATTCCTTTTTAAAATGACATGTGCCTGACGTAAAAACTGGCTTTTATGAAAAATTATTTATGGATTGGAAAGTTTTTCTGAATTTTCTGCAAATTGAAGTGCATCTATAAATTCCTGCAAATCTCCATTCAAAACATTTTCTAAATTATAAACTGTCAATCCTATACGATGATCTGTCACTCTGCCTTGTGGGTAATTATAGGTTCTTATTTTGGCAGAACGATCGCCCGTACTTACCAAACTTTTTCTGTGTCGTGAAATTTCTTCTTCCTGCTTTCGTACTTCTTCTTCGTACAATTTCGTGCGCAACATTTGCATTGCTTTTTCACGATTACCTAATTGACTTCTTTCTGTCTGGCAGACAATTACCAATCCTGTCGGAATGTGTGTCAGCATTACTTTTGTTTCCACTTTATTGACATTCTGTCCGCCAGCGCCACCACTTCTTGCGGTTTCCATTTTTACATCGCTGTCCCTCAATTCTACGTCAACTTCCTCGGCTTCGGGCATTACAGCAACCGTTGCTGCGCTCGTATGAACACGGCCACTAGCTTCTGTATCCGGAACTCGTTGCACGCGATGAACACCACTTTCAAATTTTAAAGTCCCATAAACATCATCACCTGAAACCTCAATCTGCACTTCTTTATAGCCTCCAACTGTTCCCTCGCTTTCGCTTAGTAAGGCTGTTTTCCACCCTTTAGATTCGCAAAATTTTAAGTACATTCTCATTAGATTTCCTGCGAAAAGCGAAGCCTCATCTCCACCAGTTCCGGCCCTGATTTCCAAAATACAATTCTTTTCATCCTGTGGATCTTTTGGTATCAGAAGGTTACGGATTTCTTTTTCCAACTTTTCTTTTCCTTCTATCAATTGCGGTAATTCTTCCTTCGCCAATTCACGCATTTCCTCATCATCACTATTAAGTACTTCTTTGTTAAACTCAATATCATCAAGTGTTTTAGCGTATTTGTTTCGTACAATTACGATTTTTTCAAGGTCACGGTATTCCTTGCTTAGCAGTTTGTATTTTTTATTATCACCTACAATTTCGGGATTGGATAATGCAATTCCTAATTCTTCAAATCTCGCTTTTATAGCTTCAAGTTTTTCAAGCATATTCTTTTTTCAAAAATTATTTTAATCTCATTATGGGTAATTGCTTACCAGTTTTTGTAGAAAATATTACCCCTTATCTTTGGCAGCTGTGCAAAATTAATCTAATCCTTTTTACATGCGCTATCGAAAATTAAAAGCTGATTATTTATTTACCGGAGGAAAACTTTTAAATAATGAGCATGTTTTAATTGTAAATTTTGATGGAGAAATAATTAATATCATCGATGCAAAAAATGCTGGCGAAGAAATAGAAACCTTCGCGGGAATTCTTTCGCCCGGGTTTATAAATGCGCATTGCCATCTGGAACTTGCACATCTTAAAAATATAATTCAGGAAAGAACAGGACTGGTTGATTTTGTTTTTAAAGTTGTTACCCAAAGACATTTCGCCGAAGATGAGATTTTGAATTCAATCGAAAAAGGTGAAGAAGAAATGGTACAAAACGGAATTATTGCGGTAGGTGATATTTGCAATAATACCTCGACTGTTTCACAAAAAATAAAAAGAAATCTTCACTATTATAATTTTATAGAAACAAGCGGATGGCTTCCGGAGATTGCATCTCTGAGATTTGAAAGAGCAAAAAATATTTTTGATGATTTTGAAAAACATAATTTAAAATCTTCCATCGTCCCTCATGCGCCATATTCAGTTTCAGAAAATTTATGGAAGGAAATGATGCCTCTTTTTCCGGGAAAAGTAATCTCGATTCATAACCAGGAAAGCGCGCAGGAAAATTTATTTTTTCTTGAGGGGAAAGGAGATTTTACAAAAATGTTTGAGATGATGAAGATTGACAATTCATTTTATGTAGCAAAAAAGAAAAGAAGCATTGAAAGTTATTTTAAAAAATTTTCTTCAGCAAAATCGGTGATATTAGTTCATAACACTTTTACCGAACAACAGGATTTGGATTTTATACATGAACACAAAAATAAAAATCAATTGGTTTCCATTTGTCTTTGCCCAAATGCAAATTTATTCATTGAAAATACGTTACCGCCGGTTGATTTATTTTTAAGAAATGATTGCCAGATTATTTTGGGAACTGATAGCCTTGCTTCCAATCATCAATTAAATATTCTGGAAGAAATAAAAACGATTGTGAAAAATTTCCCTGAAATAAAAACAGAAACTTTATTAAAATGGTCAACAATCAATGGTGCAAAAGCTTTACAAATGGAAAATGAAATTGGGAGCTTTGAAAATGGGAAAAAACCGGGAATAGTTTTAATTGAAAATGTAGAAGGTGGAAGAATTACAAGTAATTCAAAGGTTAGAAATTTAGGGTAATTAGAGTTTGCAGTAAATAAACAAATAATTCGGATTGTTATTTTATTTTATACATTTTTCTTATAAAATTTCAGACAAAACATTCAATGTCTTCATGCTTCCGAAATCCTGTATATGCCATGAATAATAGCTTTCAAGGCTTTTTAAAATCTCCTTTCGAATATTTCTGTTCATTTTTATTTCACGTAAATCCCACGGATGAACAGCTTTTAATAAATGTGAAATGTGATAACTTAATTCTTTGGTTAAATGATTTTGCGAAGCAGAATTTTCATTGGAAAAATTTCCTTCCTGCAAATTGAAAACATTTTTTTCAGTAGAATAATTATCCGATAAACCAAACCCTAAAATCTGCGCAATTTGTAAAGAAAAGTAAATTGGGAAATTAGCGGTCACTTCACTATCAGCGATATCCAATTGCAAAAAAGCGTCTTCACAGAAATGAAAAAGGTCTTCATTGGTTTCGGGTTGTTTCAGGCATTTTTGCAAGAGTTCAACCATATAAAGAGCAACTGAATTTTTGGTCACATCACTTAAAATATTTTTATAAAGAACGTTCCATTTTAAATCTTTTATTCGTTGTAAATTTTTTAATTCATTATGATAAACCTCCATTTCTAAAATAGAGGATGGTTGAAAAAAATGCGCTTTAGATGTTTTTCCAACGGTGCGCACTCCATTTATCAAATAAGATTGTACGCCAAACAATTCGGTAAAAATGTGAGCGATAAGACTGGTCTCGCCATATTTTATGCTTCGCAAAACAATTCCTTTTGTTGAATAAATCAAAGTGTCAATTTGAAAATTGTAAAATATGAAAATGTGAAAATTACAGTAAACAAACAAATAATTGGGAACCTGTTTATCAATTAGCGGAGAACTAATAAACTTATCATTAATTTGCAAACCGTGCATACACTCAAAAAATCTTTAGGCCAGCATTTTTTAAAAGATGAAAAAGTAGTGAACAAAATCATCAACGCTTTGATGCAATATCCTTTTAAAAATTTGTTGGAAGTAGGTCCGGGCGGAGGTGCGCTTACCAAACATTTAGTAAAAATTCCGGGCATTCATTTTAAAGCGGTTGAGCTTGATGAAGACAAAATAGAATACCTTCTTAAACAATTTCCTTCATTAAAAAATGAGTTGATCCATAAAAGTTTTTTAGAAATGGATCGCCCTTTTGATGAGCCATTCACAGTGATTGGAAATTTTCCTTATAACATTTCTACACAAATTTTATTTACTATTTTAGAGTGGAAAGAGTATGTTCCTGGAGTGATTGGGATGTTCCAGAAAGAAGTGGCAGAGCGGGCTGCGGCAAAAGAAGGGAGCAAAATATATGGCGTGCTAAGTGTGCTTTTGCAATACTATTATAAAGTTGAATATTTATTTTCGGTAGGAAATGAATCTTTCGTTCCACAACCAAAAGTGCAAAGCGGCGTGATCAGATTAACAGCGAGAGAAAATTATTTCCCTGTAAAAAGCGAAAGAGCATTTTGGGTTTTAGTAAAAACTGCTTTTAATCAACGCCGAAAAACATTACGCAATGGTATAAAGAGCCTGATTCCAAAAGAACTTCTTGATGATAAAATTTTTGATCGCCGCGCCGAAACATTTAGTGTGAAAGAATTCGCTGAACTGACTTTTAAAATGAGTTGAAAAAACGGGTTTGTGACACAAGAAACCTAATCATAAAACGAGAAATAATATCAGTAAATTTGGTTTAAAAACTGAGATGCCAATTTCAATCATATTTATTTCACTTTTATTTATGGGCGTTGGAATGCTCGTGCAGTTCAGGCTTAAAAGTAAATTTACAGCGTATGCGAAAGTGCCTACCAGTAGCGGTCTAAGCGGAAAAGAAGTAGCAGAAAAAATGTTGCATGATAATGGCATTTATGATGTAAAAGTTGTGTCTGTTCCCGGATTTTTAAGCGACCATTACGATCCGGCAAAGAAGACCGTAAATCTTAGTCCTGATGTTTATGCTGGCCGAAATATTTCTGCCGCTGCAGTTGCTGCGCACGAATGCGGACACGCCGTGCAACATGCTACGGCTTATTCGATGCTAAGCCTTAGAAGTGCGCTTGTTCCAATCGTTCAAATCAGTACAAACCTCGCTCAATGGGTCATTTTGATCGGGCTTGGATTATTTAGTTTTGGTGGAGGAAATTCCACCGTTTTACTAATAGGTATTATTCTATTTGCTGTCTCCACTCTTTTTTCTATAATTACTTTACCTGTTGAATTCGATGCTTCAGCAAGGGCAATAAAATGGTTAGATTCTTCTCGTATTACATTGCCACAGGAAAATGAGAAAGCTAAGGATGCGCTGAAATGGGCCGCTCTGACTTACGTTGTTGCCGCTCTCGCTTCCATAGCCATGCTCGTGCAATACATTTTAATTTATCAGAACCGAAGAGATTAATAGCATTCCAAAAAAGGTTTATAAATCTTACTTTTTAAATAAAATTCAAAACCACCCTATAATTTAGCTCAAAGCTACAATTCACTTAATTTATTTTCCCTTTCTTTAGTTGTAATTTTACAAATCGAAAAAATATCATTTAATAAATGACGGATAAAAAAAATCATACAGTTAGAATTGTAACAGCAGCTTCATTATTCGATGGCCACGATGCGGCGATTAATATTATGCGCCGGATCATGCAAAGCAAGGGGGCAGAGATCATTCATCTTGGACATAACCGAAGTGTGCATGAGATCGTGGAATGTGCCATAGAGGAGGATGCGCAGGGAATTGCGATTACCAGTTACCAGGGGGGGCATTTAGAATTTTTTAAATACATGAAAGACTTATTAAATCAAAATGGTTATAGCCATATAAAAATTTTCGGCGGAGGGGGTGGCACAATTTTGCCTGCTGAAATTGCAGAACTGGAGGCTTATGGAATTACTAAAATTTATTCGCCGGATGATGGAAGAAAAATGGGGTTGGAAGGAATGATTGATGATGTAATAGAAAAATCCAAACATGTTTCAAACGAAAAAATTAAAAATGGCAATGGCCATAATGGAAAATTTATTTTAGATGAGTGGCGCGATATAAAAACCGTTGCGGCATCTATTACTAAAGCAGAAAATGGAGAAGAAATAAAAATTTCGGATTCAGAAAATGATGAATTAAAAACAGACGAGAACGCTAAAGTTGTCGCACCGGTTTTAGGAATTACCGGAACTGGCGGAGCGGGAAAATCTTCTGTAACGGATGAAATTGTACGACGTTTTTTAAGTACTTATCCTGATAAAACTATCGCCGTTATTTCTGTCGATCCTTCGAGGAAAAAAACCGGTGGCGCCTTGTTGGGGGATCGTATTCGCATGAATTCTATTCATCATCCGCGCGCTTATATGCGCTCCCTTGCTACGCGTGAGAATGATAAAGCGCTTAGCAATTATGTTCAGGAAGCGCTTAATATTTGTAAAGCCGCAGGCTATGATTTTATTATTTTAGAAAGTGCAGGTGTTGGACAAAGCGATGCTTCGATTTTGGATTATTGTGATGTGAGCATGTATGTTATGACGCCTGAATACGGCGCTGCGTCTCAGTTAGAGAAGATAAACATGCTGGATTATGCGGATATTGTTTGTGTCAATAAATTTGATAAAGCCGGTGCATTGGACGCTTTGCACGATGTAAAAAAACAATACAAACGCAATCATGGTTTGTGGAATGCAAAGGATGATGAATTGCCTGTGATAGGAACGGTGGCCTCTACTTTTAATGATCCAGGCTGTAATGAATTATTCAATAAAATTATCGAAGAAGTCAACAAAAAAACCGGGCATGACTGGAAAAAATATCATGCTCCTTTGAGAAGTGAAAGCCATGGCGCTGCAGTCATTCCTCCGAAGCGCGTTCGTTATCTTGCAGAGATTGCTGAAGAAATCGCCCATTACAATAAACTCGCTGAAGAACAGTCTGGTATTGCAACCCAGCTTTATCAACTGAATGGAACGTTTCAAACTTTTAAAAATAATTCATCAGTAAACGAAGAAAAGACCGGAATTCTTGTTAAAGAATTAGAAGAAAGAATAGCATCCATCGAAAAACAGTTATTGCCTCTTTGTAAAAAATTATTGAACGAATGGGAAGATGTAAAATCGCGTTACCAAAAAGAATTTTTTGAATACAATGTTAGAGGTAAAATTATCAAACAGCCCTTGTTTGTTGAATCTCTTTCACATACAAAAATTCCAAAAATTGCTGTTCCGAAATTTAAAGATTGGGGTGATATTTTGATGTGGAGATTGCAGGAAAATTTTCCGGGAAAATTTCCATACACAGCAGGTGTCTTTCCTGTGAAGCGCGCTGAGGAAGATCCGACAAGAATGTTTGCGGGCGAGGGTGGACCGGAAAGGACCAACAGAAGATTTCATTATGTTAGTCTTGGGCAGCCTGCGAAGCGTCTCAGCACTGCCTTTGACAGCGTGACGCTTTATGGAGAAGACCCGGAAATTCGCCCGGATATTTATGGAAAAGTTGGGAACAGCGGCGTGAGCATTGCAACAGTAGATGATGCAAAAAAGTTGTACAGCGGCTTTGATTTGTGCGACCCAAAAACTTCTGTAAGCATGACGATCAATGGGCCAGCGCCAATGTTACTTGCATTCTTTTTAAACGCAGCAATTGATCAGCAATGTGAAAAATATATTCTTGAAAACAGCTTACAAGAATCAGTAAACAAACTTATTGAATCAAAATATAATTTAGAAAAGCTTCCAAAATATGTTGGCGTAAATGGAGAAGCTGTTCTTCCGGAAAAAGGAGAAATGAAAGGCCATTTACCGAAAGGAAACAGTGGATTGGGCTTAAGATTATTGGGTTTATCCGGCGAAGATGTTTTGGATAAAAATATTTATGAACAAATAAAAGCAAAAACATTGTCGTCTGTTCGTGGTACGGTTCAGGCAGATATTTTAAAAGAAGACCAGGCGCAAAACACCTGTATTTTTTCAACGGAATTTGCTCTGAAATTAATGGGCGATGTACAGGAATATTTTATTGAAAATAAAGTGAGAAATTTTTATTCTGTTTCAATAAGTGGTTATCATATTGCTGAAGCCGGTGCCAATCCTATCACTCAACTTGCCTTTACTCTTTCCAATGGATTTACTTACGTCGAATATTACATGAGCCGCGGGATGAAGATTGATGATTTTGCCCATAACCTTTCTTTCTTTTTCAGCAATGGAATGGATGCAGAATATGCTGTGATCGGGCGAGTGGCAAGAAGGATTTGGGCAAAAGCGATGAAGTATAAATACAAAGGAAATTCACGTTCGCAAATGTTGAAGTATCATATTCAAACGAGCGGAAGAAGTTTGCATGCGCAGGAAATTGACTTCAATGATATTCGAACAACACTGCAGGCTTTGTATGCGATTTATGACAACTGCAACAGCCTTCATACAAATGCTTACGATGAAGCGATCACGACACCAACAGAAGAAAGTGTGCGCCGCGCAATGGCAATCCAATTAATTATTAACCGTGAATTGGGAACCGCCAAAAATGAAAATCCAAATCAGGGAAGTTTTCTCATTGAAGAATTAACTGACCTAGTGGAAGAAGCTGTGATGGCTGAGTTTAACCGGATTTCAGAAAGGGGCGGCGTGCTTGGCGCGATGGAAAGAATGTATCAAAGAAATAAAATCCAGGAAGAAAGTTTATATTATGAATCACAGAAAAACAGTGGCGCGCTTCCGCTCGTTGGCGTCAATACTTTTTTAAATAAAGAAGGATCACCAACGATTCTTCCATTAGAAGTGATCAGAAGCACCAAAGATGAAAAAGATTTGCAAATACAAAATGTAAAAGCATTTCACGAATTGCATAAAGATAAAAGTGCTGAAATGCTGGAACGCTTGCAGGACGTGGCTATCAATAACGGAAATTTATTTACAGAATTAATGAAAACGGTAAAATATTGTTCGCTTGGACAAATAACTCACGCGCTTTATGAAGTGGGCGGCCAATATAGAAGGAATATGTAAATAATCAGCTTGAATGTTGAATCTGGATAATTCCAGGTTTATCCGTTTAAAATTTAGTTTTCAAAAAATTTTTATCTTCATCCGAAAAAACCTTATGAGAAAAAATCTTTTTTACCTGTTTCTTTTTTTAATTGTTTCCTGCTCTTCGAATAAATATGCTGCTACAAATAAAGTTTATAAAAAACAAGCGAAAGCATTCGCAAAAGAAATTAAAAAATATCCTATTGATGGAAATAAGTCTACTTGGGTAGGCACTACCAATTTCGGAATGCGCACACCAAATTTTGTAATTATTCATCACACTGCACAAAATAGTTGTCCGCAAACTTTACGAACCTTTACTTTGCCGCGCACTCAGGTGAGCGCTCATTATGTAATTTGTAAAGATGGAACTGTTTATCACATGCTTAATGATTATTTGCGCGCATGGCAGGCTGGACGTGCTTCATGGGGCAATGATAAGGACATTAACTCTTCTTCAATTGGAATAGAATTGGATAATAATGGCTTCGAGCCTTTTCCTGCTGCACAAATAAACAGCTTGCTAACGGTGCTGGACACACTAAAATCAAGATATCATATTCCGACTGCAAATTTTATCGGACATGCTGATATTGCTCCTACGAGAAAGCAGGATCCGAACGTAAATTTTCCGTGGCAATTACTGTCCGAACATGGTTACGGATTATGGTATAATGATACAACGATGGTTGTGGTGCCGCCAAATTTTAATCACTTGCAGGCTTTGCGCATTATTGGCTATTCTATAAAAGATACTGCTGCTGCAATTGTTGCTTTCAAACGCCATTTTGAAACACAGGATAGCAGTGCCATTTTTACAGAAGGCGATGAGAAAATTTTGTATAACCTGATGCAAAAGTATCAATAACATTCCGGGGTAAACGAAATATAAAACTGATTATTTATTTGTTTACTGTGAAAAATATTAATCAACAGCGAACTGCATTCGGATCGTTATTGATCCTGTTTTATTTCTGCTTGAAGTGTTGAAGGTGCCGCCATAGCTGTAATCTTCGTCAGAATTTTTTCCGGTGATTTGAAAAACTCCAAGATTTGCATTCTTTAATTTTCCCAATGAACTGCCCGAATTCTTTGCAATTATTTCTGCTCTTTGTTTTCCGTCTGCACTTGCTTTTGCCAGAAGATCCATTTTTATTTCCGTTAATTTGGTATAATAAAATAACGGCGCTGAAGAATTAAATTCAATCCCTTTTTCAATCAGTTCTGTTGCTTCTCTCGAAATCTGATCAATTTTATCTACGTTAGAAGATTCTATTCTTACATTCTGCGTAAGATTGAATCCGGAAAATTCCTGTCCGAGTGACCTTCCATTTTCGTCGGTTTTGTAATTAAATTCTTTATTGATATTTACAGAAGAAAAAACCATTTCATTATTTTGAATTCCTTTGCCTGAAAGGTAAACCCGAATGGCGTTTTCGTCTTCTTTTAATTGCGCATAGGCGTTTTTTAAATCCATTGATTTTCTTGAATAAAAGCCTTTCCATACTATCAGATCGCTTACAAAATCTTTTTCGGCAGAGCCAGTAACACTGATGGTTTCCATCGCCTTCGATCTCGATTTATAAGCGTTTCCCACGATGAATAATCCGATAATGAATGCTAGGCCGATGATAGCAGCGGTGATGTAGCGCATAAAAAACTTTTTGATGAAGAGTTTAAAGATAAACTTTTAAATAAATGAATAAAGCTGATGGAATTATTTAAGAATTATTTCGGCTTTGTGATTCAAGAAATATCCAAATTTTTCGGCTGCTTTTTGAATCTGTTTTTCATCTTTGTTCTGCTGGTAAAAAAAATTTGTTTCGATGATTATTTTATCTTTTTTGATTTCTCTTTTCCATACTCCGACAGCTTTTCCGTTTATAATAATTACCGGCCAAAAGATTCCATTGTTAGAAAATGCTTTCTTTTGATGTTCCAAAATAATCGCTGCGCTTCTGTCTTTATAACTAATCAGAAATTCATCAAAAGCCGGTAATAAAAAAATGGATTCTTTGAATTTTTTCGGAACAGAAAATGAATTCGGAAACCAATATTCCTGGGTATTTATTTTTTGAGACATGAAATCACTTTTTATCAATTCCAATGCAGTTTTTGAATCAGAGATTGATAAGCCAGACCACCACACAAAATCTTGTAATGTAGCAGGACAGTGACTTTTGAAATATTTTGAAGCAAGTTTAAATAATGCTTCTTCTTTTTTTAATGGTCTAGGTTTTTCTACCCTTTCATTCAACAAGGCATATGTTGTTTGCTTTTCATTCATTTTGCCACTGCAAATAATTCCTTCCAATTCTGCATTCAATAAAATATGCGAAGCGCGGTTATTATCTGTTTCGATTTTCGATTTATTGAGTTCCTTTATTAATTCTTTTCTTGTCAGGCTTTTATTTGCGGCTAATAATTTCTCAGTTAATTTATTTGCTTTTTTTAAAACATCCGGTGAAAGTCCTAACGATATATTTCTTCCTTTCATGAAGTTTTTAATTCGTGGTGCAGTTAATTCAAGAATCCAATAGATATCGTCAGAAGAAACGAAATGCCAGGTCGGTCTCAATAAATGTGTTCTGATAATTTCGCCTGAATTGATGGCAGCATCTATATTTTGCTCGGTTGTATTTTTTAAGCGAAGGCCGATTGCCCATTTTGCCATATTAAAATCCTGAGCCTGCATTGCGCCCATCCAGTCAACGATTCCTTTGGCTGTTTTAAATTTTGTTGCATTTATTTGTTGTGAAATTAGCCGTGTGTTTGCAACGTCATTTTGAGTCATGGAAATTAAATTACACTTTTATTTTTCCCAACAACCAAGTTGTGATCAACATTTTTCTAGTGCCTGGATAATATCAGCCTTTATATCTTCAATATTTTCTAAACCCACTGAAACCCTTATTAATCCTGGAGTTATGCCAACTCTTAACTGTTCTTCAGCGGTTAATTTTGCATGAGTGGTTGATGCCGGATGTGAAGCGATGCTGCGTGTATCTCCAAGGTTTGAAGTAAGTGTAAGCATTTGTAAAGCGTCTAAAAATTTCTTGCCGCTTTCGAGGCCGCCTTTTAAGTCAAAAGTTATTAAGCCACCGCCCCGCTTCATTTGTTTTTTTGCTACTTCATACATCGGATGTGATGGATGGAACGGATATTTAATACTGTTCAATTTTGGATGATTTTCGAGTGCTTTGGTCAAAGCTTCCGCATTATCGCAATGACGTTGGAGGCGCACATCCAGTGTTTCCAGACTTTTGCTGAGGAGCCATGCATTGAAAGGAGAAATAGAAGGTCCCGTATTTTTACAAAACGTATAAAGTTCATCAATCAAATCTTTTCTTCCAACCACAATTCCACCTAACACACGTCCCTGTCCGTCAAGCCATTTTGTTGCGGAGTGCAAAACCAGGTCAGCACCATAATCGGCGGGCCTTTGCAAAAGTGGTGTCGCAAAACAATTATCTACTAATAAAATCACGTTATGTTTCTTTGCTAATTTACCCAACCATTCTAAATCAATAATGTCCAAACCTGGATTGGTTGGCGTTTCTACGAAAATCATTTTCGTGTTTGGTTTTATCAAAGCTTCCCATGAATCAGGATCATTTAATTCTGCATAAGAATATTCAATATTCCATCTTTTAAAAAATTTGGTAATAATCGTATGTGTAGAACCAAAGACAGAACTGCAACTTAACAGATGATCTCCGGCACTTAAAAAAGTCATGAAACATCCAAAGATTGCGCTCATTCCTGATGCCGTGGCAAAGCCGGCTTCAACGCCTTCAAGCGCGCACATTTTGTCAATTAATTCCTGCACATTTGGATTTTCAAAACGCGAATAAATGTTGTTATCTAATTCTCCGGCAAAAGTGGCGCGCATTTCTTCTGCATTATCAAAACAAAAACTGGAAGTAAGAAATAGGGGAGTACTGTGTTCTTTTTCGTTGGTACGGGGTGTTTGAATACGCACTGCCTGCGTACTTGGATGTTTTTTCATCTCTGAATATTTGAAATAATTTTTATCCCTTTATCAAAAAAATAAAAAGATGGTTTAAAATAAAATGGATGCGAAGATAAGAAGCAATGTTTTTTTGGGGTGACATAAATTTTCGCCGTCTGCAATTCACTTTTATTTTTTGATTAAAATTATATGTGATCATGTAAATTTAAATTTCAAAAACATTTATAGTTTTAGATAATAATCTTTTAATAAAAAAATAAAATCTTCTGTGTAATTTTCTGTATTATCTTTTATCACTAATTCTTTTGAAATGGTCTGTCCTGGCTTTGTTTCGAAAAATAGTATTCCGCGGAAATAAGAATGAAATGGAGTTTGCTTTATCAGCAATTCATCTCTTAAATAAAAATTATTTTCTGCAGAAATAGCTTTGAAATATTCTGTCCTGTGAAAGGGCAAAAGCACCGCGAAATTTCCATTTGTTTCAAGGTTATTTTTAATTGATCGGAGAAGCTCTTTTAACGTCAGGCCATCGCGATGTTTTGCCAGATTTTTATTTTTATTTTCTGACTTTAAATCGTTTTCAAAAAATGGCGGGTTAGAAATAATAAGATCATATTTAACCGAAGCGTTCCAGGTTTTTACGTTTGCATAAACAGCCTGCAACTGCTTATTCCAGGGCGATTCAAGAAAATTTTCTTTCGTTTGTTTGAATGAGCTTTCATCAATTTCTACTGCATCAATTTTTGCTTTTGATTTTTGTGCAATCATCAAACTCAATAATCCTGTTCCTGAACCAATATCCAAAATTCTTTTTGGTTGGATAATTTTCTTTTCAATTTTATCAGCAATATATGCGCCAAACAAGCAGGAATCTGTGCACACTTTCATGGTGCTTTTTTCCTGTTTTATTTTAAATTTTTTGAATTGAAAATAATGGTGGGACAAGGTGATGAATTATAATTTTTTATAGTAAACAAATAAATTCTAAAGAATTTTAATTTGCTTATTGGCTTTATTTCTTAGGCAGTTCTTGCAGAAGGGACAACGGAGAAATCTTCAAATTCCGAATTCAGATATTTATAGTAAGCCGTGATCGCAATCATTGCTGCGTTATCCGTACAATATTCAAATTTGGGGATATATGTATTCCAGCCTTCTTCGCTGCCTGTTTTTTCAAATGTTGTGCGTAAGCCGCTGTTAGCGCTCACTCCGCCTGCAATGCATACCTCTTTAATTCCGGTTTGTTGGGATGCTTTCTTTAATTTGTTCAATAAAATAGAAACGATCCGTGATTGAATGGAAGCACAAATATCCGGCAGATTTTCTTCCACAAAATTTTCATTCTTTAATTTTTCATCGCGAATAAAATATAAGAATGAAGTTTTTAAACCACTGAAACTAAAATTTAAATCATCAATTTTTGGTTCAGGAAATTTATATTTATTTGGATCCCCTTCTTTAGCATATTTATCCACCAATGGGCCGCCGGGATATGGCAACCCTAAAATTTTTGCTGATTTATCAAACGCTTCTCCCGCAGCGTCATCAAGGGTTTGCCCAATTACTTTTTGATTTAAAGGAGATTCGCATAAAACAATTTGCGTGTGTCCCCCACTGACCGTAAGGCATAAAAAAGGAAACGCAGGAATTTTGTTTTCGCTCTTCAACGGCTGAATTAAATTTGCCAAAACATGCGCCTGCATATGATGAACCGCGATCAAAGGTTTATTGAAAGCCAACGCGAGTGATTTTGTAAATTCTGCACCAACGAGCAAAGCTCCAATCAATCCTGGTGATTGTGTAAAAGCAAATGCATCTATATCTTTTAATTCTACTTTTGCAATTTTCAAAGCCTGATCAACAACAGGAACGATTGCTTGTAAATGAGCTCTGGAAGCAAGTTCTGGCACAACGCCGCCATATTGTTCATGAACTTTTTGGCTCGAAATTACATTACTCAAAATAATTTTATCCCTGCAAACTGAAGCAGCGGTTTCATCGCAGGAAGATTCTATAGCCAAAATTGTAATCATATGTTGCAAAGTTAGGATAATTGAATTTTTGATCTTTTAAATTTCAGTAAACGAACTTTTTCCCACTTTTTTTTAATTTAATTTTTTTATAAAACATGCTGACAGATCGGATAAGCCAGGCGTCGTCATATTTTAGCAGTAACCTTTTATACGGATTGTTACTCTAATTGGATAAATAAGGTATTATGGCTGAATCCAGTTTTATGGCGCCGGGTGCCCCGGGCATTCCTGCTCGATGGACTTCCAGTGCGAAGACGGGGATAGGAAAATCAATAAATCCTTCTTCCAATGTGATTTTCACTTTGAGCCATGGCGTTTTAAATGAAGTTTATTATCCGAGAGAAGATATTGCCTGCATCAGGGACATGGAAATATTGATAACAGATGGCGAAAATTTGTTTTCTGAAGAAAAAAGGGATACTGATCATTTCATTGAATGGATAAAAGAAGGAGTGCCTGCATTCCGCATAGTAAATACCTGTAAACAAAAAAGATATTTAATAGAAAAGGAAGTAATTACGGATCCTTTGAGAGATACCGTTCTTCAAAAAATAACCTTTAAGCCACTTCAAAAAAATGATCAGTCAAAATACCACGTATTTGTTTTGCTTTCGCCACACATGAATAATAGCGGATCAGGAAATACCGGCTGGTTGGGTGAATTTAAAGGAATTCCGATGTTGCTTGCAAACAGGGATGGAATGTCTTTAGCACTAGCCAGCGATTGTGGTACTTTCTTAAAAAGATCAGTAGGATATGTTGGAACAACTGACGGCTATGTTGATTTAAAGCAACATAAAAAAATGGAATGGGAATACCAGCGTGCTGACAATGGAAATATTGCGTTGATGGCCGAGATAGATATTTCCAAATCCAATGAATTTGTTTTGGCTCTCAGCTTCGCAGCAAAAGCAGAAGAGGCCGGGCATCATGCATGGGCAAGTTTATTAGATGGATTCGACATTTCGAAAAAGAGATATATTTCCGAATGGGAAATTTTTCAGAAGAATTTAAAAGATATTAAAACAAGCGGGAACAGCGTCGGTAAAAATTTGCGGGTGAGTGCTACTGTATTGAATTTGCATCAATCAAAAGTGTTTCCCGGAGCAGTTGTGGCGAGCTTATCCATTCCGTGGGGAGAAACAAAAGGCGATGACGATATTGGTGGTTATCACTTGGTTTGGCCAAGAGACCTGGTAGAAAGTTCGGGTGGTTTTCTTGCGTTAAAATCACACGAAGAAGTGTATAAAGTCCTGAATTATTTAATGTCAACGCAGGAGGAGGATGGCAAATGGAGCCAGAACATGTGGCTGGATGGCGTTCCGAATTGGAAGGGATTGCAAATGGATGAAATTGCGTTGCCCATTTCGGTGATTGACCAATATCAGTGTGAATATTTTGTAGAGCCGGGTAAATTAAAAAGATATTGGCGCGGAATAAAAAAAGCGATTTCAGTTTTGATCACAAATGGCCCTTCAACCCAGCAAGATAGATGGGAAGAGGAATCCGGCTTATCTTCTTTTACACTCGCAACAGAAATCACTGCCTTGTTGGGCGCTGCAAGCCTGGCAGAGGCCAATAACGAGCCGCAGATTGCTGAATACTGCCGGCAAACTGCCGACTATTGGAATGAGCAAATAGAAAAGTGGACATACATTACAGACACGCCTTTATCAAGAGAAGCGGGTGTGGACGGCTATTACATGAGAATTAATCCATATCATGCGCCTGCAGAAGAAGTAAAAAATAATTTTATTTACATAAAAAACCATAATGGAGAAAATGGTAAAATGCATCTTTATGAATTGATCTGCGTGGACGCTCTTGCCTTGGTAAGGTTTGGATTACGCGCAGCCGATGATCCTAAAATTTTGAATACCATTAAAATTATTGACAAAAAATTAAAAGTAGAAACACCCTATGGGCCTTGCTGGCACCGTTATACAAATGATGGTTATGGAGAAGATAAAGAAGGAAATGCGTACACCAATTCGGGTGATGGAATTGGAAGAGCGTGGCCATTATTAACCGGCGAAAGAGGGCATTATGAAATTGCTGCAGGAAATATTGAGAGAGCTAAAATGCTTTTAAAAACAATGGATGGTTTTGCAAATAATGGATTGCTTCCCGAGCAGGTTTGGGATACAGAAGATATTCCTGAAAAAGGATTATTTCTGGGAAAATATACAGGTTCGGCTATGCCGCTTACCTGGGCACATGCCGAATATATCAAATTATGTAGTTCAATAAAAAACAAGCGGATCTTTGATATGTCGCTTCAAACCGAAGGGCGTTATCTTAAAAAGAAAAGCCCTTCTCCTTATACCATTTGGAGGTTCAACTGGCCTTGTGATACAATTTCCTATCAAAAGATTTTACGGATAGAAGTGAAGGCCACAGCGATTGTCCGCTGGTCGGCTGATAACTGGAAAACGCAGCACGATACGGAAACAAAAGACACAGGCCTGGGAATTTATGTTGCCGATATTGATTTTAAAAATGAGAATTCGACGGAAATAAAATTCACTTTTTTTTGGAAGGAAGCCAATCATTGGGAGGAAAAATTATTTGAAGTGAAAATTAAAAATTAGCCGGGATATTTGTTTGCTTCTTAGTTATTTCTTTTCAAAGCGTCCACTTCTAAAAACTTTTCTTTTATTAGGCTCAATGCAAAGGCTGCGGCGGAGGCTGCAAAAACAGAATAATCCAAAGGAGCTTTTATATCTCTTGAAAATGCCATGGCTAAAGCAAAAATTAATAAAAGCCATCCGCTTAATTTAGCAAATAAACAAGTTTTAAAACCGATGATTAAACAAAGACCAAAAATTATTTCCAGCGAGGTAGCCGCCCATCCTACGAAGGGGATTATCGATTGCGGAATTAGCGGATTTAAAGATTGCGTGTAGGCCAGAAAATTTTGCCAGTTGCCCCACGCGGATACTTCTTTGCTCCAAAAACCAAAACGATCAGCTACCGCAGAAATAAATCCGGCCCCAAGAGAAAGCCGTAAAAATAGTTTGATTAATTTTACATTCATCATTTTAATTGAACTCAATTTTTCAGATCATTACCAGGCAAAAAAAAGATTATTTTCAGAAATCATTAATAAATGGCCAACGCTTGTGATATGAGCTCAGCATATAAAGTAACAGCCAGCATGTGGTTTAGGGGAATATTTTTGTTATTTTCCCGCGGGTATTCTTTCAACATAATATCAAAGAGAAGTTTTTTAAATGGCTTCCTTTGTCTTATCCTGCCAAGTTTTTGATATGCATTTAGAAAAACGTTTGCCGTCAGTTTTTCAGCATCGGGATGGCTAAAACCATAAGATCTGGCAATATTGTATAGCATGCCACTATATCTTCTTATCAGAATTTCAAATTTGTCTACATCTCCATGGAGAACCATTTTAATAATAGTAGCATCGGTTAACTGCTGATTTATTGCCATAATTTTTTGTATTTAAATTGATACTTTAAGCCACTTATGTTTTTCAGCAATGAATATACGAATTAAAGAAGGATTAATGTCTGCAAAAGGTTTTATTCTTTTTAGTAATCAACTGTTTTATTATTTTTTTCTTGAAAAAAATGTGAACCAGAATAGCTATGTTTCCAGGAAATGAACCCGAATGTGCTTCTAAATTATTTTTTTCATCAATACTCTTATCTTTGACTGAAAACCATCTTGATGAAAAAATTTGTATCAATCCTCTCCGTTATTATTTGTTTGAGCTATCAATCAAAAGCGCAGGATTCTTCTTTTGTGATCAACGGCAATTTTGAAAAAATAAAAAGTGGGACCATTTTCTTAAATATTTATAAAGAGGGACAAACTTTTAAAGATTCTACGATCATAAAACACGGAAAATTTCAATTTACGGGTTTTGTTTCCTCCCCATTTTTTGCCTCGCTTACCATGCCCGAAAGGAAAAATGATTATTTTACTTTTTATGTGGAACCAGTAACCATGCAAGTTTCAGGGCGAGGTGATTCTTTGGGTTTATTAAGCGTCAAAGGATCTTCCATTAATGCGGACGACAAATTATTGAAAGAAAGAATGAAACCTATTTCAAAATGGGAGGCTGCAAATAGCAAAATATATGAGGCGGCTTATAAAGATAAAAATCACCAGGTAATGGACAGCCTCGACCAGGTTGACTTCGACATTCTTGCAGCAAAAAGAAAAGTGGTCGGCGCTTTTGTAAAAGAAAATCCAAAGTCAGTTCGCGCAGCGATGGCTATTTTAGAAAATTTTGGATATTACGCCGAAGCCAGCGATGTGGAACCATTGTACAATGCGTTGGCTCCTGAAATTAAAAATTCTTTGAAGGGAAGAGAGATCAAAAAGATGATTGATACTTATGCAAAAGTGGCTGTTGGAAAAACCGCACCGGAGATTATACAGTTTACTCCTGACAGTTCTCAATTTAGTTTGTCTTCATTAAAAGGAAAATATGTTTTGATTGATTTTTGGGCAAGCTGGTGCGGCCCTTGCCGTCGCGAAAATCCAAATGTAGTTGCGGCTTACAACCAGTTTAAAGATAAAGGATTTACAATTTTAGGCGTTTCTTATGATACAAAAAAAGACCGTTGGCTAAAAGCAATCGATACCGATCATCTCGACTGGCACCAGGTATCAGATTTGCAGGGCTGGAAAAATGCAACGTCCGATGAATACGGAATCAAAGCCATTCCTTCCAACGTTTTGGTTGATAAAAACGGAGTGATTATCGCTAAAAATATTTTTGGAGAAAAGCTTACTGAAAAATTAAAAGAAGTGCTGGATTAACCAATTTCTTTTAAAAAATCGTTGCATAACGAAATCGAAATTGTCATTAATTGTTTGTTTACTATAATTGTTTCTAAAACACCTTAAACATTCAGCACAATCTTTTTTCCCGTTTTGGCGGCCTCATAAATAGATTCTATAATTTTTAGATCTTTTAAAGCTTCTTCGCCATCAACCGGAACAATCGGTATTTTTCCACGGAAAATAATATCGGACATTTCATCCATTTGAACCGCTTGCTGGATTACATCAGGCGCTTTCAATTCACCCTTGTTGGTCTTTGCCCTGATGGGCTGATAGCCGCTTGCAGGGCTTAATTCAACAAAACCATCTTTCCCATCAAGGAAAAAACGATCGAGGTTATTCATGTTATAAGTTGACAAGCAGGACGCCACCGCCCCTCCTGGAAAACCTATTTGAAACTGCATTGTTTCATCAATACCTTCTTTAAATTTTGAGGGATCATTTTTTGTTTCCTGTGCTGTAACCCAAACTGGTTCTTCGCCGGTCATATATCGCGCACCATTAAGAGCATAAATTCCTATATCCATCATCGATCCTCCACCGGAAAGCTTTTTATTCAGCCGCCATTGATTTGGATCGCCGATAGAAAAACCACTCAATCCCTGAAAGAATGTAATCTTTCCAAACTCGCCTGCAGCGCGCAAACGAATTATTTCCAAAGTGTGGGGTTCAAAATGGATTCTATATCCAACCAGTAAATTTACGTTTGCATTTTTGCACGCCTCAATCATCTCCTGTGCCTCTGTAACGTTGATGGCCATCGGCTTTTCGCAAATAACCTGCTTTCCTGCATTTGCAACCCGGATCGCTGCGCCGTGATGGAGCGCATTTGGCGTAATAATATAAACCGCATCAATACTTGGATTGTCTTTGATATTGTCATAATTTTCATAATTGTAACAGTTCTCGGCCGGAATATTATATTTGATTTGCCAGTCTGAAATCTTAGAAGGAGTGCCACTGATCACGCCCACTAATTTTGCTTTCTTACAATTGTGCATTGCGTCTGCAACGCGGGTTGCGTAGCCACCCAGGCCCATAATGGCCACTCTTAATACCTGGTCGTCGTTTGATTTCTTTTGCATAGAATTTTTTGTTGATTTTAGAAAAGGCAATCCCATAGAAACTGCCGTAATTTTATAAATAAAATCTCGTCGTGAATTCATAATTCATTTTTATGAAACATCAGGAAGCATTTAAAAATAATGTATTTAAAATGGTTTCTTCCCGACATCTGTTCTATCTTTATTAAACAACGTTTTCAATCAATATTTTTTTGAAAGCGAAAGTTATTCAAAACATGATCAATCAAATTCCTAAGGCGTTAATTTTCTTTCGGCTTTCTCTCGGAGTTATGATTTTGATTTTTAGTATTTTTCAAATCGAAAATTACAGCAACGTTGCGCTTACTCTTTTTTGTGCCGGTATGCTTACGGATATTTTCGATGGAATTATTGCCAGGCAATTAAATATTTCTTCTCAAAACCTTCGCAGGCTTGACTCCACGGTTGACCAGTTATTTTTTATATCAGTTGCCATTGCTACTTTTATTCAATCACCACAATTTTTTTACCAAAATAAAATTAAGCTGATTATTTTATTAAGCGCAGAGATGCTTGCCTACCTTGTTTGTTTTTTAAAATTCAAAAAAGAAATAGCTACTCATTCTTTTTTATCTAAAGCCTGGGCGTTGATTTTGTTTGTGACTATTTTACAGATTATCATTACAAAAAATTCGACCATACTGTTCGGCATTTGTTTTTACCTGGGCGTTGTTACAAGGTTTGAAATTATTGCGATTATTTTAGTTTTGAGGGAATGGACAAATGATGTTCCGGGACTTTACCAGGCAATTTTGCTCAGGCAGGGAAAAACGATCACGCGTCATAAATTATTCAATGGATGAAACCAGAATTTTAAATTTATAAGAATATGAAAGTTGCAAGAACCCTTTTAATTATTTTAATGATTCAAACCTGCTTTTGCTTTACGTCAAGTGGGCAACAATTTAAAGCCTTGCTTGTAACTACAACACGTGGCTGGCATCATGAATCCATACACGCCGGAGTTTTGGCTTTGCAGGAATTAGGCAAAAAAAATTCTTTTGATGTTGCTCTATTGGAAGACCCTAACGGCTTCACCGATACCTATTTGAAACAATTTCAGGTGGTTATTTTTTTAAATACCACCGGCGATATTTTTGATTCTGCACAGCAAAAAGTAATGGAACGTTTTATTGAATCAGGAAAAGGGTTTGTAGGAATTCACAGCGCGTCTGATACAGAATATGGTTGGGATTGGTACACGAAACTTGTTGGCAGAATGTTTCATATTCATCCCGTAATTCAAACCGCAAGAGTGACAATTGTTGATAGTACTTTTCCTGATTTACAAGGCTTCGCAGGCAACAAATTATGGACTGATGAATGGTATCAGTTTGATGAAGAAAAGGTTTCGGGTTTACATTATATTTTAGCAGTTGATGAAACGAGTTACAATCCAAAAGCTGATTGGGGTGCTAAGAAAGGGGCGGGGATGGGACGGTTCCATCCTATCGCCTGGTATCACAATTTTGATGGCGGACGCTCGTTTTATACAGCTCTTGGACATATGCCATCAGACTTTAGCGATCCGGTATTTTTAAATCATCTGTTCGCAGGAATTTTTTGGGCAGCAACTGGAAAGAAATAATTTTTGTACTTTATTTTCCAACAATAGCATAATGAAACTGTGCATCAGATCACAGTAAACAAACAAAAAACTAAATTCTTATTTTTATTTTTCTGCTATTTTTCTTTATAAATCTTTCCATCTTTCATGATGAAAATATTGTTTCGGATGTCGTGAATATTGAGGGAAGGATCGCCTTCTACCGCAATAATATCTGCAAATAGTCCTTTTTTTATTCTTCCAATTTTATCCGCATAACCAAATACATCAGCGTTCACAGAAGTTGCCGACCTCAATACGTCAGCGGGTTTCATTCCGTACTCCACCATCATTTCCATTTCCCGGGCGTTGTCGCCATGAGGAAATACGCCCACATCACCACCCATACAAATTATAACGCCGGCTTTCAAAGCAGCCTGGAAACTTTTTCTTTTATTCGTGATGCGTGCCGGCTCCGGATCAATTCCTTTTTTCCAGTTTAAATAATATTGTGCAATCGCGTCGCCGGCAGCTAATGTGGGGCAAAGCGCAACTCCTTTTTCTTTCATTAATTTAAAAATTTCTTCGGTTCCATCATTACCATGTTCTATAGAATGAACGCCGGCATCAATGGCCCTGCGCATTCCTTCAGCAGTGGACGTATGAACCGTTACAAATCTTCCGCTGCTTTTGGCGATTGCTACTGCTGCAGCTAATTCTTCAGTTGTAAATGTTGGTGCTGATTCGCCATTAATTCCCCAGGGGTAATCAGCATAAATTTTTACAACATCCGCGCCTTTTGAGATTTGAACGCGAACTTCTTTTTCCAATTCTTCTTTGTTCCCAACCTCTGCAGCGCCTTGTGGAAAATCAATATCGGCGTTGCCTAAATACGGTCCATAAGTTCCTTTGGCGACGATGGCTCTTGTTGCAACGATCATTCTCGGACCAGGAATAATTCCTTTTTGAATGGCCGTTTTCAGACCAGCATCATCATACATGGAACCTTCAGTTCCCAGATCGCGGGTTGTTGTAAAACCAGCCATCAGCGTGGCTTCTGCGTGAGTAACGGCCCGCGTTGTCCTCTCTGCGCGACTTTCTTTCAGCACCTGGTCATTCCAACTTGTTTCATTATAAGGATGCAGAAAAAAATGTGAATGTCCTTCTATCAATCCGGGCAAAAGAGTTGCGTTTTTTAATTCGATAACACGTGTGTTTGCCGGGAGTTTGAAGTTCATTACTCCGGCATTTTCTATTTTATTTCCGTGTACCAATACAATCCAGTCATTGTGCATCGTTTCTCCGTCAAAAACCCGTGTAGGTTTTAAAAGGTAAAAAGAATCGCTTTGCGCAGAAGCGAAAAATGAAATCAACAAGTATTGAAAAAGGGAAATATATTTCATAGAGGAAAGATAAGAAATGAAATTTTTATAGAAATCATTAGAATAATTTTTTCTTCTAAACTATTCTTACTCATTTTAGTAAAATCTAAAACCAGAGTTGATCTCTGATGAATAAATAATTCAGATAAAAAAATAAAGTAAATCTGTCTTTTAATATATTTACAAAATGGCATTATTAGAGAAGTATCTTCAAGTTAAAAGATCGAAAATTCCCGGTGCGGGAAAAGGGTTATTTACAAAACAATTTATTGAGAAAGGCACACGGATCGTTGAATACAAAGGAAGAATAACCACCTGGAAAAACGTCTTGGATGGCAAACATTTTAATGGCTACGTTTATTTTATCAATCGAAATCATGTGATAGACGCGATGCGCAGAAAGACTGCAATAGCTCGTTATGCCAATGATGCACGAGGGCACAATAAAACAAAAGGCGTTTCTAATAATTCTGAATTTGTTGTAGAAAATAAAAGAGTTTTTATTTATGCTAAAAAAGATATTTTAAAGGGCGAAGAAATTTTGGTTTCCTACGGAAGCGAATACTGGAAAGAAGTTGCGAAGCATAAAAAATCTATGGCGATTGAAAATAAAAAAGAGAAATAAAAAAATTCTTTTGCTACTTCAATGATATTTTCGGCTTTCTTTATGCTTTTATTTTCGGTTGCACGTAACCGTTAAGTCTTATTCTGAAAAAAATATTTCATTGCGAATTTTACTTTTTACTTCATTCCATTATTTTTATTTGCATAATTAATTTGGCTGCTTTTTTAGCTCACTCACTCAACTTGTCCATTTCATTCCCCCGAAGGGAGCTTTTTTGCAAACATGTATAATTGATTTCACATTTTGTTTGCAGCAGAAAAAATCATAACAAATAATTCACTGAAACAAAATATTTTAAATAGCTCCTTACAATTTAGCACACCATTTGGTTTTTGGCTGCACGTAATTAATTTTCTTTAACCATAAAAAAGTAACTATGAAAACGTCAAAAAATTTCTTGCTTTGCCTTGCTGCAAGTTTTCTCTTCTTTTCGTGCGACAAAAATAATAATGACAATAACAATGAAACGGTTAGTTCGCAGGATAAAACTTTTATTTCGCAAACTGCTCTTGCAAACACCGCCGAAGTACAGGCTGGCCAACTGGCTTCAACTACAGCCGACTCTTCGGTTATCCAAATGTTTGCGCAACAGATGGTAAGTGATCATACAACTGCGCAGACTGATTTAAAAACTCTGGGCAATACGGTAAATGTTGCTGTTCCGGATTCTGTTGATTCTGCTCACGCAAGTTTGATGGATACTTTGAAAACGCTCACCGGGCGCACTTTTGACTCTGTTTACATTACCAGTCAAATCGCTGATCACCGGGCTGTAATTTCCAGCTTCCAGCAGGAAATCAGTTCGGGAAATAGAAGTGAGGTGATCAATTATGCAAACAAGTATCTTCCCAAATTGCAGATGCATTTGCAAATGGCAGATAGTATCGCTACAATAATGAATTTTAAATAAATGAATTATTGTTTAGTGAGGAAGAAGAATAAAAACTAAGTGAGAAAGATTTATTTGAAGAAAGGGCTTTTAATGTGAATTGTTTTTTTATGTGGCTTTTATTCATGATTACCTGCCTGAACTTTTCAGGCAGGTTTTTTCATAAACCCACTTTTAAAAAAATTGCTAATAAAAAAACAATTATGTAGAATTGATTCAGCACAGATAACCGGTTCAAATAAAAAATTTTTTTGAAAAAAATCATAAAAAATTTAATGGCAGAAAATTTGATTCAAATGATGTTCAGTAGCAAACAAATCAAATATGCAAATTTTTATTTTTGTTTTGTTTGGTGAAATGAGCTAGTTATGCCAGCAAAAATAATTTTATTCAGAGGATTGCCCGGAGTTGGCAAAAGTTTTATCGCTAACGAAACCGCAAAAATTTTAAAGATCGCCATCGTTAAAAAGGATGATATTTATGATTGTATTCATTTTGAAATAAGTGAAAATGAAAACAGGAATGAAATATGCTACAACATTATTTACAAAGTCATTGAAACAAATTTGTTGTCAAACACAGACCTGATCATTGATTGCCCGTTTAAAGATCACAAGGAATTGAAAAAATTATCTTCATTTATTAATGCGAGGGACGGGCAATTGAAATCTATTCTTTGCAATTGCAGTGATCCTGATGTGTGGGAAGAAAGATTTAATGCGCGCAAAATTAACCAAAGCCCTGGCGGTCTAACCACTGATTTTAATGAATTAAAAAACACCTATCCTAACCCGGAATTTGAAAAATATGAAGACGAGTTGGTTGTAGATACTAAACTTGGTTTGGATGAAAATATTTTGCACATTATTAATTAACGTGAGTTCGATATAATGATGTCAAATTTACAGATAAAGTTGTAATGAGTGAGAGTTGTCTGTTTCGAAATGGCTTGCCAGGGAAGGCTTTTTAGGCATGAAGTGATAGGCTCCAATTGCTGAGAAAATATTGATGATAAAACCATGGATGCTTCTATGTCTTGAATGCTCTAACTGG
>Ga0207652_10000809_pt1 | contig 29886 bp, 25 predicted proteins | sample KBSC63BmetaG_FD_184334 | JGI IMG/M metagenome (GOLD analysis project Ga0207652, IMG submission 184334) | Corn rhizosphere microbial communities from Kellogg Biological Station, Michigan, USA - KBS C6-3B metaG (SPAdes) (version 2) | ecosystem: Host-associated > Plants > Roots > Rhizosphere ...
GACCGAAATTGCAATCATCGCCAGCACCCAGTCAATGCGGAAGGTCACGTAAAACAACGCAACAAAGGTCAGCAGCGAACTGACCAGCGGCATCACGCCCTGAATAAAGACGTATTGGATGGCGGGCGCGTCGTTTTGAATACGATAGGCGACCTCATTGGTGCCACGGCGGTCATGGAACAGCAGGTCCATGCGCTGCACATGCCAGAAAAGCCGGGTACGGAGATCGAGTACCAGCTTCTCCCCGGTATACGTCTGAAGCAGCCAGGAGGCAAAGGCCTGCAGGTTGGTGATGAGAGTGAGCACCAGCAGCAGGCCGACCGCAAGCCCCAGATTGGCGGCTCTGGAGCCGTGAGCCCACGCCGGCATGAGCGCCTGAAGCGCGTGCGGCAGCGGCTGCCGGTCAATCACGTTGTCCACCGCAATCTTGAGGGGGAAGGCGAGCAGAAGCCCGATGGGAGCTCCAACGGCGCTTAACAAAAAGATACCGGTGAGATGAAGCCAGTAGGGACGCGCCAGACTCAGCAGTCTGCGGGCTGTACTTTTGTCACCGGCAATTTCGTATTCCATTGACTTGAGACACTCGTCTGCCGCCGCGCGAACTTCCGCGTGAGCATCCGCATATGAACTTCAGACGAGTGCTGATTGAATGGTAGCAAGAGTTAGAAAGAGGTAAGTTCCTTTTTGCAAAAAATTTCGGGCAAGGAATCAGGTTTTTCCACTAGCAATCCCGCAGAGCATCGTTTGCCGGGGCATCGATCTAGCTGCACTGTCCTGAAGGGTGATATGTTGCTCAAGATAGGATCCTCAAGTCTTTATGGCGGAAAGAATGAAACTCACGTGGCTGTTAGGCGCATTCCTGCTGTGCTTGGCCCCTGCTCTATTTGCACAAGACCCTCAGCTGAAGAAGCTGAGGGATGAAGATCAGGCTGTCCGCGCAAACCCTGAGCTTAGGGTTGCACGGTCCGATGAAGATCGCATCAAGCTGGTATTGCAGCTGTTGGCGGAAGGCAAGGCCCAGACGTCGGAAGACAAATACAATGCGGCCATCGTCCTGCAACACACTCCAGCTGATTTCTGTGGTAAACGCCTGGTCAGCACGAGCCCAGACAACTACCTGCTTGCTCACTATCTGGCAGAGCAGGCCTTTGCGGGCGGATATAAAGATGCCAGATTGCTGGTTGCGCAATCCATAGATCGCTATCTCAGCTTTACCAAGGGCTATCAGATGTACGGCACGAACCGGTTCGTAAACCAGAAGACCGGCAGAGAAGAGCTCGTGCCGATCGACAGAAAGGTGCCTGATAGTGAACGCGCTAAATACGGAGTGCCGCCGCTTCGAGAGCTTCTAAAGGAGTACCCGGAGCAGAGTTCTACCGAAGATCCTGAAAGCCACTGATTTGAGATCCCTGACGTGAGAAGCTGCTGGTCTCAAAACAATCGCTTATCTGCATGGTAGAGAAGGTAACAGGCAGCCAGGAACGTCAATTCAAGAACTGCGAATACGGGAAGAAAGTTGCTGTGGATGCGCAGCAGGATACGATTGCTGCTGCTCCACTCATTGGCAGGAACGCGAAGCTGCATGGCTTTGTACATTCCGCGGGCGATGCCGATGAAGTAGCGCAGCACGAGCGCGTAGAAGGCGATCCAGAAGATCACCCGGAAGAGCGGGCCTACGCTTTCAAAGAAGTCGCTCAGCCCATAATTGCCGCCGCTCAGAGCGAAGTTCGCAAATGCGAGCAGAGCCAGATTTAGCAACAAGCCTTCTGAAGTGGCAAAGTAGAGGAAGAAATCTCCTGAATTGCGGGCCAGCCGGTTGCGCGAATACTCATTCTGCAGGCTTCGCCGCACGCCCCCGGCGCAAAAGAGGAGCGCCAGGCAGAACATGAGCGGCGCGCCTGAGCGGGCCAGGGCCAGCGCGTGTTCCGTGGCGCGAAGCTCACGCTCGCGTGCTTGCATGCGGTCCTTATACTGCTGAAGCGAGCTGTGCGAATCCGCAAGCGACGCGTTCAACTGGGCAAGCGCCTCTTCGCGAGTAAGCGGCGTAGGCGACATGTGCAGAGTGAATGTCTCCCTGCGCGAATGCGAGATGCGGCTGATCTCGGCTTCGGTGGCATCAGAGATGCCCTGCTGGCGCTGAATTTCAGCCTGTGTGGAGGCCTGGAGTTGCACGATCTGGTCGTGCAGCGGACCGCGGTCGCGGATGATGTACCAGTTCAGCAGGGAAGCCGCCACGGCGGCAATCAGCAGTCCCTGAACCGCGAACGCGTACGGCCAGCTCCAACCTTTGATTGAAGCCATCCCGGCATAGGAAAGCAGCTCAGGGCAACGCTCGATCACGTTCTTCTGCTTGATCAGCGGGATGGCGCCGGGCTGCTGCGTCCACTGGAGGCGGAGCTGGTCCACCGGCGAGAGCTCTTCCGGCTCGGCAATGACGCTCTCATCCTGGTACACGTTTTCCAGCATGACAGCACTTGTTTAGCACACTTGAAACGGCCGGGGCCAGACACATAGGTGCATGCGGTCAGGGTGGACTCACGGATGGAGTTGGCGCATCGAGGTCAGCGGCGTCATCGCAGATCAGACTGCGTCCAATTGAGGATTGCCTGGATCAGTTCTGCGCGTTTGTCAGAGTAACTGTGGTCTGTGTCCCAGTGCCGCTCAGTCACGTGCGTGTCTCCGGCCTTGCGCAGCGCCTCGGCGAGCGCGTGATCGGCCGGGGCGAGTCCTTCATTGGCGGTGATGATGAACACAGGCCGCGAAGCAATGGCAGGCGCGAGGTTATTGAGGTTCAGATCGTGCTTGTGGTCGCGGATCTCTTTGGCGAGCGCCTCGCCAGTGGTGCCGGCGAGCGGAACGAGGTTGCCGTCGCTCTCCAGCGATTTGGCTTCGTTCGCGATGCTGGGAGGCTTCGCTCCGACATGGCGGTGCGAATCGTAATCGTCGCCAATGTTCCACGCGGAGATCAGAACCGCGCCGATGATTTGAGGATTGTGAGCGGCGGCGGAAGCAGCCATGAATCCGCCCATGCTGTGGCCGATGAGAATGATGTGACGAGGATCAACGTGATACTTTTGCGCGTTCGCGGGATCAAGCAGGAAGCGGACCTCGGCGTCTGCGTCTTCGGCCGCATGCTGGAAAGAGAAGTCGCCCTTCACGCCCCACGAGCCTCGGTAGTGCATGGCCAGCGCGTTCCATCCATCTGCGCGCAGCGCCTGGGCGATATCGAGATTCTGCTCGAAGCCGGGGAAGCCGTGCAGGATGATGGCCGTGGGATGCGGGCCTGCTCCGGCGGCCAGATAGAAAATTCCCAGCAGCGTGCTGCCGTGGCTGGGAAGAAGCATCTGCACGGTGGATGCGGGCGGATCGGGCTTGCTGTTAGCGGTTTGTGCTCCGAGCGAGACTGCAAATAAGACGGCCAGCGAGAATACACGCAGCAATTTCATCTCAGGAAGTATAAACGTGAAACAAGGAAGCACTGTGCGCAACGACCAGTGTGTGTCTTGACCATCACTATGAGCCCGACCCAAGCGCGATCGGGTTGCGAAATTGTAAGCACTCCGTTGCTGATGTGGCACAGGCGCCCTCGCCTGTGCATAAACTTTGCACCGATGCGTTTGCTCGAAGACTCCAACCGAAGGGGGTGTTTACAACCTGAATCCGGCTCCAAGCCGGCTGCAAAAATGTTTCAGCACAGCCGAGGGCGGCTGTGCCACACGTTCGTCTACGGAGCAGAGCGATAAGGCACATTGGTATTGATGGATGGTGAAGAAAAACATGAATTCAGCCCTCTCGTCCAACTCTTGCGAAGCTTACATCGTACCGCTCACGGTTATTTAATAACCTCATATCGCAAACGCACAGCGCCGTCAGGGTATTTCCTGGCCGAGAGCAAGCGCAACTCGATATCGCGATGGCGTGGCGCGATGAGCGGTATGCCCTCGCCGATCAGAGTGGGAATAATGTGAATGTCGAATTCATCGATTTCGCCGGCATCGAGAAAGGAAGCGATCAGCTCCCCGCCGCCCATCATCCAGATATTTTTTCCAGGCGTCGCGCGCAGGCGGCGAGCAAAGGTTTTCACTGGCTCGGATACGAACTCAACGCCGGAGACGGCTTTCTTCGGAGGTTTGTGCGAGAAGACATAATTCGCGAGCTTTGTATCAAACACGCTGCCCTTCATACCGGTCTTCTTCTGGTAAGCAATACCCCAGTCGTAAGTCTTGCGTCCCATGAGGATCGTATCAATGCTGCGATAGAAGGCGCGCATCCCGTTATCGGCAGTACGCGGACGGCGGTTCAGCCATTCCACATCACCATCGGGGCGGGCGATGTAACCATCGGCGCTGGTTGCGATATACACGATGATCTTTCGCGCTCGTTTCATCTCGACCTCAAGTATGGGGTCCACCATCGTGCTCGCCCGGCTTTCGGACGAATACATGCCAGGTGACGGCGTCCCAGGCGTTGTGAATGCCGGTGAACAGCAGCAAAAGCGCGGCCGCGGCGACGGCGAACAGAGCCTCGCTCAGGTGGGTGGAAGAGAAAACCGCGGATATGGCCAGAATCGCGTATGCCGCAAGCGGCAATAGAGCATGAAAAAGCCAGTCCTCGAACTCGGGTTTGTACGCGGTCTGCAGACGCATGCGTCGAATCACAAAAGCGGCATAGATCACTCCGATGGCGCCCATCACTCCCCAGAGAACTGCCGCCGGCGAGATGCGGGGCCACGGTGCGCTCAGAATACCGGCCAGAAGCAGCACGGCTCCAAAGTGCATGATGGTTGGCGTGGCAAAGGCCTGGCCGGCTCGCGCGCCATCACGTCCCAAAGGCAAGTCGGCAATCAGGGTCATGACGACGAACTGCAAGCCAATCAGAGCGCCCGCGGAGGAACCGACGATCACATAAAAGTTTTCCCATCCGGAGAGCGCAGTCATGTGAGCTCGTTCTCCTCAAGCACCTTGAGGATCGCGCCGATTGTATTCCAGTTTCGGATTGCGCCCGGCGTGCTCATGAGCTTATCAAGCTCGCCGAAGCAGCGGATGGTCTTCATCTCGCGCCGATAAACGCCGAAGAGAAACCGACCGTGTGCTGAGAGCACTTTGAGCACCCACCGGCCCTCTTCAGGAATACGAATCGGCATAGGTGGAAAAGCATGCGGCGCTCTTGGCAGCACGCTTACGAAATGGACGACATCGTGCCGGGACGGCTCGCTGCCAAAGGGGTGATTCGATGCCGCTGCGATCAGTTCCTCTCCCGTGCAGACCATCACGTGAGCGTCAAAGGGCAAGCGCCGGAGCAGTTCAGAACGGAAACGTTTCTGGCTGACTCGCTTCGGGACCACAAACGTTCCCGCCGCGCCAACGTTGATTACGCCGTACTCCTTCAACTGATTGGCGACAATACTGGGACGAAAAGTCCTGTGCCCGCCCACGTTCACGCCCTTGAGGAAGGTCACGAGCGCCATCGGGTGATTATAGAGAATCAGCGGTGGTATTGTTCGTCGGTTACTTTTTCCATCCAGTCCACCACTTTCCCATCCTTCTTCTCCTGGATTGCAATGTGGCTCATGGCAGTGCTGGGCGCGGCGCCGTGCCAGTGCTTCTCACCGGGCGAGAACCAGACCACATCGCCGGGACGTATTTCTTCAATCGGGCCGCCCCAACGCTGCGCCCATCCGCAGCCTGCGGTCACGATGAGAGTCTGCCCCAGCGGATGCGTATGCCACGCCGTGCGGGCGCCGGGCTCAAAGGTTACGCTGGCGCTCTGCACCATCGCAGGTTCAGGCGCCTGGAAAAGTGGATCGATGCGCACGGTTCCGGTAAACCAGTCAGAGGAACCTTGATTTGAAGGTTGTGAGCCGGCTCGTTTGATTTCCATCTTATGAACTCCTGCAGTTGAGCTGCGTTTTTCCAGGTTGGGAATCGAGCGTAGACAACTGCTCGGCCAGCCTGAACAGATGTGATGAGTAAAAGCAGAGTTTGCTCTGGAAACAGCGGTTCGCGATTTGCGCCGCTTCGTGTCGAAGCTTTATCTTTGCCTGTTCATGGCTAGCGACTCATCAGTTCCCCAAGGCAATGCTCCGGGACATCCCGGTATCCCGCCCACATGGTCCAGTAGTTCCAAGGATGGCGTCGGCTGCGCGTATGCCACGTCCAGCCGGGTGTGGTTCACGCTGGCGCAGGGCATCATCACGGAGATCTACTACCCCACAATCGACCGGCCACAGGTCCGCGATGCGCAGTTCCTGATCACTGACGGAGCAACGTTCTTTCATGAAGAGAAGCGCGACCTCAGGGGCGAGGTGGAGCGTATTGAGTCCGAATCGCTCGGCTATCACGTGATCAGCGACGATCCCAAAGGGCGCTACCGGCTGGTGAAGGAAGTCATCTCCGATCCGCACTCCGCATGCGTGCTGGTTCGTGTGCGGCTGCTGCCGGCCAAGGGATGGGAAGGGAAGCTGCGTCTTTATTTTTTGCTGGCGCCTCATCTCGACGTCGGCGGCTGGAACAACACGGCACGGAAGGTTGATCTCTCCGGTCGGACGATTCTGATGGCGTCAAAGAACAGCACTTATCTGGCGGTGGATGCAAACTGCGGCTTTGCGCGCTCGTCCTGCGGATTTGTCGGCTTCAGTGACGGCTGGCAGGACCTGCACGATAACTACAGGCTCGATTGGGAATATGACCAGGCGGAAAACGGCAATGTGGCCATCGTCGGCGAAATCGACCTCAATCAAGCAAACGAGTTTACCGTGGCTATGGCCTTCGGCGACAGCCTGCATGCGGCGACGGTAGTCCTCAGGCAGTCGCTGGCCGTGCCTTTCGAGCAGCACAGAAGCAAGTTCATCGACCAGTGGCAGCGTGCCTGCGACAACTTTGAGCGGCTGGCAAAGGCCAGCGGCGATGGTGGCCATCTTTACCGAACCAGCCGCATTGTCCTGCTCTCGCACGAGGACAAGACCTTCGCCGGCGCGTTCATCGCCTCGGCCACCATTCCATGGGGCAACGTGATGGGCGACGATGACCTGGGCGGCTATCACTTGGTATGGGTGCGCGACATGGTGAATACCGCCACAGGGCTGCATGCCTCCGGTGACAAGATCACTCCCATGCGCGCGCTGGTTTATCTGGCCTGTTCACAGCAGCCTGACGGTGGCTTCCCGCAGAATTTCTGGATTGATGGCACGCCGTACTGGAAAGGCATTCAGCTTGACGAGGTGGCGTTCCCCATCATGCTGGCGTGGCGCTTGTGGAAGGCGGACGTGCTGGAGCAATTCGACCCCTATCCCATGGTGCGGGCCGCAGTGCGCTATCTGATCGGGCACGGGCCCATCACGCAGCAGGAGCGATGGGAAGAGTGCAGCGGATATTCACCCTCCACCATAGCGGCTTCCATTGCGGCACTGATCTGCGCGGCCGATTATGCGCGCTCGCGCGGCGAGACTGCGCTGGCGCAGTTCATTGAAGAGCACGCCGACTTTGTGGAGTCGCACGTGGAGCGCTGGACGGTGACCACGCAGGGCACACTGGTTCCAGGGATTCCCCGCCATTACATCCGCATTTTGCCCATTGATGTTCATGATCAGTGTCCGCTTGAAAATCCGAATATCGGCAGCATCATTCTGGCCAACCGTCCTCCGGGCGAGCGTTACCAATTCGCGGCAAAAGAGATCGTCGACGCGGGCTTTCTCGAGCTGGTGCGCTATGGCATTCGCCCGGCGGGATCGGCCCTGATGGAAGATTCGCTGCGCGTGATTGACGCGTTACTGAAGGTGGAAACGCCATTCGGTCCGGCGTGGCGGCGCTACAACCACGATGGTTACGGCCCCCATGCGGATGGAAAGGCCTACCAGGGCTGGGGCGTCGGGCGGGCGTGGCCGCTGCTGACCGGGGAGCGCGCTCATTACGAGCTGGCGGCCGGGCGCGATGTGCGTCCGCTAATCGCAGCCATAGAAAACTTTGCCACGCGCTCCGGCATGCTGCCGGAACAGGTGTGGGACCAGCCTGATCTGCCGGAAGCTGGAATGTATCTGGGCAAGCCGGCAGGATCCGCAACGCCGCTCATGTGGGCACATGCGGAATATATCAAGCTGCTGCGCTCGGTGCGCGATGAGGCTATTTTTGACCTGATTCCGGTGGTGGCGGAGCGCTACCTTGCGCAGCGGGGCCGCAAAGATCTGGAAGTGTGGAAGCCCACCCGCCAGGTGCGGGGCATCGCTGCCGGTTCCACGCTGCGCGTGTTGCACACGGGCGCATTTCGCCTGCGCTGGTCAGGAGAAGACGGACAGTTCCGCGAGGCACAGTCAGTCGCCAGCGGACTCGGGCTGGGTTATGTGGATCTGAAAACGCAGCCCGGACAAGTGGCGCCTCTACGCTTCGCCTTCACCGCTTCTGATACTGAAGCGCCGCAGGACACCATCTTCGAGGTGCAGGTCACTGCGACTCAGATGTCGCAATAAGCCAGTTGGGCGACACCGGAACCTGGAAAGGCGAGCCTTTCACCGGGCTCAGAGCGCCATTGGTAGCGATGGAGAATGCGGCGATATCGTTGGTTATCTGATCGCCAACGTAAACAGAACTGCCGGTCGCCAGCACAAACCCGGGACCATTGCCGGGCGAGGTGAATGGCGAACCGGGAACAGGCGTCAGCGCGCCGGAACTGCCGATGGAATAAGCGGAGATCGTGTTGTCACCCGGATTGACGGCATAGAGGAACGAGCCCTGCGGAGCAATGGAAAGGGCCACCGTGCCAGCGCCTGCCGCAAAAGGCGAGCCGGAAATCGGCGCCAGCGTCCCGTCACTGTTGATGGAAAAGCCCAGCACGGCGTTGCTGGCGGGATCGGCCGCGTAGAGAAAACTTCCGCTGGGATGCACGGCGATGAATGATGGGCTTGTTCCGGCGGCGCCTACGGGAAGCGGATCCGTTATCGGAGTGAGACTGCCATCCGAACCGACAGAAAAAGCTGAAATAGTGCCTTGCGTGGTGTTGGCCGTGTAAAGAAAGTTTCCTGCCGGAGTGATGGTGATGGATTGCGGATTCTGTGGCGTAGGCGAAGCTTGTGGTCCGGGTACGCTGAAGGGCGAACCGGGGACGGCGCCGAGGTTCCCGTTTGTCGGATCGATGAGATAGGCAGAGATATCGCTTGAATCCCGGTTCGCGACATACAGACGCGGCGCATTGGGAGCAATCACCATGGCGATGGGCGTAGTGCCTGCGTCGAAGATATTCGGCGGCGTGAGGGGCGGCAGGGCGCTGTTCGTAGGCGGAATGGTGAGCTCGCCGTTACCGGTGTTGATGTCCAGAAGCGTGATATTCGCGCCGGCGGAGTTGGCAATATAAAAGAAGTCGCCGGGGGGATGGATGGCCAGGGAGGCGGGGCGCGACCCTGTGGTGAAGTTCTCTGTGCCCAGCGCGGTCAATGAACCATCATGGTTGATGCGGAACCCAAAGACCTCATTTGTGCCCTGGCCTGTGACGTAAAAGAAGTTCCTGCCTCCTTTAATACATCCGGTCAATCCCAATACAGCCAGGCATAAGGCCGCAAAAATCCTTGCCTTCATTCAAATCTCCTCGCATTGCAGCGGGTAAAAAAGATTGTGGACAGGATACATGAAACCGCCGATTCGATGATACGGCGCGCCTGCCTCAACTTAGGAACGCGGGACTGGAGGAGAACTTGCGTGTATGGAGTCAGTTGCGCCTGCGCGTCTGCTTTGGCTGCTTGCTAACGGCTAAAGGCTAATGGCCGACTCTTGACCTGTGTTCCGTCTGAGCAGTTACACTGAATAACATGAACATCCTGGTCATTGGTTCCGTTCTCGCCCTCGGTGTCACCGTGGTCACGTCTCCTCGTTCCACTGCACAAACTGCGGAGTTTGGTCCCAGCAATCCGTTTTATGCGCCAAGCACGCTGCCGTTTCACGCGCCTCCGTTCGACAAGATCAAGGACGAGGATTATCAGCCCGCCATCGAGGCTGGCATGGCAGAACAGCGGAAGGAAATGAACGCCATCGCCAATAATCCGGCCGCGCCCACGTTCGACAACACGATTGTCGCCATGGAGAAAACCGGACAACTTCTGCAGAGAGTTGGCGAAGCCTTCTTCGCGGTGGTCAGCGCCAACACCAATCCGACCTTGCAGAAGGTCCGGCAGCTTGAGGCCCCCAAACTGGCGGCCCACCAGGACGCGATCTACCTGGACGCGAAGCTGTTCAAGCGGGTGGAGGCGATTTACAAGCAGCGCGATTCGCTGAACCTCACGCCCGAACAGTTGCGGCTGGTGGAGCACGACTATAAGGAGTTCGTGCACGCGGGAGCCAATCTGAGCGATGCGGAAAAAACGGAACTGAAGAAGGTCAATGAGGAACTCGCCAGCCTGTCGCAGACATTCGTCGCCAAGTTGCTCGCCGCGACCAAAGAGGGCGCTTACGTTACCACAGACAAAGCAGCGCTGGCCGGCCTGAGCGACGCAGAAATTAAAGCTGCGCAAGAGGCGGCCAAAACTCGCAAGGTGGAGGGATATGTTCTACCGCTGCAGAACACCACGCAGCAGCCGGAGTTGAAGTCGTTGAGCAACCGCTCCACGCGCCAGGCGATTTTTGAAAACTCCTGGAACCGGGCAGAGCGCGGTGACGCGAACGACACGCGCGAGACCATCGCCAAGATGGCGCAGTTGCGCGCGCAAAAAGCAAAGCTGCTGGGATATCCGAACTTTGCCGCCTGGAAGCTGACTGACCAGATGGCCAAGACGCCGGAAGCGGCGCTGAACTTCATGGACAAGCTCGGGCCTGCAGCCGCAGCGCGGGACGCGTCCGAAGCGAAAGATATTCAGGCCTTGATTGACAAGCAGAACGGCGGCTTCCAACTCCAGCCCTGGGATTGGGACTTCTATTCCGAACAGGTGCGCAAGGCGAAATACGATCTGAATGAGGACGACGTCAAACCGTATTTCGAGCTGAACAATGTGCTGCAGAATGGCGTCTTCTATGCCGCGCATCAGCTCTACGGGCTCACATTCAAGGAGCGGAAGGATCTCCCCGTGTACGCTCCCGGCATGCGCGTGTTTGAAGTGTTCAATGCCGACGGCAGTTCTCTCGCGTTGTTCTACTGTGATTACTTCAAGCGCGATAACAAGCAGGGCGGGGCGTGGATGACGAATTACGTGGAGCAGTCGAAGTTGCTGAACACCAAGCCGGTGGTGGCGAATGTCGCCAACTTTGATCCGCCGGCGCCGGGCGAGCCCGCTTTGCTCACGTCAGACAACGTGACCACCATGTTCCACGAGTTTGGTCACGCGCTGCACGGCATGTTCTCAAACACCGAATATCCAAGCCTTTCGGGAACCTCAACCGCGCGCGACTTTGTGGAGTTCCCTTCGCAATTCAACGAACACTGGATGCTCTACCCATCCGTGTTTGAGCATTTCGCCAGGCACTACAAAACGGGCGCACCCATGCCGAAAGAACTGGTGGAGAAAATCCGCAAGGCGAAGACGTTCAATGCCGGATACGAGATGACGGAACTCGTCGCCGCTGCCGAGCTTGATATGAAGTGGCACACGCTGCCGGCGAGCGCCGGCATGCAGGAGCCTGACAAGTTTGAGAAGGATGCCCTGGAGCAGATGCACCTGTGGATCAGCTACACACCGCCGCGCTACCGCTCCAGCTATTTCGCGCACATCTGGGGCAGCGGATACGCGGCGGGATATTACGCCTACCTATGGACCCAGATGCTGGCGGACGATGCTAATCAGTGGTTTGAAGAGCACGGCGGATTGACGCGCGCCAACGGCGACCGCTTCCGCAAGATGGTGCTATCCCGGGGCAACACCGAAGACCTGGAAAAGATGTATGAGGCATGGCGAGGCAAGAAGCCCAGCGTAGAACCCATGCTGAAGTATCGCGGGCTCGCAGCAGACAGCATCGCGAAACAGAAGTAGTGCTAATGGCTACGTGCTATTTGCTCCCCTACGGCTTCCCGAAATGTGTGACTACCATCAACGGGATCGCGGCAGCGGCGGCAAGCGTGATGAGCACCAGGAAGACGGTCCCGATCACCGTATCAAACCTACTGTTGACGTGTTTGCCCATCACGTTCCGGTCGGCGGCGACGCGCAGGATGGGATAGTAGGTGAGCGGCATGATCACCATGCCGAAGATGATGGATACGTTGACAAGTTGAAGCGGACGCAGTCCGGTGAAAGCGATCAGGAGCGCCAGCGCAAGCATGACCAGCCAGCTCAATGTGTAGATTGGCACTTCGCGGGCGCGACGGCTCTTGCCCCACTCGAAGTTAAAAAACTGGCAGAGGTTGTAAGCGCCGGAAAGCGCGGTTTCCACGGCCGCCCCGGCGATGCAGGCGAGCGTTCCCAGCAGTGAAAGTAAAAGCGCCTTCTGCGCGAAAGGAAACGCTCCGGCAAAAATGGCGGTGCTGAGCAGGTCAGGGAAGATGTGCCTGGGCAGGAAGATGATTGCGCCCAGCACCAGCAGTCCCGCGGTAAGCAATGAGCCCAGGATGGAACCTAACGAGGCGACCATGAAGTTCTCTCCCAGGTCGCGCGGCGTCCAGTCTTCTTCGATGGCGCCGGACGAGTAGAAATGGACTTCGTATTCCATGAGCATGGCACTGAAGATTCCCACGGCAAAATACCAGTAGAGTGCGGGTCGGCCGGCTGAGCTCGCCTTCGGCAGGAGTCCCTGGGCAAAGCCGCGCCAGTCAGGATGCAGCGCCACTGCGGACACGGCAAAGACGATCATGAGCAGGCCGGAAAGTCCGAAGGTGCGCTCAATCCACTCGAATTGCAGCAGCAGAAGCAGCGCGGCAAGCGCGAAAGCGCCGCCGGCGAGGAGAGCTTTTTCCGGCCATCCGGTGAGCAGGTGCAGGATGATGGCGATGCCGCCGAGCTCAGCGGCGCAGGTGATCAGGTTCAAAAGGTTCGAGGCGATGAGCGTAACGAGCCCGAGCCGAAATCCGAGGCGCGAGCGCACAACCGCGAAGACGGGCTCTTTCGCCACCACGGCGACCCGCCCGCACATTTCCATGTAAACGATGATGGCCACGCTGCCGAGTACAATCGTCCACAGCAGACCGTAAGCGAACAGCGCGCCCGCCTGCGTGGTGAAGACGATCTGCCCCAGATCAACAAAGCCTCCCAGCGCGGTCATGATCCCCAGGGTGATGCCGAGAAGCTTTTTCATAGCGAGGCTTTGATCTGCTGGAGAGTTTGCCGTATGCCGCCCAAGTTTCGTGTGGAATCCGCGGCGGACGGGGAGCGCGCGAGCTGATAACGCATGGTGGCGAGTTGGTAGGCGAGCGCATCGATTGCTTTTTGCGTCGCAGAGAACTGTTGCGCGATGGAGCCGACCGGGGTGGACGAGTGCAACTCTTTCGCGGATTGGCGCGCGGTCTGGGCAAGATACGCGAGATGGCCTTCAGTGAAGTTGGATGTAGCGCGCTGCTGTCCGACGTAGTTGATGAAAGTTTCGGTTTCCGAAGCGAGCGAGATGGCAGCCGTGAGGTCAGAGCGAAGATCGTCCGGGCTGACGATTTTCTGGCGCGAGCATCCGCACAGCAATATGGCGATTGCGACTGTGGCTAGAAGCCTGAGCATCCTAGAGCAGATGCCGAAGAGGTGAGAAGCTGTTGTAAGAGAGCAGGCGTTTGTGGAATGAAAGATGGACGTAATGGTGAGCTGGGCCCGCCGATAGATTTGTACAGAAAACAGTTACACGTATAACATTGTATGCGATGGCTGTATCCCCCAAGTTGCCCTCCAGCGCTTGGCTGCTGTTGGTGTTCAATCTACCCAGCAAGAATCCAAGTGCGCGGGTGCAGATCTGGCGCAAGCTGAAGAAGTTGGGGGCGCTGCCACTGCGCACCTCCGGTTACCTCTTACCCAACACGCCCACGAACCAGGAACGATTTGAATGGCTTGCGGCAATTATCCGCAAGAACAAGGGTGAGGCATCGGTTGCCCAGGTCACCTCGTTCAATGGGCTATCTCAGGACACCATTACTCAATTGTTCCTGGAGGCGCGCAACAAGGATTACCAACAGCTTATGCATGTGCTGGGAAGGCACCGAGCACATAAGCCGGGGCAACTTGCGGCTTTGCGGCGCAGGCTGATGGAAATTGCTGCCGTGGATTTCTTTGAGAGCCCCTTGCGCAAACGCCTGGCGGATATGCTGGATGCCGCGGACCACGGGCGTGCCACATCATCGCGGAAAGGCGTGACCAAGCGGGAGTTCCTGAACCGGTCGTGGGTGACGCGGCCAAGGCCGGGGATCGATCGTGTCTCGTCCGCATGGTTGATACAGCGCTTTATCGATCCGAATGCGCGATTCGTTTTTGCTCCCGATCCTCGACAGGTCCCGGGCGCTATACCGTTCGACATGTTCACGGCAGACGGGTTCGGTCATCGTGGAGACGACTGCACGTTTGAGACACTCAGACATGAGTTCTCAATCAAGGACCGTAAAGTGCGCGAGATTGCACAAATCATCCACGACGCCGACCTGGACGATGAGAAGTTCGGGCGGCAGGAGGGCGTCGGTCTGGATCGGGTGCTGAATGGATGGGCACGGCAACAGACTTCGGATGACGAACTTTTGCGTCGAGGCATTGAACTGATCGAGGGTCTGTACTGGGCCTTGTAGAAGGCGCGCAGTGGAATGCGTCACCAGCTCCGGAGCGCAAAGCTTCTGTGAAGTCGCGTTTTTTGCTCGAATATGCTCGCAACGTTCTGGCGATGCGAGATGCAGAATGAGAAAGGACGGCAGCAATGAAACCGAGGCTAAAGTATTTGGTAATTTACTTTCTGATAAGCGGGCTCACTCTGTGGTGCCAGGGCTCAAGCGCAAAAATGCGCGCGCAATCAACTCGCCATAAGAGCGCTTCTGCGGATTGGAAGGCCGTTGATGAAGCCATGGGACGTTCGGGACAGGACCAGCCAGATGGCGCTCGCAAGTACGGAATGCCCCGCAAAGACCTGAATGTGACGGTGAATGGATCGCAAGTGAAACCCGGGCTCGCGCTGGGATCCTGGGCGGCATTCAACCATCCGGGGCAGAACGCAATGGTTATGGGCGATCTTGTCCTCACTGAGGATGAAGTTGCGCCGGTGATGCAGAAGTTGCACGCGGAGGGACTCGAGGTTACGGCGCTGCACAACCATCTACTGCATGAGACACCGCGCGTTATGTACATGCACATCCACGGAAAAGGTGATGCTGCGACGCTGGCCAAAGCAGTGCATGATGCGTTGGCCGAAACAAAAACACCCGGCCCGGAGCCCACAGCGCAGTCCAGCCAGCAGCAGACGGACATCGGTATCAACATCCAACAGATCGAGCAGGCGCTCGGTCACAAGGGCAAAGTAAATAACGGCATCTTCCAGGTGAGCGTGCCGCGCGCAGAGCACGTTATGGAGGGCGGCATGAGGGTGCCAGGCTCAATGGGGCTGGCTACTGGTCTTAATTTCCAACCCACTGGTGATGGCAAGGCAGCCATCGCGGGCGACTTTGTACTGCTTGGAAAGGAAGTGAACCCGGTGATGAAGGCGTTGCAGGAAAACAACATCATGGTGACAGCCGTGCACAGCCACATGCTGGAGGAACAGCCACGGCTCTTTTTCATGCACTTCTGGGCCAATGATGATGCCGTAAAGCTTGCCAAAGGACTGCGGGCTGCGCTCGATAAGACCAACTCGCAAAAAGGCAAGTAGCCGAAACCCGGCGGCAATCCCCGGATTGCCGTCAGCTTCCGGGCGGGTTCACCCGTGCGTTGGAGAATAAAACAAATGAGGAGTTACAAGCGCCCAAGTGTCGTGGTCGTCCTGGCTGGCCTTACAGTCCTGTTGGCTGTGAGGAATAACGATAAAGGTCCGAGCTTGTGGCAGCGATTCACAGGGGGTGCCGCCCCGGCTGCATCTTTTGCGCCAGGGACCGACTCCCTGCTCCGGCAAGTCGCATCCATCGATTTGCCCGGTCCAAAGGGAGAACGCTTCGACTATCTGACCATTGATCCCTCACGGCACCTGCTCTTCTCGACCCACCTGGGCGCTGGGTTGCTTTACGCGATTGATCTGGGGACAAACAAAGCCATAAAGACATTTGAGAATTTGCCCGGTATTGAAGGCGTGGAAATCGCACCGGACTTAAACAAGGCCTATACCTCGAATTGGAAAGAAAACACGATCGGCGTGATTGACCTTGAGCAAATGAAGCTCATCAAGAAGCTTCCCACTGAATCCAAGCCGGACGGAATCGCCTATGCAGCTCCCTTTCACAAAATCTACGTTTCAGACGAGCGCGCCCGCGCTGAAGCGGTGGTGGATGCCAGCAAGGACCGGGTCATCACAACCGTTCACTTTGCAAGTGAAACCGGCAATCCGCGCTACGATCCCGTTTCCAAACGGGTGTATGTAAACCTTCAGGACAAGAACGTAATCGCTGAAATCGATCCCGCAACCGACAAAGAAGTGGCTGAATACCCGGTCGGCAGATGCCAGGGCAATCACGGCATGGCGCTCGACAGCGAGCATCGCCTTGCATTCCTCTCCTGTGAAGACAACGATTTGATGACCGTGTTTCGGCTCGACACGCACAAGCCCATTGCCTATTTTCCGCAAGCCAAAGGCGGGGACGTTATTGCTTTCGATCCAGGGTTAAAGCGCATTTACGTGGCATGTTACTCCGGCGCGATCTCGGTGTTTGAAGAACAGGATCCAAGTCACTTCAGAAAGCTGGGTGATGTTCCGGTGCAAAGGAAAGTCCACAGCCTCGCGATTGATCCGGAGAGCCATCGCGTGTACGCGCCGGAAGAGGAGGAAAATGGCTTCCCGGCAGCAAAGATCGCGGTCTTTGAAATTGTACGGTAATGAAAGAAGTGGCCCGCCTTTCGTAAAGATGCACGAAAAGCGAGGCCAATTCCGAGAGCTTGCCTAAAAAGGGCCGTTATGGCCAGATCCCGCGAGACTCCGTCGCTTTGGCTACGCGATCAATGGCCAGAATGTACGCTCCAGTCCGCATGTCGACTTTGTATTGTCTCGCCGAATCGTGGACATCATGGAAAGCTTTGCCCATGATCTTCTCCATCTTGCGGTGCACGTCGTCCACGTCCCAGAACAGCTCCTGCAGATCCTGGACCCACTCAAAGTAAGACACGGTGACGCCGCCGGCATTGGCGAGAATGTCAGGCAGCAGAAACACGCCCTTCTCATGCAGGATCTTGTCGGCGCCCGGGGTGGTAGGACCGTTGGCCGCTTCGGCAACAATTCTCGCTTTCACCTGATGCGCATTCGCCAAGGTGATCTGGTTTTCAAGGGCCGCGGGAACCAGCACATCGCACTTGAGTTCAAGCACCTCTTCCCCCGTAATGGCCTTTGCGCCGGGAAATTGTGCCACCGAACCGGTCTTGTTCTTGTGCGCAACCACCTTGGGGATATCGAGACCCTTCGCATCGAAGATGCCGCCCCTGGAATCGCTTGCCGCAATCACCTTCATGCCGATTTTGTGGAGCAGCTCAGCGGCGATGCTTCCCGCATTTCCAAAGCCCTGGATGGCGGCGGTCGCCCCCTGGTGGGCGATCCCCAGCACTTCGCACGCGCAGCGTATTACGTAGACGCACCCGCGAGCTGTAGCTTCATGCCTGCCCAGCGAGCCACCGAGAAAAACCGGCTTGCCGGTAACCACACCCGGCACACAGTGGCCGCGCGTCATGCTGTAGGTATCCATAATCCAGGCCATGACCTGCGCGTCTGTATAAACGTCAGGCGCAGGGATGTCACGGTCGGGCCCGATGAAATCGGAAATCTCATATGCGTAGCGACGGGTAAGCCGTTCCAGTTCGCCGCGCGAGAGCTGCCTGGGATCGCAAACGATTCCACCTTTCGCGCCGCCAAACGGTATGCTCACCGTGGCGCACTTCCACGTCATCCATGAGGCCAGCGCCTGCACCTCGTCGAACGTGACGTTCGGATGGTAGCGTATGCCGCCCTTACATGGCCCGCGCGAATTGTTGTGCTGTACGCGGAACCCCTGAAAGACTTTGACGGTCCCATCATCCATCTTGATGGGCAGAGAGAGTGAGAGGGCCCGGCGCGGAGTGCGCAGTACTTCTCGCAATCCGGAATCGAGTTTCAGCTTGCCCGCAGCGTTTTCAAACTGGTGCTGTGCAATGCGGAAGGGGTTTAAATCTTCGCTTGGGCGTGGGAGCGTCCTGACGGTGGCCATAAAAGCGCTGACCTCCTTGGTAAGGCAGACTTCTGACGCGGAGGGGAGTATACATCCGCTGCTGCGTCTAGCGCACCTTCAAGGCAAAGGGCAAAAAAAGTTTTCATTCGCCGATGACCTGCAGAGGTGGGATTGCACTTTCAGAGTTCTGGTATTTCACCCCACTTGATCCAGAAGCTTTTCAGATCCGCAACCAGTTCTGAGAGCGATTTAGAGTGGCTTGGTTTGCGCAAATACGCTGTGGCTCCAAGATCAAACGCGCGATCAACATCTGCCTTCTGGCTCGAAGATGTGAGAATGAGAATGGGAACACGCCGAGTGGCGGTGGATTGACTACGCGCCCAACTGAGCACCTCAAAACCGGAACGTCGCGGAAGTTTTAGATCCAGCAGCATGATGGTCGGCGAGGGAGGCGATACGCGGTTGTCGTATGGTGCTTCGCCTGCCAGGTACTGGATGGCGGCTTCACCATCAGAGAGGTGAACCAGCGCCATTTCGCCCGCGGTACGCTCGAATGCACGGCGGATGAGCAATACATCATTGGGGTCGTCTTCAACCAAAATGACGTTAACGCGCTGTGATGGACTGACAGGTTCGTCGTTCACGCTACAGGTACCTCGATGGTAAAAGTGCTGCCCTTGCCGAACACCGATTCAACCCGGACTTTGCCGCCCATCCGGGCCACGCCTCTATCCACGATCGCAAGACCGATGCCCGTCCCGGGATAGCGGTCAGGTGTGTGCAATCGTTCAAAGATTTTGAATATCTGCTCCTGGAAACGCGGCTCAATGCCAATGCCGTTGTCACGCACCGCGATAACGGCATTATCTCCGCTGCGAAACGCCTTGATTTCCGCATGGGGAGTTTTTCCCGCTGGATAAAACTTGAGTGCATTACTGACGAGGTTAAATACAGCCTGGATGAGAGTAGGCTGGTGGGCCATGGCCGCGAGCCCGGGCTCAATCTGTGTGGATACGCGGGAACGCGTTGGCTCGTCGAACGCCTGCAGGGCTTCCTCAACGGCGGCGTGGAGGTCTACTGGCGAGCACGTGATTTCCGCGCGCGTCAGTTTGCTGTACTGAAGCAGGTCAGAAATCAAACGGTCCATCCGCTCCGAGGAGCGCACAACGAGCTTAAGATATTCGCGCGCTCGTTCGGGTAATTGATCTCCAAAATCTTCCATGACCGCGTCGGTAAATCCTTCCACGGCCCGCAACGGCGCCCTGAGATCGTGGGCGACGGAATAGCTGAACGCTTCCAGATCGGCGTTGGTCTGGTCGCGTTCCGCGATTCGCATCTCCAGTTCGTGCGCATATTGCTGAAGCTGATCCAGAAGCCGCTTGCGGTCCGTAACGTCGCGGGTGATCTTGGAGAAGCCTACGAGTTCGCCGCTTTCGCTGCGGAGCGGAGTCACCACCACGCTGGCCCAGAACCGGGAGCCATCTTTTCGTACTCTCCATCCTTCGCCTTCGTAATGTCCCTGCTCTAATGCTGTTTTAAGGACATGCTTTGGCAGCTCTCTTTCCCTGTCTTCCGGCATATAAAAGCGTGAGAAGTTCTGGCCGATAATGTCGGCAGGAGAATAGCCTTTCAGCCGTTCAGCGCCAGGATTCCAGCTTGTGATTGTGCCGGTGGGATCCAGTGTGAAGATGGCATAGTCGCTCATGGTTTCAATTAACAGGCGATAGCGCTCTTCCAGCGCCCGGCGGTTTCGGGCTTCCTCATCAATGTGTTCGCTGATGTCTGTGTTGGTTCCAAACCAGCGAATGACGTTGCCGGCTTCGTCCTTGAGCGGGGTTATTAACGTGAGGAAGGACCGGAATTGCCCGTCGGCGCCTCGCAACGGAAAGACCATCTCAATTGGCTTGCCGCTTTCAATGGCGGCGCGCCATTTTTGTAACACTCCGGGCAGGTTCGCAGGATCGTGTACTGATTGCCAGCCCCAACCTGCCATTGCGTCTGGCGTAGTCCCGGTGTATTCGTACCAGCGGCGGTTATACCAGTAGATCCAGCCATCGCTGCGCGCCATCCAGGCGAGTTGCGGAATTCCGTCCGCGAGCTGCCGAAATTCTTCTTCGGTGTGACGGGCCGCTCGTTCCGCCTGCAAAAGAGCAGTCAAGGTGCCAAGCTCTCCCGTTTTCTTCAATACTTCAGCTTCAAGGTTTTGGGCTTGTCTATTTCGTTGCTCACGTTCCAGTCCAAGCCGTACAAGATCGGTCACGTCTTCAACGCGGTGGATAATGAATTGCACATTGCCGCCCGAGTCCACCACCGGGCAGTTCAGAGGGCTCCAGTAGCGGACCTCGAATCCGCCGCCCAGTTCCGCGGGTTTCCGTATGTCGTACTTTTGCACCGCCATCCGGTGTTCGGCTTTGCTCTGGAGAACGGTTTGCAGTGATGCATTGAGGTTGCGAACGCCAGTCGCCTGAGGATCCTGAGGGTTGTCGGGAAAAATGTCGAACAGCTTTCGGCCAACGATGTTTTCACGTCGGGTCATTGTCGCAGCCAAATACGCATTCGTAACAGCCACGATCGTGAGGTCAGGGGAGAGCACAAGGAACAAGCCTGGCGCGTGTTCGAAAAGCTCTCGGAAGTCCTCGATGCGTGGTTCCAAATGCTTTCCTCCCACCGACTCAGCATTCAGCAGGCGCTCTCAGATTAAATCGGAAGTCAGCTATGTGCTGAGACATCACAAAACCTGCCCACGGCTTCAAAGCCGATTATACGTGGTCGTGAGAGAGAACCGTCCACAGCACGCTGGGTTGCTTAAGCGAGCATTCGCAGCTCTGGATTGTGAGAGCAAAATATCTCGCGTGATGAGATAATAAAAATAACTGTGGCGTGTGCGGGGCGAATTTACCTGCCGTCATGGCGCTTCAAGCGCTAGTTCACTTGGGGTCCTAAAGCGGCAACAATACCGCGCCGAGGGCCAGTTCTGAAGATTTATGGTTACCAGTTCAGCGGAATTGCGGCCGATCATGCTAATTGAAGATGAGCAGACAGATGCTCTTCTGATCAGGCGAGCATTCGAACAAGCAGGAGTGGAGAACCCAATCCACAGTGTTTCGGATGGTGACGACGCTCTGGCGCGGCTGGAAGGAATTGGTCAGTATCAGGATCGCGTTCAATATCCGCTCCCTGCTTTCATCCTGCTTGATCTGAAGTTGCCGGGAATGCACGGCTTGCGACTCCTGAGGTGGATTCGGTCAAAAAAGGATTTGCGGCTCATACCTGTGGTTGTTCTTACCAACTCCGCTGACGCCGCCGACGTGAAGGCAGCATACGAGACCGGTGCGAATTCCTACATGGTAAAACCGGCAGATCGCACCGAGATCTTCCGCGTTGTGAAAATAATCCAGGACTACTGGCTACACCACAATATTGCGCCGCCGCTCGTGCTGCGCGCCAGCAACGCGTGATTCAGTCATTTCCAAAATAGTTCCATAGTTCCTGGCGGCGGGATGTCCGAGGCCCCTCAGCTCGAAGCTCGCCCGTGTCGACACCGGCAGCCAGACTGATTCAACCTGGCCGTCCGTTTACTCCACCAGCTCGCTGTGCCCTACACCACTGTGCGATGAACGCCCAGCACTGTCCCATTTTGGGAAACCATCACGGCACTTATAGGTTGAACCTATATATCGGTTCCTTCTGAAGGTGGCAGCAAGACGTGAAAGTTGTCCGATGTCACAGCAGCTGAATGGAAGAAATGCGAGTTCCGTTTTGGAATCGGGGACCGCATCAACAAAGTCGGGGAGCGACAATCTATAAGTACCAAGTATTGGAATTCTTTCATGCACCATGATGAACTCTGGCCAGCTCTGCACGCCTCACGTGCATAGCTCAACATGGAGGAATTCATGAGTAGCGGAAAGGTGCAGTTCCCCGTTGCTGCGGGTGAAAGTGAGACACAACCCGGGCAAGAAGCACATTCTGTAAACGCGATTTCCAGCGAGAAACCAGCCAGCAAAAGCAGAAAACACAAGATGCGGTTCGATTCCAGCCGACGCATGTTTATGGGCAAAGCCGGCGGACTGACTGCAATGGCAGTGGCCGCAGCCATGGTTCCATTGGAGCCGTTGGTCGGCGGAAAAGAGAGCGAGGCGGCGGCCTCGGACATCACGTATACAGAGAGCAACCGCGCGAATCTCTCCTTCAACTATCGCGACAAAGAAGCGCAGGCTGAGAAGATCACCCCTCCGATCGCGCCCGACAACGGCGATTTCGCCTTATACACAGATCACAGCGGCACCTGGAGCAAAACGCTGCAGCATTCAGCTCTGGGGATCGTGAATCCAACATCCTTCAACAGCCTTGTCACCGCCCTTACGAATGGGGATTTTGCAGATTTCCAGAATATTCTCGTCGGCAACCCCGGCGGTACCAATGTCAACGCGCAACTCAACGGGCCCCAAACCGAGCTGTCATTTGACCTGGAAGGCTTGGATTCGCACGCTACGGTGCTCGATCCAGCACCCACCATCGCCAGCGCGCAGACCGCAGATGAAGAGGTGGAACATTATTGGGCGGCCATGCTGCGCGACGTGAACTTCACGGACTATCCCACGAACGCAACTGCAATTGCAGCGGCAAACGAGCTGAACGGGCTGACCTATATTAAGAGCGCCTCACAGAATGAATACCCGTTCCCGGTGACGCCGCAGAACCTGTTCCGTGGCCAAATTGTACCCGGCGACGGCAATGTTCAGGGGCCGTATCTCTCCCAATTCCTGCTACACCCGAGAACATTTGGGGCTTTGCCTATCAACATGATGTTCAAAGTCTTCGCGCCCAACCAGAACTTCATGACCACCCCAACGGAGTACCTGAACGTGGTAAGCGGGTTTCCGCCAACCGGCCAACTGCAATTTGACCCGACGCTCCGGTTCCTCCGCAATGGCCGGGACCTGTCCTCGTATACTCACGTGGATGTGCTGCACGAATCGTACTTCCTTGCCTTCCTGCTGCTGCTCTCACTGAACGCGCCGCTGAATCCCGGCAATCCGTACAACGGTTCGAGGACCGAGCACGGGTTTGGCACGCTAGACCCGGCGGATTGTTCTGCAACGCTGCCGGAAGTGGCAACGCGCGCGCTGAAATCAGCCTGGTTCCACAAGTGGATTGTCAACCTGCGCCCGCGTCCGGAGGATTACGGAGCCCTGCTGCAGGCACATTTTACAAACCAGAATCCCATGCCGCAGGCAGCAGCCCATTTGCACGCGGATGCTCTCAATTCGCAAGCAGTCGCCAAAACTTTCTCACAGTTTGGCACCTATCTGCTGCCGCAGGCTTTCCCAGAGGGCGCGCCCACTCATCCGTGCTATCCCACGGGGCACGGAACCGTGGCCGGCGCATGCATCACGGTACTCAAGTATTTCTTTGACGGCAGCAAGCCGATCCAACCCTTGCTGCGCGCGGCGGGCACTGACGTGATGCAGACCAGCGAGGACGGCCTTTCCCTGGTACCTTACACTGGCGCCGATGCAGCCAGTCTAACCATCAACGGAGAGCTATCGAAACTCGCCTTCAACATCTCCTTTGGCCACGGCATTCACTCCGGCATTCACTTCCGCAGTTCGACGCGCTCTTCCATTTTGCTTGGAGAGCAAACCGCCATCAGCGTGCTGAATGACCGCACGCCAGGCTATAACGAGCCGTTCACCTTAAGCATTACCAAGTTTGACGGCACAACTCAAACGTTCGCAAACACCACCCCGGGAGTATTTAACAACGGCAAGACCAACAACATCACGACGACTTGCCCTGCTTAAGAGGTCTGGCAAGTTTGATTACAACAGCAGCAGTCAGAACGTATCTGACTGCTGCTTTCTTTGCAGGCACTATTCGCCGTGAGAGACTGGTCACTCCGATTCAGGTTGCGCTACAGGGGGTGAGGGCGTCGCGATCAGGTCCTGATTGTCCGCTATGCGCCCTTGCGGAACGCGCGCACACCACCATCATTCGCCGGAGAAAGGCCGCCTTCCACGCCCGTATCAGCTCCATTGACCGGCGTCAGAGTAGGATTCTGATTCAGCTGTCGCCAGCCGGCGATCATCTTGCGCGCACCAATTTTGCTTTCGCGGATCTCCTGGAGGATCGCCAGGGCATGAGGAAGAAAGAACTCGCCCAGAGCGGTAAGTCTGGTTGCTCTTGGAAGCCGATAGAACAGCTTGCCGCCAAGCTCATCTTCCAGCTTGAGGATCTGCTGCGAGAGGGAGGGTTGCGCTACGTGCTCGGCCTTTGCGGCACGGGTGAAAGTGCCATACGTGGCGATGGCGCAAAAGTATCTAAGTTGGTGAACTTCCATCTTAGCCCTCGCTTTGTGTGGATGAGCCGCATGTACGGCCCAATCGCCACTCTTGAGTTGGGGCGCTGTGCATGCTCTCTTATTCAGGAGAAGCTTTAGGACAGCAACCCTGTCCAGAGTACCCGGTTTCTTCTGATGTATGGTTGGGGCAACATCGTTGCTTGACGCCGCGGAGTTGAGCAGGGTAATTCCCAGCCCCGGAAGGCGAGGATTACTCATTTCCCCTGCTTTGCCTTCTCCACAATCAGGGCTTTAGCTCGTTCGCCGACGAAATCCGCAGCGGGCGGGTCCTGATTAGCTAGGATAACCATGGTATACGGCGAATCCAACACCATATAAAGGTGTGTGCTCACGCCCGGAAACCCTCCTCCGTGACCCACCACGGTACGCCCGTAAACGTCATGGATTTCCATGGCGTATCCGTAAGATCCCCCGAAGCCACCCGGAGGCTTGCCGTGCTCCTGGACCATCTTGGCAAATGTAGCTTTGCTCACCAGCTTGCCATTGCGCAGGGCGTCGGCAAACCGAACCAGGTCGGCTGCCGTGGAAATGGCCCCGCCCGCCGGGCTGCCAATGTCGTGCTCCGCTTCATGCCAATCAGGACTGGGCCCTTCACGGCTCATATGCGTGTAGGGGACCACCAGGTGCGGGCGCGGGCCGGGAATATTGTTGGGATCGCTGTCTTTCATTCCCGCAGGCTCAAAGATGTGTTTGCGGATGTAGTCCGGATAATTTTCGCCCGAAACCTTCTCTACGATGGCGCCGGCCAGCGCCAGTCCGGCGTTGCTGTACGCCCAGCTTGTGCCCGGCTCAAAGCGGAGCTCGTCTTTCTCAAACAGCGGGACAAACTCGGACGCGCGCTTGACTCCGTGCTTCATCATCTCCGGTGTGCGCTTCCCCAGAAAATCCTTGAGACCGGCGGTGTGCGAGAGCAGCATGCCAACGGTCACTTTCTCACGAACCGTTTTGTTGGCATATCCGGGAAAAAATTTGCCGACAACGTCGTCGTAGGAAAGCTTGCCCTGGTCCACCAGCTGGCCAACGGCCGCCGAGGTGAACATCTTGCCCATGGAGCCGATGGTGAACTGTGACGACGGAGTGAATGGTATCCTGGCCGCCCGATCGGCGTAGCCTTCAGACCGCGTCAGGATGGGCTTGCCCTTACGCGCCACCATGATGATGCCGGAGAATTGCCCGGCCTTTTCCATTTTGTCAGCGTAGGAGTTGATCTCACTGGCGAGCGCCGCATCGCTGAGGTCTTTGGGCAGCGCACTTTCCGGTGGCGCTGCCGGCCCGCCGCCAAAGCCGGCGATTTTCTCAGCCTTGTCCTTGTCCAATACAAGGTTGTAGTTGAACCATGTATCGGTCTTGTTGGCGACCACGAGCGCTCTGATACGGTCCGGCTTCGAGTCAATCACTTGAACGACGCGATAGCCGCCGCTCTCATTGCACTCCTTCAGGTCGCTATCGGCGATCTTGTCGGCCGGCATGAACTTGAATATTTCTTCGGAGTAGTGCTCGGCGTCCCATTTCCTCAATTGGTCGAGCTTGGGCGCGGTGCACATGCTGAACCACTCACCCATAAGCTTGCCGGGAATCGTATCCGGCAGCTTGACTTGCGCTGTCTGTGCAACCGAAAAACCGGCAAACACGGTAGTGATGGCGACGAACCTCAAACTCTTGAGGAAACGCATATCCGCTCCTTTGTCCGTAAAACGATACAGCGGTTGGACGTTCTTGAGTGCAAAAAGTACTTTTCTCTCCGGCATCTTGCGATCAAGCTGTCGCGTTCGCCGATCCGGTGTCGGGTTTGGGCCTATTGTCACTCATCGCAACACGGCGCTGACTGCTTCTCCTCGCTGCAGAGCGTCACGGACGACGCGTTGGCTAATATTTCTCCGGCTTAAGGCTGCCCCGGCCTTGATTCTTTAGAGCCTGCTACCCACTCCCCCGCATATTGTTCTACACTGAACCCGGTACCAAGGAGGCTGACCGTGTTTCGCAAGGCGTCTCTCCCGGCTTGCGTGCTCCTGCTCGCAATCGCCTCGTCCTTTCTCGCTGCGCAACAGCCTGCAAATAGCGACAAGCAAAAAGGAGATAACGACAAGTTCTACCATGGCAAAGGTATCAATGACCTGAATGCCATCGGCAGCCGCAATGTGGGCTGCGATCGCGGTCTGGGGAACTGGTACACGCTGGACTCACAGGTCAAAATGGGGCAGGAATTTGCTCAGCAGGTGGAACAGACTTCGCACCTGATTACTGATCCCTTCGTAAACGAAGTCATCAATCGGTTGGGGCAAAACCTGCAGCGCAATTCCGATACGCACCTGCCATTCACCATCAAGATCCTGGACGTGGAGGAGCCCAACGCGTTCGCGCTTCCCGGCGGCTACATGTTTGTGAATGCCGGGGCCATTCTTCTGGCGGACGATGAATCGGAAATGGCGGGAGTGATGGCGCATGAGATCGGGCACGTGGCGGCATGCCACGCGGCGCGTGGGGCTACACGCGGAGCGCTGACTCAGATGGCAATGATCCCCGTAATCATCATGACCGGAGGCATCGCCGGCCTGGGCGCGAATGAGGCTGCAAACTACGGAGTGCCGGCCATGTTCCGCAAGTTCAGCCGCGGCTTTGAAGCCCAGGCTGATTACCTTGGCATACAGTACATGTACAAGGCCGGCTACGATCCCAATGGCATGATCAACTTTTTCGAAAAGCTTCAGGCCCTGGACAAGAAACGCCCGGGAGTTTACGTGAAGCTTTACGGCGACCATCCGCAGACGCCGGACCGCATCGCCAAGTCACAGGAGGAGATCGGCAAAATCCTGCCTCCGCGCGACCAGTACAAAATTGATACCTCGGATTTCGAACTCGCCAAAAAACGCCTGGCGCTGATCATGAAACACCGCTTGAAAAAAGAAGACGGTAGTGAGACGCCGGAGTTGCGCCGCACGGTCAACGATAGCGATCCTGACCAGAAGGATAATCGTCCGGTGATCAGGCGTACGCCGGCGGGAAAATAGCCCGCGATTTTCTCCCAGGGTCGCGCCGAGCAGGCCATTCTGCACCTTGCCTGCAGAGGTGAGAGTGCCGTCCTAGCCGACTATTTTCCTGCTTAGCGGCGCCGACTTGTACTCCCACCAAGGATTCCACCCAGCACGCCTCGCACAATTTGTCTGCCCACCTGGCTGCCCACGGCGCGAGCCGCGCTCTTGGCGAAAGCTTCCGGCAATCCCTGGCGACGGCCACCGCCGAAGTTGCCGAACATGCTTCCCAAAGCGTTCGTCCAACCGCCTGAAGAGGGAGAAGAAGCAGGAGGTTGAGCCCTGCCTTCGGATGGCGAGGTATGCACGGGAGGCGCGGCGACGGTTTCGGCACGGCCCTTCAGGCGTTCGTAGGCAGATTCGCGATCAACGCTTTTCTCATAATGGCCAAACAGGACCGAGGCTTCAATCACCTGCCGCCGTTCCGCGCTGGTGATCGGGCCGATTCGGCTTGACGGCGGCAGGACAAAGCCGCGTTCCACCGGGACCGGCGTTCCAGTTTCGTCAAGCAGTGATATCAACCCTTCTCCCACGGCGAGCTGAGTGATTACCGCAGCCGTGTCCAGTTTCGGATTACTGCGGAAAGTTTCTGCGGCGGCGCGCACCGCCTTTTCATCACGCGGCGTGAACGCGCGCAGGGCGTGCTGAACACGATTGGAAAGCTGTCCCAGAACAGTGTCAGGAACGTCGAGCGGATTCTGCGTGACGAAATAGACGCCAACCCCTTTCGAACGCACCAGCCGAACTACCTGTTCGATTTTGTCCAGAAGCGCCTTTGGAGCATCGGTGAACAGGAGATGCGCTTCATCAAAGAAGAAGACGAGTTTGGGTTTGGGCGGATCGCCCACCTCCGGCAACTGTTCGAACAATTCCGATAACAGCCAGAGAAGAAGCGTCGCGTATAGCTGCGGGGCGCTCATCAGCTTGTCAGCGGCAAGGATATTGATCATTCCCTTGCCGGCCTGGTCCGTCTGCATGAAATCTGCCAAGTCGAGCGCGGGTTCGCCGAACAGGCTGCTGCCGCCCTGCTGTTCCAGCGTGAGCAGGTTGCGCTGGATGGCGCCGATGCTGGCGGCGGAGATGCGGCCATATTCAGTCTGGAATTGCGCGGCATCGTCTCCGATGTGTTGCAGCATGGCGCGCAGGTCCTTCATATCAAGCAGCAGCAGGCCATTGTCATCCGCAATTTTGAATGCCAGGGTGAGAACTCCCTCCTGAGTGTCATTCAGGTTCAGCATGCGGGCGAGCAACAGCGGCCCCATCTCAGAGACAGTCGCGCGAATGGGATGTCCTTGCTGGCCGAAGACGTCCCAAAATGTGACAGGCGAAGCCTGCGGCTGGAAATCGATGCCCAGTTTCTTGGCGCGCTCGGCCACCTTGGGATTGCTGCCGCCCGCCTGGCTCAGTCCTGCCAGATCTCCTTTCACGTCGGCCATGAACACTGGGACCCCGATCCGCGCAAGGCCTTCCGCCATGGTTTGCAGAGTCACCGTTTTGCCCGTGCCGGTGGCCCCGGCGATCAAGCCGTGGCGGTTTGCCATTCCCGGAAGAAGCTGCAAAGGCAGCTCGCCCTTTGCGATCCAGATTCCATCATCCATGTTCTTTATCCAGAAAGAATCGCTTCTAAAAAACGCTTGTCAGGTTGTGTTACTCGCACAAACCAGGCGTTGAAGTCAGTTCCGCAACAATCGTCGGCCGCCGAGGCACGCAGACGGCGGTGTGCCGGAGTATGGGGCAACGTGCGCCTACAAAGTGGCCCACGTCACCCCCTGGTTCGTTCTCTCGTTTGTATGATTTCAGGCTGCGGTTAGGCCGTCTTGCGGCCGAGAATGCCTCCCGCCTTTTCCTTCAGGCCCTCTGCTGCACCTCCGGAAACAACACTGTCTAGCTGGCTGGAGAGGGAAGAGGGAAGCCGTTGCTTTAGAAAATCAATCACAGTTTGCGCCGCGGAGCGGGCTTTGTCATCGTCAAGACCAACTCGTGTTTTCAGTTGTTCGATGATCTCGTTCATGGCAGGGTTCTCCTTTGCTTTCTGTCATGAGATGCGACAAATACGGAGGGCGTGGCGAGAGCAGAAGCGCACCCGGCGCGTTCCGCGTTTGAGTTCTGATGTCTCTGTTCGAAAGAAGACATCGTCCTGTAACGCATTTAGCCTTTTACGCAATAGTCCAGATGTAAGTCGCAGAGCAGGAGACATTCCCCCATGAAACAGGACGGCATCACCCTGGCAGCAATGATTGAGGATCATGACATTAAATTCCACGCGGAATGTCATTTCAATGGCCGTGCGACCACCAC
>Ga0207652_10000810_pt1 | contig 29837 bp, 23 predicted proteins | sample KBSC63BmetaG_FD_184334 | JGI IMG/M metagenome (GOLD analysis project Ga0207652, IMG submission 184334) | Corn rhizosphere microbial communities from Kellogg Biological Station, Michigan, USA - KBS C6-3B metaG (SPAdes) (version 2) | ecosystem: Host-associated > Plants > Roots > Rhizosphere ...
ATTCAGCTTTGGTGGCCTCTGCGAAACGTGCTCGCACCGATGCGGTTGGAATTAGCTTGCAAAAACGCTCTGGTATCGTTGGGCAGGCAATCGCACAGGCTATTGCCTTTATAAAAAACGACGATGCCAAAGCTGCACTGGAGACAGTAACCGCAGCCGCGAAGAAACTCTCGAAACCGAATGCCGATTTACTTCTAGCGATTGGTCGATTTAGCTTAAAACTGGATCCGCCAAACCGAGATCAAGCGAGTAAGGTTTTTTCGGAAGCTTACGCACTCGGCCAGCGCAAGCGATTATTGTTTGATCTTTGGTTCGAGACAGAATGTGGGCGAGGTGCTTTTCAATCTGCGCTGAACGTCAAAGATAACGCGCTTGATCAGCAAGTTGGTGACACTCGACATTGGCTTGAGCGAAGCGCTCAGGTGCACATCGCACTTGCAACGAGAACGGGAACCGGTGTTTCACAAGACTCCGCCATTCGCGAAGTGGATCTTGCAATCTCCGATCTTCGACAAGCTAAGGAGCTCTGTAGGGGAGATGTCGAATATAGGCATACGGAAATGCAGCTCTCGCAAGCGCAGAGGTTGCGAGATCAGTTGCGGACCACCTTGGATCACGCTCATGGAGTGCGCGTCTAGAGGAATATAATTTGCGGTGAAGTGCTACAAACCGAGAAAAAAGGGGGGCAATTAAGTGGTGCCGACTGGCCGCTCCCTGTCGATCCAGCATCGCCGGTTATTGGCCACTCCGAGCAGGCGGCGCCCAGCTTGCCTCCGACCTGGGTTCTGCGCAGCGCCGTGCAAGCTATCCTGAGGATTCTTGATGGAAGCTCCCATGGCAAAGCTCGTGTTCGAATTGAACCAGTCCCTGGATGGCTACGTCGACCACCAGGCATTCGGGCCGCCTGATCCGGCGCTGTTTCGTCACTTCACGGAGCGGGTGCGCGGCCTGACTGGCATGCTGTACGGTCGCGGCATGTACGAGGTCATGCGTTACTGGGACGAAGACTCTCCCGACTGGGGCGCGGACGAACGCGAGTACGCCGCGGTGTGGCGGAGCCGGCCGAAGTGGGTGGTGTCGCGCTCGCTGAAGTCGGTCGGTCCGAATGCCAATCTTGTTGGCGACGACCTCGAGGCGGTGGTGCGGGGACTGAAGACGGAACGCGCCGGGGAAATCGAAGTCGCCGGACCCGGCTTGGCGCAAAGCCTCACCGAGCTTGGCCTCATCGATGAATATCGAATCTACCTGCACCCCGTCGTGCTGGGTCGCGGCAAGCCGTTCTTCGCTGGCCCTCGGCCGCGGCTTCGCCTAGTGGCGAATGACGTGATCGTCGAGGATGTGATCAGGTTGACCTACGTTCCTGCCTGATTGCGCGATGCGCGGGTTTTTACGCTCTGAGCGCAACTCTCAGGATGTCGCGGATGCGCGGGCGCGACTGCATGCCTGGGCCGCTTTCTGGACCGCCTCTGCCTGGGTGTCGTAGGTGTGCACCACCTTGGCGAGTTTGCTGAGGCCGATGTTTGCGACCATGGCCAACGTGATTTCATTGATCATGTCGCCGGCGTGGCGCGCCACGATCGTGGCACCGAGGATCCGGTCGCTGCCTTCGCGGACGTGGATCTTGACGAATCCTGCCTCTTCGCTGTCGGTGACTGCACGATCGACTTCGTGCATCAGCACCGTGAACGTCTTCACCGGGATGCCTTGCCGGTTCGCCTCGCGGACGTAGAGGCCCACATGGGCGATTTCCGGATCGGTGAAGGTGCACCAGGGGATGACCAATTTGCTCCAGCGCTCGCGGCCGCGAAACAGCGCATTGCGCACCGCCATCTGCGCCGAGGTGATCGCGGTGTGGCCGTATTTGTCTTCGAGGCAAACGTCGCCGGCCGCGTGGATGCGCCGATTGCTGGTGCGCAGGAAATCATCCACGCGAATGCCGTGCTCGCGGTCGTAGTCGACCCCGGCCGATTCAAGCCCCAGGCCTTCGACGTTGGGGAGCCTGCCGACGCCGGCCAGGATCGCATCGACGGCGATCGTGTTGTGGTAGTCATCGCTCACAAGGTCGACCAGCTTTTCGCCGTTCGCCACGCGGATGCCAACGACCCGCGTGTTCAGGCGCACCACCACGCCATCGCGCGCGAGGGCCGTCGACAGGAGCTGCGCGGCGTCGCGTTCTTCCCTTTCCAGGAAGAGCGGCTTGATCTGCACGATGGTGGTCTGCGCACCGAGCCGGCAGAATGCCTGCGCCTGCTCGCAGCCGATCGGGCCGCCGCCGATCACCAGCAGCCGACGCGGCAGTTGGGTGATCTCGAACACGTTCTCGTTGGTCACGTAACCGGATTCTGCAAGGCCGGGAATGGGCGGTGCGCTCGGTCGCGCGCCCGTCGCGATCACGGCCTTGTCGAACCGCAGCGTGCTTCCGTCGATCGCGAGGCTATCCGGGCCGGTGAAGCGCGCATCGCCGAAGAAGACGTCGATGCCGGCCGCGGCCAGGTGTCGAACGGAGTTGGGTTGGCCGAGATGCGCGCGGATGCGGCGCACGCGTTCCATCGTGGCCGCGAAATCCATCTGGATGCCGGCAGGCACCTGCGCTCCGTAGCGTTCGGCGTCGCGCATCTCGGCGTAGAGCCGGGAAGTGCGGATGATCGCCTTGGACGGCACGCAACCCGTGTTGGCGCAGGTCCCGCCCAGGAAATCGCGTTCGACCAAGGCGACCTTGATGCCTTGCGCGGCCGCCAGTTCGGCGGCGGCAAGCCCCGCGAATCCGGCGCCGATGACCACCAGCGGATAGCGACCTTCCGGTTCCGGATTGGCCCACGTCGCCGGGCGCAACTCGGCAATGCGCTTGCGCTCATGGTCATCCTGCGGCGTGGCCGGACGGGCGCTCGGGCGCGGCATCAGCGGTCCTCCTCGTCGGCCGCGCGTCGCAGCCAGCCGCCGCCGAATCCGGCCCGCTCGAGGCCCCGGCGCAGGTATGGACACGCGCGCATCCATCGCCAGATCGATTCGTTGCGGTGGTTTTCGATCATCATCAGCACGATGCCCTGGTCGAGCCCGTAGTGACCCGGCGACACCCAAGCGCGGCCGTGCGGGTCCGCCCACGTCGGGTTGATTCCCGTCGACAGGCGATGCTCCGACAGCACCTCCGGATAACGCGCGAGAAGATTGCGCAGCGCCGGCAGCACGATCTCCGGCGCGAACGGCAACGATGCCAGCACCGCCGGCACGGAAAGCGTCCCGTCATCCGGACCATAGGGTACGCCGCGCGCCGCGTAGCCGAAGCCCTGCCACGCCGCGCCGGAGGCGCCGACGACCGAACCCGTCGGACCCTCGCACGCGGACAGGCCCCAGCCGTTCTCGTCGTAGCCCGCGAATTCGTGCGGATTGCGCCGGGCGTATTCACGCTGGATGTAGACTGCAGTCCGGCTATTTTCGAAATAGTCGGAACGCTTTTCGCGCATGAAGCGGTCGCGGATACCGCGAAAGTCGATCCAGGCGTGCGAGAACTGGTGCTCGAACAAAGGACCTGCGTACAGAAAATCGCGCCCGTACAGGTTTTCCCATTGATAGGTGGACGTCCAGGCCTGGTAACAATCCTGCTTGATCAGATGCGTCGGTGAACCCAGCGCGAGCGCGTACATCACGACCGCCTCGGTGTAGCCCTCCCAGCCATAGTGCAGGAATCCGCTTTCCGGTTTCCAGCCCATCCTGATCGTCGCCGCCCGGTCCTGCGCCCAACGCCAGTCGATGCGGCGGTACAGTGTTTCGGCCAATTCGCGCAGTTCGGTTTCGTCGGGCGATGGCGCATCGAAATACATGCGCGCGGTGAGTGCGCCGGCAATCAGCAGCGCGGTGTCGACCATCGACAGTTCCGATCTCCACACGCGCGCGCCGGTCCGCATGTCGAGAAAGTGGTAGTAGAAACCCTTGAAGCCGGTTGCCAGCGTGCCGCCGCCCTGGTCGGAATCGCGGAAGAAGCGCAGCGCTGCAAGGATGTGCCGCACCGCGTCGGACCGCTCGACCCACCCCCGCGCTGCCGCCACCGACCAGGCGGCAAATGCAAAGCCGACCACCGCGATGCTGCACGGCGAATGCTCGCGCGAAGTATCCGCCACCAGGCCGGTGCGGGAATCGGTATTGAGGGGAAAGTATTCGAAGGCGGCGCGCTCGAGGTTCTCCAGCAAGGTTTCGTCGGACCAACCGGCAATCGCGGTCACGGTTGATGCTCGGTCGCGGGAGCGTACGGCCGAACCGTCGACGGGCGTCGTCGGCAGGTGGGTGACGCTTCGCATGTCTCTTGCGGATTTGCGGTGCACGGTTCCCATGTCACGACTTCGGCGGCTGGCGTGCAGCAATAGCGTTGATCGCGTCGCGCCTGTTTCGACCATGCGATGTGCAGCCAGCGGACGCACTCCATCACGGAGCAGCGTACATCGCCAACAGGTCATGGCCCAGCGGGTGGTTCAGCCAGGCATCTTCCGTCGCGTGCCAAATCCAGAGCGGCGCACGACTGGTCGACATCCGATCGCCAAGGATTCGTCGCGGCTCGCCGTCCACCGGTTTCGGCCGCTCGTCTGGCGGCAGTGCGCGCGCGCGTTCGGAAAGCGTTTTGGCGGTTCGCTCATGGATTGCTTTTGGCGCATCACTTCGCGGCTGCGCGCGCGACCACGAGAATCCCGAAGCTGCCGGGTTTGATCGTCGGCCGCGGATGCGGCTCGGCGCTGGTGGGCGCCGGTCGCGGACCGAGCTCTGCCGCCGAGAGGTACACGCGACCGGTGGCGTCGTCCAGCGCCATCGTGCGTGCGCTCTTCTGGGTGGGCACGTTCGCGATCACCTGGTAATGGTCGGGCGTTTGCTCGCGCACCACAGTCAGGGTGCCGCTGCGGCCGTTGGAGCTGAACACCAGGCTGCGCTGCGCGTCGTAACGCGCGCCATCGGGGCCGTCGCCGATCGGCACGCTGGCGATGGCCTTGCCGTTTTCGGAATCGGTGACGGCCATGACGTTGTTCTGGCACACCGAGAACAGGCGATGATGCGCGACGTCGATCGCGAGGCCCGACGGATGGCGGCAATCCTTCAGCGGCCACGTGGCGGTCACCTTCATGGCGACCGGGTCGATCACGGCAAGCTCGCCCTTATCGGTGATGTTGTCGAACAGGTGCCCGCGCCCGTCACTGACGGCAAATTCCGGCCGGCCCGGCAACCCAATGCGGCCCAGCAGTTTTCCGCTGGCCGCGTCGATCACGCTTGCATCGTTGCTGTCGCCGTTGAACGTGAGGACGCGTTTCGAGTATGGGTCGTAGACGATGCTGTCCGGGTCCTTGCCGCCGACCGCGATGGTTTGTTCGACCTTCAGCGTGGCGGGATCGAAGATCGTCACGGTATTCGCATGCCCGTTGCTGATGAACCCGCGATGCAGGTCGTCGGCCACCACGGCGCCGTGCACGCCGGAAAGGCCGTCGATTTCGCCGACACGCTTGTCATCGCGCACGTCCAGCACGATCACGCGGTCGGAATGGCTGACATACAAGTGGTGTGCAGGCTGGTCGATGTCGAGGTAATCCCAGAAGCCCGAGCCGCCGAGCGGCACGCGTTGCACGACTTTCCAGCCGCCAGTGGAAGCGGCCAGTGCGCAGACCGGCATCAAGGCAATGCAAAGGGCGATCGCTGATCGTTTCATGTGACGCTCCTGTTCACTGCAACGACAAAGGGTTGATGCACGTTACGCGCGGAGTGTAATCCGCTGCGCGCGCGCCGCCCTCACGCCTTCAACTCGACCCAATGTCAGGGGCGGCCCGAGACAGGTAGGCCACACATCGTTTGTAGTACTGACGATCGGTGAGGTTGCTGGTGCCGAATTGGTTGCCGATGCGCAGGGCTGGGGGTCGATTTATCGCGATGTCCTTTCGAACGTTCGCGCCAATAGCCGGGCCAGTTTCCGGAACTCGCCCAAACACCCGGATGCCCCGGCAATCACGACGAAAAACTTTACACTCCAAAATCGCGGCACAACATCAATCGTGGCAAGGGTTGTGGGCTGAAAAGCCAATGCCTCTCCATTTGATCGGGTCGTAGAACTTTACATTCGAGATCTTTCAAAAAAGGATAACCATCGCAAAAGCAATTACTTGCATACTGGCATAAAACTTGATTCACGAGCATCGACGGCGACAATCAGGCCTTTTCCGGGGCGGCATTGATCGTTGCCGGAATTCATCCCTCACGCCAGTCTGGAGGTAACAGCATGGACACCATGGCAACGAAGCTCATGAATAGGCTTGGACGTGTCGCTGTCGGCACCACGCTGGTGCTGTTCGCAATGGCAGCCCAGGCTTTCCCCATTGCTGCACCCGGAACCGAGGGGCTGAAGGTAATCGTCAGTAGCACGGATCATGTGATCGCGACGTATCTCGGAAACTCGGCCGCTTACAGCAACGACTTGCGGTTGAATGGCGCTTTCATCTTCAATAATCATGCAACTCCCGTTGGTACGACTGCTGATCTGGGCAGCTTTGCTGTCGGGACGGAACTCATTTTCGAGCTTTACGTGAACAACACGGGCAACAGCTTCTTCACCGGGCCCGCCTCACGAAACCCTGACTCACATACGCATGCGCGCGTCCAAAGCGACTGGGAACCCGACACGTCGCTGGTCAGCTTCGAAGATTTGTTCAACGGCCCATTCGAGTTCAACGACCTGAGCTTTTCCTTCACCAACACGACGACATCGGTGTCCAATCCGGTACCGGAACCCAATCCGCTCTTGCTCATGCTTGCCGGAATCGGTCTGGTCGGCGTGATGATGCGGTTGCGCAAAGCTAGCCGCGTGACCCAACGCTGACATGCGTGATTGGCGGCAGATGGCCGAGGCCGGCCATCTGCCGGGTACGGCTTGAGCGGACCGCCGCGGTGCACAGTTACGCACGCGCTTCGTACCAACCGCGAGAGCGATTGACTACCCGCACCACCGACAACATGACCGGCACTTCGATCAGAACGCCCACCACGGTGGCCAGCGCCGCGCCCGAGTGCACGCCGAACAGCCCTACCGCAGTCGCCACCGCCAGCTCGAAGAAATTGCTGGCTCCGATCAGCGCGGAGGGGCCGGCGACGCAGTACGGTACGCCCAGCCTGCGGTTGAGCCAGTAGGCCAAGCCTGAGTTGAAGTAAACCTGGATCAGGATCGGCACCGCGAGCATGCCGATCACGGCAGGCTGGGCCACGATCTGCTTGCCCTGGAAACCGAACAACAGCACCAGCGTCGCCAGCAATGCCGTCAGGGATACCGGCCCCAACCGGTCCAACGCAGTCTGCAACTGGCGTATTCCGCCTTTCGCGAGCAGCCGACGCCGCAACAGCAGGCTGACGGCTACCGGCACCACGATGTACAGCAGCACCGAAAGGAGCAACGTGTTCCAGGGCACGCTGATCGAGGAGATGCCCAGCAGCAGCGCCACGATGGGCGCAAAGGCAACCACCATGATGGCGTCGTTCAAGGCCACCTGACTCAAGGTGAAGTGCGGTTCGCCATGGCAGAGGTTGCTCCACACGAACACCATCGCCGTGCAAGGTGCGGCTGCCAGCAGGATCAACCCGGCGATGTAGGAGTCGAGTTGCGCCGCCGGCAGGTACGCCACGAATACGTGGCGGATGAAGATCCAGCCGAGCAGCGCCATCGAAAACGGCTTCACCGCCCAATTCACGAACAAGGTGACGCCGATGCCCTTCCAGTGCCGGCGCACGCCTGTCAGGGCGTGGAAGTCGATCTTGAGCAGCATCGGCACGATCATCAGCCAGATCAGCACGGCGACCGGCAGATTGACCTGTGCGACCTCCATCCTGCCCAATGTCGCGAAGACATTTGGGAACAGATGGCCGAGCAACGTGCCCGCGGCGATGCACAACGACACCCACAGGGTCAGGTAGCGCTCGAAGCGGCCAATGGAGGTGCCGCTCGAAGCGGTGGCAACGGGTGATTCCGCAAGCGGTGCATTCATGCGTGAGGCTCCGCGCCCATCCGTCCGATCTCCTGCAATGCATGGCGGGCTCCTGGACCCGCAAGCACGTCGGACGGAAGCGCCATCATCGCCTCGATGCGTTCGCGCAGGCGTTCCCATGCATCGTGGTATGCCGCGCGTCGAATGGATTCATCCCCGGCCACGTGCGCGGGGTCGGGCACGCCCCAGTGCGCCATCACGGGTGAGCCAAACCAGACCGGACAGGTTTCGCCGGCGGCGTTGTCGCAGACGGTGACCACGAAGTCCATGGCCGGCGCGCCTTCCTTGGCAAATTCGTTCCAGGATTTGCTGGAGAGACGTTCGGCGGGATAACCGAGATTGATCGCGAGCTCCGCCGCCAAGGGCTGCACCCGCCCCGCGGGATGGCTGCCTGCGCTGAATGCTTCGAAACGCCCATGGCCCAGGACGTTCAATAACGCCTCGGCCATGATGCTGCGCGCCGAATTGCCGGTGCACAGGAACAGCACGCGATACGGATTCGTGCTCGTCATGCGTTCGCGTCACGCGGCTTGTGTTTTGGTACCACAGCAGGACGATTGCGGGCCGCAACATGCATCAGATTTGGCAGATTCAGCGTGCGGGACGGGTGCCGAATAGGTCGTGGCTTCGCCGTGCGTGTGGAAGGTTTCCCAACGCACTCCTTGCGGGTCTTCCGTCCAATATTTGTCGGAATGCGCGTAGCAGCAGGTGGTGCCTTGTTCGGCCAAGGCGATCGCGTCGGCCGCCATCAGCCGTTCGCCGATGGTTTCCAATTCGGCTCCGTCCTCAGCCTGCAGGCCGAGGTGATCCACACCCGCGGCACGATTGCGTTGCGAAATTGCAAAGTTGACGCGCGGATCATCCAGCATCCACTTGGCGTAATCGGGCTTGCGCACGGTCGGCGCGCTGCCGAACAGGGTGGAATAGAAGCGGATGCTGGCATCCAGATCGTTGACGTTGACGTGCACGTGAAAGCGTTTCATGGGGATGGTTTCCGTTTGGGTGGGGGTGCGCATACCGGCGCACAGGAAGCGGTGTCGCTGCCGCAGCAGTTTTCGGTCAGGAAGCCGAGCAATGCATTCATGCGTGCATAGTCGGCGCGGCAGCGGATCGAGCGGCCTTCGCGTACGTCGCGCACAAGACCGGCGTGCCGTAGCACGTTGAGATGACTCGTGAGCGTGGGCGCCGGCAGCTTGAGGCGCTGGCCCACTTCGCCCACTGCCAAGCCTTCCGGGCCGGCCTGGACCAGCAGGCGGTACGCGGCCAGGCGCGTATCGTGGGCCAATGCCTTCAGTGCTTCCACGGCCGTTTTTGATTTCATAGTTGCAAAAATATCGAAATATCACGTGAGTGTCAATCGGTATTGTTGCGGCCGGGAAAACAGGCAACGCTCCCGCTGGCGAAAGCTGACGCCGGTCAGGCAACAGGTTGGACCTGCTGCGGAATGGATGCTCGGGCGAAGCGATCAGGACTGCCGTTTATGCGTCGTCACATCTTCAGCTCGAATCCCGCATACCATGTGCGTCCGTAGGCGGGTTCCAGGCCGGTGCGCCAAACGCGGTTGTAGTACTGGCGGTCGGTGAGATTGCTGATGCCGGCGAGCAGTTTCAGCCATGGCGTGAGCTGCCAGTCGCTCGCGAAATCGATCACGGTGTACGCGGGCACCTTCGCGGGAATGAAAGTCGCGCCGCTGCCGAACGGCTGGTTGGAGTCCTGCCAGTATTGCGCAGCCGACGATACGGCGGTCAGGCTGGCCTTGTACTTCTGGTCCACGCGCCAGGTGAGGCCGGCCTTGGCGAGATAGCGCGGCGCGTACGCGGGAATCTTGCCGACCTGTCCGGGAATCACGCTTTGGGTGAAGCGCGCGTTCAACAGGCTCAGGCTGAAGAAGCCTTCCAGGTGTTCGCCACGGAGTGCGCGCGTAGTCGGCGCGAAGAAGTCGTAGTTGATCTGTCCTTCGAAACCGCGGTTGCGGGTGTCGCCGCTGTTGACTTCGAGCACGTCGGTCGCGTTGATGTGCTGCGCCTCGATGCGGTTCTTGAAGTCGATCCAGAACACGCTGACGTCGTAGTACAGGCCGGTCACCGGTACGCCGTGCACGCCGGCTTCCCACGACAGCGACTTCGACGGATCGGGCGCGTGGCCCGGTACCACGTTGGCGAACGGCGAGGCCATGTCGAAGTAGCGCAGCGGGCGCCAACCCTTGGAGGCGTTGAGGTAGGTTTCGTTGCCGGCACCGAAATCGTTGCCGATGCCGAGGCCGAACAGTGGTACGGTGCGCGAATCGGATTCGTGGATCAGCGGGCGCGAAAGGAATGGTGGGCGCACGCTTTCATCGACCGCGACGCGTTCCTTCTCCAGCCTGATCGACGGCACGACATGGATTTCGTGCGGCAGACGGAATACGTTTTCGGCGAACACGGCGTAGTAATTCGACTGCCGCTGCTGGCGCAGCCGCGGCGTGCCGGTGCGATCGAAGCGGTCGACGTACAGATCGGCGTTGTCCCATTGCCGGAATGGATCGTCGCCATGGAACGCGACCACGCCCGCGGTGAAGGCGTTGCCGCGGCCCCACTTCTTGCGCACGCGAACGTCCACGCCCTGGGTGCGGAACTGCTCGTCCTGCAGCGTGGTGCTGGACGGCGGCGGTTGCGGCGCGAGATTCGGCGCCGGCGCACCATTCGCGGCGCGGCTGGCGAGATCCTGGTAGCCGGCCCACAGCTTGCCGATCAACAGCCAGCCGTTGCCCCATTCGTGTTGATGGCCCAGCACGATCTGGTAGCGATCGACCCAATCGCGGTTCCACGGCGTCGGCGTCGCGTCCGGATTCGCCTGCCACTGCGGATAACTCATGCGACCCGCGTCGCCCGAGTCGGCATCGATCGCGTGTACGTCGAGCCACGTGTATTGCTGGTCGTTCGACCGATGTTCGACGTACAGGTCGGCCTGGCGCATTTGCGACTGCGCGTTCGGGCGGGTGCCGTCGCTGCGCACGTAACCGGCGTTGGCGCGGTATGTCCACTTGCCGGCGCTGCCTTCCAGTGCGTTGTAAGTGGAATACAAACCGTGGCTGCCGACCACCTGTTCGGTGCTGATCGAAAACGGCGCGCCCGGCTTCGGGCGCTTGGAGATCAGATTGATGACCGGCGCGGGCTCTGGGCCGTAGAGCAAACTCGAACCGCCGCGAATCAACTGGATGTCGGCGATGCTGTGCGAGAACGGCATCGCGTACAGCGTGGGGAACCCGATCCAGTCCGATTCCAGCGGAATCCCGTCCTGCATCACCAGCACGTATTCCGATTCCTGCGGATTACCGAGGCCCCGATAGCTCAGGTTGAACTGCGTCGGCGTTGGTTGCTGCGTCACCAGCACGCCGGGTGAACGCGCGAACAGTTGCTCGAGATTGTTCCCGACGACGGTCGGTTGCAGGTCGAGATGCGTGACCGTGGCCTTCTTGGTCACGGTGATTTCGGTGCCCGCGACTTCGGACATCTGGTGCTTCAGCTTGGCCGCGACGTATTTGCGCCAGTCGTAGGGCTTCTCGCCCTTGACGTTGATGGTCGGCAAGGTTTGCGTGGACTGGTCTTGCTGCTGCGGCGCGACTTGCGCGTCGCCGGTTTGCTGCGCGAAGGCGAGCGGTGCGAACAGGGCCAATGACAAGGCGAAGGGCAGGGCAGCAGGACGCAACGGTCGCATCGAAAATTCCGTGAACGCGAATGGCAATCGGATACTTTTTAGGATTCTGCCTGATCGCGCCATAGGCCATTCGTTTACTCTGCGCCCTTGTTGGGCTTGCCCCGGATCGAGTCCGGGGTCAGCACCAACCTGCAAGAGCGCACGGACGCCGCCTTTGTAGGTTGGGCTGATTCCGGAACTTGTTCCGGGAGAAGCCCAACGGCCGGGTCGTGGCGCGTAGTTAACTGCGGCGCTCGTTGGGCTTCCCCCGGATCCAGTCCGGGGTCAGCGCCAACCTACAAGAGCGCTGCGCGCGCCGGCGTTGCCATCGGACGCCGGGTTGCTACTTCTGGCACTGTGGTGAATGCTTGGCGGGTAGCAAGCTGGCCCGTTCGGGATAGCGAAATGGGGAGTCGATCCATGCACATGCGAGTGAATGGCCGCGCCGTTTCTTCGTTCCTTCTGGCTGCATTGTGCGTTGCTGTGGCGGGATCGGCGGTCGCGCAATCGCACGATGCTGCGCATCTGCCGAAGACCACCACGCCACCGCCCTTGCAATTCCATTACATGGGGCCGCCGGCCGGTGGGCGGGTCGCCTCGGTCGCGGGGATTCCCGGCGATTACTCGACGTATTACCTCGGCTCGGCCTCGGGCGGCGTGTGGAAGTCCACCGACGGCGGACACACCTTCAAGCCGATTTTCGACGAGCAGGACACGTCCGCGATCGGTGCGATCGCGGTTGCACCTGCCGACCACGACACGGTGTGGGTGGGCACCGGCGAGCCGTGGACGATCCGTCCCAGCGACATCGTCGGCGACGGTGTCTACAAGTCCACCGATGGCGGCGCGACCTGGAAGCACATGGGCCTGCCGAAGACCGGCCGGATCGCGGAGATCCTCATCAATCCGAAGGACACCGACAACGTGCTGGTTTGCGCCGAAGGTTCCGGCGCCGCCCCGCAACACGAACGCGGCGTGTTCCGCACCACCGACGGCGGCAAGACCTGGAAGCAAACGCTATTCGTGAACGAGGAGACCGGCTGCAGCGGGCTCAGCATGGATCCGGGCAATCCCGACACCGTGCTCGCCGGCACCTGGCAATTCAGCGTGCGCACGTGGGCCGAGCTGAGCGGCGGTCCGGGCAGCGGCGTGTACATCTCGCACGACAACGGCCAGACCTGGACGCATCTCACGACCGCGAACGGCCTGCCGAAGCCGCCGCTCGGCAAGATCGACGTGACCATCGCGCCTTCCAATCCGCAGCGCATGTATGCCCTGATCCAGACCCGGGACCAGGGATCGGTGTGGCGGAGCGACGACGGCGGCGGCAACTGGAACGTCGTGAGCCGGGACCGCACCCTCATCATGCGCGCCGGCTACTACATCTTCATCGAGGCCAATCCCAAGGACGCCGACGGTGTGCTGGTCCTGAACAGCGGCGACCATTATTCGAGCGACGGTGGCCGCACCTTCTCGGGCGAGGGCGGCAAGAAGGTGAAACCGCTGGGCGCCGCGTCCTGCGGCGATTGTCACGACGGCTGGATCGATCCGACCGATCCCAAGCACTACGTGCTCACCGATGACGGCGGCGCCAACATTGCGACCGGCGCGGGGACCGCCATGCACGTCGCGCTGCCCAACGGGCAGCTCTATCACGTCGCGAGCGACGACCAGGTTCCGTACTGGATCTACGGCAACCGGCAGGACGATGGCGGCTGGCGGATTTCCAGCGACCTTTCGCAACCGAGCGGCAACGGGCTACTGCCGGAAGACGCATTCATGCCGGAGGGCCACGCCACCCGGCGAGACTTCGACGAAGACGAAGGCAAGGCTGGAGGCAAACCGAAGGTCGACAAGCAACGGCTCGCAAACTATCCGAAAGCCGCGCCGCCGCCGAAAGGTTGGGCGCTCGGTCCGAATGGCGAGCCGAAGACGCCACCGGACCGCAGCGGTTTCGAAGGGCCGAATCAAGAGCCGCCGACCTATGAGTATTTTCCGAATGCCTGTGAATCGGGATTCACGATTCCCGAGCCAGGCAATCCCGACATCGTATGGTCGTCGTGCTACGGCAATGAACTGTACCGCTTCGACCTGACGCAAGGGACGCCGCATTCGGTTTCGCCGTCCATCGTCGGGCTGGATTCGCCGCCAAACAAACTCAAGTACCGCTGCCACTGGACGCCGCCGCTCGCGATCGACCCGTTCGATCACGACAGCGTGCTGTACGGCTGCCAGATGGTGCTGCGCACCACCGACAAGGGACATTCCTGGACCGAGTTCAGCCCGGACCTGTCCACGCGCAATTCGTCGCTGATCGTGCCGAGCGGCGGGATCATGCAGGACAACCTCGGTCAGTACTTCGGCGCGCTGGTGTGGTCGCTGGCCTACTCGCCGATCGAGAAGGGCTTGTTGTGGGCGGGCACCAACGACGGCAAGGTCTGGTACACGAAGGACGCCGAGTCGCAAGGCCAGCCGCAGTGGGTCGACGTCACCGCGAACCTGCACCTTCCGCCGCGCGGCAACATCAACCAGATCGCGCCGTCGCATTTCGACGCGGGCACCGCGTACATCGCGGTGGATTTCCGCTTCGCGGGCGAAGGCGATCACAAGCCGTACATCTTGGAAACTATCGACTACGGCAAGACCTGGAAGAACATCAGCAGCAACCTGCCGTCCGACAATCCGCTGGACTACACGCTGAGCGTGACCGAAAACCCGAACCGCGAAGGCATGCTGTTCGCGGGTACGGGCCATGCGTTCTACTACACGATGGACAACGGCAGGCACTGGGCACGTTTCAGGAAAGGCCTGCCACCTGCGCCGGTCACGTGGATCAACGTCCAGTCGCACATGCACGACGTGGACGTGTCGACCTACGGCCGTGGTGATTACATCCTGCCGAACATCGCGACGTTCGAGCAAACCGGCAGTCCCGACCAACCGAACAGCGGACGCACGCGGCTGTTCAAACCGGGCGAGGTCTATCGGCAGGCGCGCGGTGCGTACCCGACCGCAGCCCAGCCAGCGCGGCCGCAATTCCAGTTCTATCTGGCGAAGGCGCCGAAAGACCCGGTGCAGTTGCAGATCATGGATGCACAGGGGAAGGTGATCCGCACCGAAAAACTTAAAGCGCACCAAGGCCTTAATGGCGCCTGGTGGGATCTTTTCTATGACACGCCGACCGACGTCAGGCTGCTCACGACGCCGCCCGAGAATCCGCACATCTGGGACGAGCCGCGCTATCAGAACAAGACGTATCGCACGATCATTCATTGGGGCATGACGCCGCACACCGGCACGCCCCTCGCGGCGCCGGGCAGTTATCAGGTACGGCTGACGGTGGACGACCGCAGCTACACGCAGCCCTTCGAAGTGGTGAAGGATCCGAAGATCAAGGCCAGCGATGCGGTGTTGAAGGATTCGACGGCGATGCAGGTGCAGATCGCCGACGCGATCAGCGAAACGTCGGAGATGGTCAATGCCATGGAGCAGTGGCGCAAGCAGATCGAGGATCAATTGAAGACGCACGCGTCGGGTGCTGCGGCGGATGCACTACGGCAACTGGACGCGCAAATTCTGACGGTCGAGGATCAGTTGGTCAGCCCGGAAGCGAGGCTCAGTGACGACAAGCAGTATTCGACGCCATTCCGGATGTATTGGAATCTTCGTTGGCTCGCCGGCCGCGTCGGGCAGGGCATCCAGAACACGGCCGGGGGTTCGGACTACGAGCCGACCGTCGTCCAACGCGAAAATTTCGCCAAGCTCAAGGCCGAACTCGCGGCCACCCGAACGGCATTCGAGAATTTGAAGACTGCGACCCTGCCGTCGTTCAACGGGGGCGGCCATGGCGTAACGATCAAGTTGAGTAAATAGAGAAGGGACCGCAGTTTTGTGGGTTGGGCTGGTCCCGAACTTGTTCAGGAGAAGCCCGACAATCGAACCGGGTAGGGATACGGTATCGCTGACGTATGAGTCGCGCTCCCCGTTGGGCTTCGCTGCGCTCAGCGCCAACCTACAAAAGCTGCCAGCTCGTAGGTTGGGCTGATCCCGAACTCGTTCAGGAGAAGCCCAACAATCGAACCCGCAAGAAGTGCGGCATCGGTGACGTGGGGAATGAGCCGCGACGCTCGTTGGGCTTCCCCCGGATCACGTCCGGGGTCAGCACCAACCTACAAGAGCGCCCCCGGCGAACCGGCTCAGCCTGCTGCCGCATCCTGGTAATCGAGCGCCTGCGTGCGGTCCGGCTGGCTTTCGCGTTTGAGCTTCGCCGCGATCGGCGTGGCAAGGATCGAAACCGCGAAATTCACCGCCAGCGCCAGCAGTCCGATGTAGATGCCGTAGTGCGCATCGCCGAACACGAAGGTGTAGACGGGCTTCAATCCCTGTTGCCAGGCGAGTGCGCTGCCCAGCACCATGCCGGCGAGCCAGCCGAGCAGCAGCGCCGATGCGCGCAGCCAGCGCGTGTACAGGCCGCAGATCACCGCCGGGAAGATCTGCAGCATCCAGATGCCGCCCAGCAGTTGCAGGTCGATCGCGAATTTGGTCGGCAGGTACAGCACCGCCAGCAGCGCACCGAACTTCACCAGTAGCGAGATGTTCTTGGCGATCCGCGATTCCTGCGCGTTGGACAATTGGTCGTTGACATAAGGCCGCCAGATGTTGCGCGTGAAAAGGTTCGCCGCGCCGATCGACATGATCGCCGCCGGCACCAGCGCGCCCAGCGCGATCGCGGCGAAACAGAACCCGGCGAACCACGGCGGGAAACTTGCGTTGATCAGCGCGGGCACCGCCATCGAGCCATCCTTGACGTCGATGTGCGCGGCCAACGCCATGTAGCCGAGCAGCGCGACGAGGCCCAGCATGATGCTGTACGCGGGCAGCCACACCGCGTTGCGGCGGATCGTCTGCGGGCCGTCGGCCGACAGCGTGGCGGTAGTCGCGTGCGGGTACAGGAACAGCGCGAATGCCGAACCGAGCGCCAGCGTCGCGAACGACCAGTACTGGTCCGGCTTCAGCAGCACGCCGGTGTCGCCGCCCTTTGCAGCGAACGCCTTTTCGGCGGCGTCGAACACCGCGCCGTAGCCGCCCAGCTTGATCGGGATGATCACCACCGCCGCGATCACCGTGATGTAGAGCATCGCGTCCTTGACGAACGCGATCAACGCCGGCGCGCGCAGACCGCTGGAATACGTGTACAGCGCCAGGATCACGAATGCGACGATCAGTGGCGTCTCGCGCCCCACGCCGAGCGCGCCGAGGCCCATCGCCTCGAACACCTTCTCGAGGCCCACGAGTTGCAGCGCAATGTACGGCATGGTCGCGAGTACGCCGGTGACCGCGACCGCCAGTGCAAGGCCGCGGCTGCCATAGCGGCCTTCCACGAAATCGGCCGAGGTGATCCAGCCGTGTTTCCGGCACGCGTTCCACAGGCGCGGCATGGTGAGGAACACAATCGGATACACGAACACGGTGTAGGGCATCGCGAAGAAGCCGTAGGCGCCGATCGCGTACACCAGCGCCGGCACCGCGATCAGGGTGTACGCGGTATAGAGATCGCCGCCCAGCAGGAACCAGGTGACGAAGGCACCGAAGCGGCGACCGCCGAGCCCCCATTCGTGCAACTGCGAGAGGTCGCCGCGCCGCCAGCGCGCAGCAAAGAATCCGAGCACCGTGATCAGCACGAAGAAGAACGCGAACACGCCGAGCGCGGTGGCGTCGAACCGGACACCTGATCCTGAAGGCAATGTCATGCGCGCCACCCGCGGTGCACTACCCAAGTCAGCAGTGCAGCCAGCACCACCCACGCGAACTGCCACACATAGAAGAACGGGAATCCCGCGAGCGTCGGCTGCGTGCGGTTGTAGAACGGTACCCACAGCAGCGCGATGAACGGGATCAGCAACAAAACCGGCAAGAAACGGCGCAAACGCCCCATCATCATTCTCCGAGTCGGGTGCGGATCGAGCTCTCCGTTCGCATTGAGCGTCGCTCGCGCAGCGAGTGAAGTCGAAACGCGATCTGCCTTCGATTCCAGCCCCTTCTTTGTTCAAGATCGGGCCTACGCTCAGCGTCTGCCCCGGACCTGATCCGGCGGCGAACGGATCTCCAAATGCGTCCTTTTCCCGGAGAGGGTCGCGATCGTCGTCCCGGCATCGTATGCTGGCGCGCGCCCGGCACCGATGACAAGTGCCAGCGCGAATCACGATCCGAATGGGGGAATCCACGGAATGCCCAGCAACATCAACCGCGGACCGCGCCAGATCTGGCGGGCCTTTATCTGGTCGCTCAAGGGATTGCGTGCCGGCTGGCGTGTCGAGGCGTCGTTCCGTCTCGAAGTGATCCTGTTCGTGATCCTGTTTCCGACCGGGTTGTGGCTGGGCGATGGCACGATCGAAAAGGCGCTCTTGGCAGGATCATTGCTGCCGGTGCTCGCGGCGGAAATGCTGAACTCCGCCATCGAATGCCTGGTCGACAAGCTCTGGCCCGAACTTCACGAAACCGCCGGCCGCGCCAAGGACATGGGTTCGGCCGCGGTGTTCCTGCTGATGATCAACATGCTGGTGATCTGGGGCGTGGTATTGCTTCCGCGCGCGTTCTAGCGTTCCCCAATGCCGTTGCGTTGCGCGCGCCCGCCGCGCATGCTGCAATCACCGTCCAGACTGGCACGGAGAATTCCCATGCGCGCTGTCCGGCTCGTTGTCGCGTGTCTCGCGTTGATGCTCGCGTGCGGCCTGTTGTCGGGCTGCGGTTACAACCAGATCCAGACCAAGGACGAAGCGGTCAAGGCCGCATGGTCGGAAGTGGTCAACCAGTACCAGCGCCGCGCCGACCTCGTGCCGAACCTGGTCGCAACCGTGAAGGGCTACGCCGCGCACGAGGAGCGCGTGTTCCGCGAAGTCACCGAGGCGCGCGCCAGGGCCGGGCAGGTGACGGTCAACGCCGACGATGCAGCTTCCCTCGCGAAATACCAGGCCGTGCAGGGCGAACTTTCCAGCGCGCTGACACGCCTGATGGCGGTATCGGAAAACTATCCGAACCTGAAAGCGGATGGCTTGTTCCAGAACCTGCAGGCGCAGCTCGAAGGCACAGAGAACCGCATCACCGTCGCGCGTCATCGCTACGTGCAGGCGGTGCAGGACTACAACAGCTACATCCGCCGTTTCCCGGTGAACCTCACCGCGAAGGTTTTCGGGTATGCGGTGAAACCCAACTTCACGGTCGACAACGAGGCCGCGATTTCGACGGCGCCGAAAGTGGATTTCGGTACGCCGCCTGCGCCTGCGCCTGCGCCCGCCTCGAGCGCGCATTGAGCGCAGCGTGAAGACCGCACGAACGATGGGCTTTTCCTCTCTCCTGGATGGAGAGGGGTTCAAGCGCGAAATGGCGCGCAAGTCTGCCGCGCTCGCCATTTTCGTGGCCTGGCTTTTTGCATTTGCGGGCGTTACCCGCGCAGACGTCGCGGTGCCGGCACTGAAAGCGCGCGTCACCGACCTCACCGGCACACTCACCGCGCAACAGGCGCAATCGCTGGAAACCCGACTCGCCGCGCTGGAGCAGCGCAAGGGTGCGCAGGTCGTGGTGCTGATGGTGCCGACCACGCAGCCGGAAGACGTCGCCGATTACGCGACGCGCGTCTTCGACCAATGGAAGATCGGCCGCAAGAACGTGGACGATGGCGTGCTGGTGGTGGTGGCCAAGGACGACCATCGCGCGATGATCGAAACCGGCTACGGCCTCGAAGGCGCGATTCCCGATGCCGCGGCGTCGCGCATCATCCGCGAGTACATGTCGCCGAAGTTCCGGGTGAACGATTTCTACGGGGGCCTGGACGACGCGGTCAGTGCGCTGACGAAACTGGTCGACGGAGAAAAATTGCCGCCCCCGCTGCAGGAAGCGCAACGCGACCGGGGCGGTGTCGCGCACGGACACGATTGGTTTACCGGATTGGTCGTCGCGTGGATCGTGCTGGTGTGGGCGCGCGGGCTGTTTGCGCGGGTGTCGCGGTTGCTACGGGCGGGACTGGTCGGTGGCGCGACCGGGCTGCTGGCGTGGCTGTTCAGCGGGTTGTGGCCATTGGGGCTCGGGCTGGGCGTGCTCGGCTGGCTGATCGGCTTCGCGGGCGGCGGCGGTGGGATGTTCGCGCGGCGCGGCGGCTCCGGTGGCTGGGGCGGATTCGGTGGTGGCGGTTTTGGCGGCGGTGGATTCGGCGGTGGTGGCTTCGGTGGCGGCGGCGGGTTTTCCGGCGGCGGCGGTTCCACCGGTGGTGGCGGCGCTTCGGGGAGTTGGTGATGGATGCGATGCGGTGGTTGCGACATTGGTTCCACGCGCCCGCCAGCCGGGCGTTTCCGCCCGCGGCCATGCAGGAAATCCAGGCGGCAATCGCGGCCGGTGAAGCCCGGCACGATGGCGAAATCTGTTTTGCGGTCGAGGCACGCTTGCCCGCGCGTTATCTGCTCGGCGGCCGGCGCGTGCGCGAGCGCGCCGAAAGCGTGTTCGCCGACTTGAAGGTGTGGGATACCGAACGCCGCACCGGCGTGCTGATCTACGTGCTGCTGGGCGATTACACGATCGAGATCATTCCTGATCGCGGAGTGGTGGCGCGGGTGCCCGAAGGTTCGTGGGAGCGCATCATCGGCTTCATGGGCGAGCAGTTCCGCAAGGAACAATGGAAGGAAGGTGCGCTGGACGGCATCATCGCCACGCACAATCTGCTGGAGCTGTACTTGCCGCCGGGCCCCGGCCGGCGCAACGCATTGCCGGACGAGCCGATCGTGCTGTAGCGACGCTCGTTACGCCGGCAATGCAGCCTGCAGCGCCCGCATGAGTTCGTCGGGCGATGTGATTGGCGCTTGGCACGTCAGGCCCGCGCAGATCCACGCCGTGCCTTCCGCACCGCGCGCTTCGCGCGCCGCCAGGACGCCGGGCAGCGCACCGGATTCCGAAGGAACCACGAACACGTCGACGGGATCCCCACCCGGCGCGAGAGCCTTTGCGCGCAGACCCTCGCGCAACGCGGTCTTCCACGCGGATGCCCGATCGGCGGTGCAGCGCACCACGATCTGCGGGCGCGGCCGTTCGAATTCGTTCAATGCGCGCAGCAGGGTGGGGCAGGCATCGGGATATTGGTCCAGCGCATTGGCACCGGCGCGCAGCGCGCATTCGGCGTTTTCGAGATAGCGCGTGTCACCGATCAGGTGCCCCAACCGCAGCAGTGAACGGATCGCGACCGCATTGCCGTTCGGCAGCGCGTCGTCCGTCCAGTTGCGGCTGCGCGCGAGCGGGGTGTCGTGCACGGGCGTCGAAAACCAGAAGCCGCCTGCCTCCCGATCGACGAATTTGTCCAGCAGCGCGTTGGCCAGCGCGATCGCCCATTCGAGGTCGTGCGGATCGAACGAGAGTTGCAGGGTTTCGAGCAGCGCGTCGAGCAGGAAGGCGTGATCGTCGAGGAAGCCGGGGATGCGCTGCGCAGGCTCCGCCGCGTTGGCGAAAAGCGTGTCGTCGATCCATGTCGATTCGCGCAGCGCGTCCAACGCGCGCAGTGCCATGTCGCCGCAACGCGAATCGTCTAGCAGCCGGGCGGCACGGGCGAGGCCGGAAATCGCCAGCGCATTCCATGCGGTTAGGATCTTGTCGTCGCGTGCCGGGTGCGTGCGGTTTTCGCGTGCATCGAACAACTTCCGCCGGACTGCGGCGTAATCGGCCCGGGTGCCTTCGACCGGTCTTTCGAGCTGACGCGCGATTTCATCCAGCGGGGCAACGCGCAGCAGGTGCCAAGCCTTGCCTTCGAAATTCTGCGGCCGGTCCAATCCGAACGCAACTTCGGCCAGCGCGAACCCGGTCTCCGACAACACCGCACGCACCTGCTCGCGTGTCCACAGGTAGAACTTCCCTTCCTCACCTTCGCTGTCGGCATCGAGCGAACTGTAGAACGCGCCACTCGGCGCAGTCATGTCGCGTGCAAGCCAATCCACGATCCCGCGGACGGCCGTGTGTGCTGATTCGCGGAGAGACGCATCGATATCCCGGTCGGCGGCGAGTCGCGCGTACGCGGGCAGCAGCTGCGCGTTGTCGTACAGCATCTTCTCGAAATGCGGGATGGTCCAGTTCGCATCCACGCAATAGCGGAAGAACCCGCCGCCGAGGTGGTCCTGCAGGCCGCGCGCGGCCATGCTCGCGAGGGTGAGGCGCGCCATTTGCTTCTCCCTCTCCCCTCGGGCGAAGGGGCGTGAAAACGCCGCCTCTTCTTTTGCGCGCAGCGCCGGATGAAGGTTCGGAGTCGTCGTACCCTCACCCCTACCGCTCTCCCGAAGGGAGAGCGGTTCAAAAGCAGAGTCGAGCAGCCATTCGAGTTCGGTGGCGCGCGGGAATTTGGGCGCGCCCGCATTGCCACCCCAGCGCGTGTCGAAACGGGATTCGACGCGCTGCAGGGCTTTGGCGCTCGCGGTGCCCGCGTCGGGCGCATCGCCGGGCTTGCCCGCTTCCGCATGCCGCATCCACGCCTGCAACTGTTCCGCGTGCGCGCGAAGTTCGTCCCGGTTCGAATCGAAGTAGGCGCGTACACGCTGCAGCACCTCCGAAAAGCCGGGCAGGCCATGACGCGGCGAGGGCGGGAAATAGGTGCCGATGTAGAACGGCGAAAGGTTTTGCGGATCGAGAAACGCGGTGAGCGGCCAGCCCCCGCCGCGCTGGCTGAGCGCCTGGTGCGCAAGCTGATACACGCGATCGATGTCGGGGCGTTCCTCGCGATCCAGCTTGATGTTGACGAACGACGCGTTCATCAGCGCTGCGATACCGGAAACTTCGAAGCACTCGTGCGCCATCACGTGACACCAGTGGCACGCGCTGTAACCGATCGAAAGCAGGATTGGCGTGTCGGTTTCGCGCGCATGCGCGAGCGCCGCATCGTCCCACGGCTGCCAGTGCACCGGATTGTCCGCGTGCTGGCGAAGATACGGACTGGAAGCGTCGTCCAGCCGATTGCGATCGAAAGCCGTGGTTGCCATCGCTCCATGCTAGCGCGAACGTGAAAACAGGAAGCCCGGCTGGGGCGATGTTGGGCTGTCGTGCCCGCTTGTCGATCCCCTGCAGGTTGGGCTACCGTGACGCGTTGATCTTCGCGAGTTGCGCCATGAATGGATCTGTCGAATACCCCGCGTTGTACCTGAAGCGTGGCGAAGATGCGCGGCTGCGCGCGGGACACCTGTGGGTATTCGCCAACGAGGTGGACGTCGCGCGCTCGCCGCTCGCGTCGTTCCAGCCGGGCGACACGTGCGTGATCGTCGATGCACGTGACAAACCGATCGGCGTCGGCTACGTGAATCCGCATTCGCTGATCTGCGCGCGGCTGGTGGCGCGCGGCCTGGAACATCCGCTGGACGCATCGTTGCTGACGCATCGCCTGCAGGTGGCGCTGGCCCTGCGTGAGCGGCTGCACGCGGAACCGTACTACCGCTTGTTGTACGGCGAGTCCGACGGCGTGCCGGGACTGACGCTGGATCGCTTCGACGACGTGATCGTGGCGCAGGCGACCACCGCCGGCATCGAACGGCTGAAGCCGCAGATCGAGGCGGCGGTGCAGAAGGTGCTGAAACCGCGTGCGCTGATCTGGAAGAACGATGCGGGCATCCGTGCGCTGGAAGGTTTGATGAGCTATGCCGATGTCGGCTTCGGCGAGCCGCCCGGGCCCTTGCGCGTGCGCGAGGGCGGCATCGAGTTTGCCGTGGACGCGATCGGCGGCCAGAAAACGGGCTGGTTCTACGATCAGCGTGCCAATCGCGACGCGCTGGCGCCGTTCGTGAAAGGTGCGCGCGTGCTGGACATGTTTGCTTACCTCGGCGCGTGGGGCCTGCGCGCGGCCGCGATGGGCGCGAAGGAAGTCGTGTGCGTGGATGCCTCGGCCCCGGCGGTGAATTTGATCGGCATGAACGCCGGGCGCAATGGTTTGGCCGCACGCGTGCGTGCCGAGCGCACGGATGCCTTCGAGTTTCTGAAGGCGTTGCGCGAACGTCGCGAACATTTCGACGTGGTGGTCCTCGATCCACCGGCGTTCGTCAAGCGCAAGAAGGATCTGAAGGAAGGCGCGCTGGCGTATCGCCGCATCAACGAGCTGGCGATGCAGGTGTTGTCGCGCGACGGAATTCTCGTGACGTGTTCGTGTTCGTACCACATGCCGCGCGCGGCCTTGCTCGATGCGGTGCAGAAAGGCGCGCGTCACCTCGATCGCAACGTGCAGGTGTTGCAGCAGTTGCAGCAGGCGGCCGACCATCCGGTGCATCCGGCGATCCCCGAGACCGATTATCTGAAAGGCTTCATCTGTCGCGTGCTGCCGGCATGAAAGCCCCTCTCCCATCGGGAGAGGGGTTGGGGTGAGGGTACGATTCCGCGCATAATGCCGCGTTCCTGCCGCCACCGAACCCTCATCCCCGGCCCTTCTCCCGAAGGGAGAAGGGAGCAAAGCCAATGACCCATCACTTTTTCGTCGACATCGATCCCATCGCGTTCCACATCGGCTCGTTCGGGGTGCGCTGGTACGGGCTGATGTACCTCGGCGGTTTTGTCGGCGGACTGGTGCTGGGCGAATATCGTCGCCGGCGTGGACGGCTTCCGGTGGATCGCGACGCGTTCCTCGATCTTGCGTTCTATTGCATGCTGGGCATCATCGTCGGCGGCCGCATCTGGTACATGCTGACCTACCAGCCGATCAACTGGATCTGGACCGACCCGTTGCAACTGTTCCGGGTCTGGGATGGCGGCATGTCCTTCCATGGCGGACTGCTGGGCGTCCTGGCCGCGAGCCTTTGGTGGTGGTGGCGGCGTCGCGCCGCGATCACGCATTACTTCGACGTGGTGGATTACGTCGCGCCGCTGGTGCCGATCGGGCTCGGCCTCGGGCGGCTCGGCAATTTCGTCAACGGCGAGCTGTGGGGCAAGATCAGCGACCTGCCGTGGGCAATGATCTATCCGCACGCGCTGCAGGAGAATCCGAAGTTCGCCAATATGTCGGTGGCCCAGTTGCACGCGCTGTACCCGAGCGGCGCATTGGACGCCTATGCGCGCCAGCCTTCCGAGCTTTACGAATTCCTGCTGGAAGGCGTGGTGATGTTCACGGTGCTGTGGGTGTTCTCGATCAAGCCGCGGCATCGCTATGCCGTGTCCGGACTGTTCGCGCTGATGTACGGCTGCTTCCGTTTCGCGATCGAATTCATCCGCGAACCCGATCCGCAACTCGGCTACCTGTTCCACACCGGCTGGCTGACGATGGGCCAGGTGCAGTCGCTGCCACTGATCGTGGTCGGGCTCGTGCTGCTGTGGATGTCGCGCCGTGCGCCGGTGGTCCAGCCGAAGTCCGTCGATGCTACAGCCACTTCGCCCGCTTGAGCACCACGTAAAGCGTGATGCAGATGACGACGGTGGCGGTGATGATGCCGGGATAGGCGAAGCGGCTGGCAAGTTCCGGCATGTCGTGGAAGTTCATGCCGTACCAGCTCGCCAGCAGGGTCGGGGCGGCCAGCAGCGCGGCCCAGCCGGCGAGGCGTTTCACCACTTCATTCTGACGCACCGTGATCAGCGACAGGTTGACGTTCATCGCTGCGCCCAGCATTTCGCGCATCGAGTTGATCGCATCGCTGACGCGGGTGACATGGTCCTGCACGTCACGGAAGTACGGCCGCACTTCGTCGCGGATCACTTCGGGATGCAGCCGCACCAGTTGCCCCAGCATGTCCTGCAGCGGCGTGGCCGCGAGCTTCAGCGTCAGCAGTTCGCGCTGCATGTCGTACAGACGGCGGGTGACGTCGCGGTTGGAGACGTCGGTGAACACGTCCTGTTCCAGTTCCTGCAGCTCTTGCTTGAAGTCCTGCACGATCGGCAGGTAGTTGTCGACGATCAAGTCGAGGATCGAATACAGCGCGAAGCTGGGACCGAGCGCGAGGTGCTCGGGCGTCTGCTCGCAGGCGCGGCGCGCGGGCGCGTACGACTGCGATGCTCCGTGTCGCACCGACAGCAGGTAATGCTTGCCCACGAAGATGTGGGTTTCGCCGAAGGCAATGCTGCCCTCTGTCATCTGCGCCGTCTGTGCGACCACGAACAGTGAGGTGCCGTACGACTCGATCTTGGGCCGCTGGTGTGCGTTGTGCGCGTCCTCGACGGCCAGTTCGTGCAGCCCGAATTCTTCCTGCAGTTTTTCCAGCAGCGGTTCGTCGGGTTCCACCAGGCCCACCCATACGAAACCCTGCCCGGTCGCAAGGAAATCGCTGATCTCGTCCAGCGTGATGTCGCGAATCTTTTTTCCGTCCGCGCCATAGGCGGCGCAGTTGGCGACGTTGGGATTGCCGGCGGACGTATCCATGCACCGATTATGCAGGATCGGCCGGCACGCGCATCACGCGCTTGGCAATAGCGCCTCGACGGGGGTGCCGAGGCGCGCGAGATCGCGGCCGTGAACCAGAATGCCGCTGGTCGCGTCGTCGAACGAGGGTTCATCCACCTGGCGCACCGCGGCGATGGCGCGCTCGGCATCCAGCGACAGCACCCAGCCCAATTCCCCACGTGGAAACCGCAGCAGCGTGCCCACCGGCCAGATGCCGAAATGATCGACGTAGCGCTCCACCCAGCGCGGATCGAATTGCGCCGGCGATCGCCGCAGGTGCTGGTAGATGCGATCGATCGGCAGCCCGGCGCGATCGGCGCGGTCGCGCCCCATCGCATCCACCACGTCCACGATGGCCGCGACGCGCATCAGCGCGTGCAACTTTTCGCCGCTGCGGCGGCCCGGATAACCGCTGCCGTCCAGGCGTTCGTTGCCGCCTTCGACCACGGTCTGGATGGCCACCGGCGACAACCAGTGGCAGGCGGCCAGCCGATCCTTGATCAGCGCCACGTGCTGCCGGAACTGGCGCTGCTGTTCCGCATCGAGGTGGGTTGCGTCGCGAAGCGGCGCGGGCAGCAGCGCCTTGCCGAGATCGTGCACCAGGCCGGCCGCCGCCAGCGCGCGGCACACGTCCGGCTTCAGCCCGAGCGCCGCGCCCAGGTCCACCAGGCGCACCGCAACTGCGAGACAGTGCCGGATCAGCGGCAATTCCCGGTGCAGGCAGGTCAGCGCAAACAACAGGCCTTCGCGATCCTCCGCGTGCAACGCCATCAGCTTGGCTGCGTGTTGCGAGAGCAGTTTCTGGTCGACGAGGCCGCCCTGGCGCAGCTTCATGATCTGGGTCGCGAGAAACGACGCGCAGCCCGCAAGCTGCCGGGCCATCGGATTGCGATAGGTGTCGGAGTCGTCCGCCGCGTCATCGATGGTGCTGCCGGCATACAGGGGCGAAGGCCGCAAATCGCTCTTGTCGGAAGCGGCATGGCGCGCGGACTCGCGTTCGGTTTCCCGCACCAGGAACCACAGCCGTTGTTGCTGGTCGCGCCCGGCCACTTCGAGCCGGAAACCGCACAGGATGCGATCGTTGCGGAAGGTCTGGTGCCGCGGCCAGCCCGGCGCGATGAACCGGGTCCCGTCGGGAAAATTCATTTCGAGTTGCAGCGGACGGCTGCGGTCCTCCAGCAGCGCCGCCGCCGAAGGCTCCGCCTCCACCATGCAGCCGTGCAAGGACAGGTCGCGCAGGTAGCCGGTCGCGGTGGCGCCGGCATCCTGCAGGTTCACCTTGACCTTCATGCCACGGCGCAGCCGCGCGCGAAACGTATCGCGCTGCTGGTGCTTTTCGAGCCACGACGGGAACTCGCACTTGCAGAAACGCCGCTGGTCTTCTTCCCAGATTTGCTGGACCGTCAGGACCGGCGTGCGCAGCACGCCCCGCGAGCCTTGGCCGTTCAGCCGGAACACGGCGCCCTCGCAGAATGCCGTCGCGCCGTCGGCGATGGCGCTGACGTCCAGGTGCAACACCTCGCCCGCGCTGGTCGTGGCCACCGTCACGGGCAACTCGGCCATCTGATCCTGCTCGAGCACCACGCAAGCGGTGCCCGGCTGGCGCAAGGTTTCCAGCAGCTCGATGATTTCCGCGGGATGGTCGATGCGGGTGTAGAAATCGCCGCTTTCTGTCATGGAGGCCTCGTCACCGGGGTGGTCACGGTTGATCGATGGTGATTATCGGCCGAGGCTGCGGTTTCCTTTAGCGGCGTGCATTCACATGCGCGGCAGGCGCCGTTCGCGCATCAGCCACAGGCCGCCCGCGAGCCCCAGCCACGCGGGCAGCGCGAACAGGATCCACGGCAGGTTCTGCTGCGGGAATGCCGGGATCAGTTTGGAAACCAGCGCGAACGCCGCCAGCAACGCCATCAGCCCCGCGATCGCGAGGCTGAAGCGGGAAGCGGCGGCGCCGTGCTTGCGCACGCGCAGCAGCGCCGGGATCAGCAACCATGCGGCCGGGTTGAACAGCCACAGGTTTTCGTTGGCCCATGCGGCGCGATGCGCGGTTGCGAACCACAGCACCAGCATCAGCGCGCCGGCCAGTCCAGCCAGCAGCGCGTACGAACTGCCGACCACCGCGAACCACCAGCGGTCAATTTCGTACTGGTCGCGCAACCAGGCCGAAGCGAGGAAGGCCGCGCCGAGCACCAGTCCCGCGATCAGCAGTGGCCAGCGCATGTCGGGCGGTGACGCGGGCGGGGAGGGCAGGCGCTGGGGCGACAGCACGGTTTCCGATTGCACCAGCGGCGTGCCGTCGGTCGCGCGCGTGTCGCGCAGTTCGTTCATCAGCCGCGCCGGAATGAAGGCGCCGCTCCAGCGGGTCAGCGGCTGATCGGCGTACGGGCCGAGGCCGAGATCCAGCAGGTACATCAACCATGGCTGGCCCGACATCAGGCGATCGGTTTCGCTGCGATAGGTTTCACCGGGGGCGGCCGGGCCGGCAAGTTGCCGTTGCAGCGTGCCGCCGAGTACGCGGTCCAGCACGTCGCGCACGCGCGTGGTGCAGTTGTCCGCGAAATAGCGATAGCGGTAGCGCGAATGCTCCGGCTGCACGTTCCAGACCAGGAAATCGCGGAGCTGTGCGCGCTGCGCGGGCGTCAGGTTCAAATGCTGCATGGTGATCGAGCGACCCTCGCCGGAATATTCGCGGATGTCCTCGATCAGGGGCCATGCGGCGGCGCGATAGATCATGATGCCGCGCGCGAAGTTGAGGTAGAAATCCTTCTGGTCGAAATCGAACAGGCCGTAGTTGAAGGCGTACGCCTCGCCCGTGGTCGTGTCGGTGATCACCAGCGCGTCGTGGCCGAAACGTTCCCAGTAGATCGTGCCCGGGCCGTAGGTGTAGAGGTCGACGCGCAAGTCGGCGCCGGGCGCGTCGACGACGCCGGCATGGGCGCGTGTGGGGAGCATGAGGAAAAGCAGAACGACCAGAACCGGAATGAGCCACGCAAGGCGCGGAGCGGAGCGCAATGCCGCGCGCAGATGTGATGGGAAGGGCATGGTTCGCGGAAATTCCGATGCGTCGCCCCGGCGGAGGCCGGGGCCCAGTAGCGGGCCATGATAAGAGCAAAGACACTGGATCCCGGCCTGCGCCGGGATGACGACAGGTTTTTACGTTCGCCCCGAACCCCGAATCCCGCTACGCGGCTGCGCTCTTGCGGACGCGGAACTGCAGCACCCTTCGATCATCCGCACGCGTTACGTCGAACGCGTAGTCGCCCAGCGTCGCGGTTTCGCCGGGGTCCGGCAGATGACCGATCTCGGCGGTGACCAGGCCGCCCACCGTGTCGTATTCCTCGTCGGAAAACGCGGTGCCGAACTGTTCGTTGAAATCCTCGATCGGCGTCAGCGCATCGATGAGCCAGCTGCCGTCGGGCTGCGCCACGATCAGTTGCGGCGGCACGGCTTCGTCGTGCTCGTCGTCGATTTCACCGACGATTTCCTCCAGCACGTCCTCGATGGTGACCAGCCCGGCCACGCCGCCGTATTCGTCCACCACCACCGCCATGTGGTTGCGCGAGCGGCGGAACTCCGCCAGCAGCACGTTCAGGCGCATGGATTCGGGAATCATCACCGCGTGCCGCAGCAGCGCGCGCAGACCCTGCCCCGGACTTGATCCGGGGTCGAGCGCGCCGTTGTCGCCGCGCTTCAACAGATCCTTGGCGAGCAGGATGCCGAGGATTTCATCCTTGTCCTCGCCGTGCACGGGAAAGCGCGAGTGGCCGGACCCGACCACGGTCTCCAGGATCGCGGGC
>Ga0207652_10000812_pt1 | contig 29818 bp, 19 predicted proteins | sample KBSC63BmetaG_FD_184334 | JGI IMG/M metagenome (GOLD analysis project Ga0207652, IMG submission 184334) | Corn rhizosphere microbial communities from Kellogg Biological Station, Michigan, USA - KBS C6-3B metaG (SPAdes) (version 2) | ecosystem: Host-associated > Plants > Roots > Rhizosphere ...
TGGGGTTCACCATCATTGGAGAAGATCAAATGTACATGCAAATGCAACTTGCTCCCCACCCTGCCTCAAGCCAACCGTGACTACACTGAGATCGTTCCTGAACGGGCCTCCACAACGGAAAACAGCAGACGTGCCGAAACAAGGACTACTAACACCCAGAACAATTGCGCGACAAGCAAATGAACCAGGCTGCAACTACACGGGAGCAAGCAAGAGTGCGTTCAGAATGCCCAACCCGATCTGAGCAATCAACACTCGAGCAACCATTGCGGCCTGGTTGCAACGTTTACGAAAAACTATCGCCGCATGCCCGATGGCGAACGGCCTTGACGTTTCAAAGAGTTGCCAACACATGGCAGCCTGTTTCTGAAGTGCATGTCGAACGTGCGAGGGATATCCGCGCAAGCGTCACTTGGTGCCGATGATATTGAAGAATACGCCTCGATGGTTGTAGTTCAGGTCGATCAGGTCGTCAGAGAAGTCGGTGAAGTTGTAGCCGATGCCGGCCTTCAGGTTCTTGCCAATGCGGCGATAGAACGCGGCCAGGACGCCGCGGCGGTTTTGATTGATATCCGGGAGGCCAAGCTGTCGCACCTCGGCCAGGCTATCCCATTGTTTGAGGAACCGGAAGTCCATGCGGAACACGGCGAGCTGCGCGGTATCGTTGAAGAAAACCGGCTGCACGCGGTCCAGGCTAGCCTCTCCCAGCCGGTACGCATACTTGCCGCCGACGGACCAGTTGGCTGTGAGGTCGTAGTCAACATCGAGCGCTGCGATATGGCTCTTCTGAAGGAACTGCGTCGCAGTTTGCTGCAATCCCAACTGATCTGTGGTGGGGACGTTATAGAAGTAGGTGTACTTAACCAGAGCGTTCCAGCGGTCGTTCCGCACCGGCCGGTATGCATAGCCGACCACTCCTTCGGTATAGCCGCCGGCAAAGAAATCACCGAGCGTGCTATTGCTGATGGAATAATCCAGTTTGCCGAGCAGGCGCCAGCTGGGGCTCAGTTGGTACTTGAAATTATTACGCAACAGCACCATGCTTTGGATGACGTGACTCAGATCGGGTTGTTGGACATCGTCCCGGCGAAATTCGACCGCCGTTGAGAACTGTATTTTGGTCACGCCGTAACCCATGTGGATTCCGGCGGCCTTGCGATTGATGTCGGCGCCGGTCTCCGAGTCGAACAGCTTGCCGAACTCCCCGCTGCCGCCGAAATTCCAGCGCTCTTTGGTCACGAGGTTGATTCCGGTGGCATGGGTGAGGCCGCTCTGCGACGCGCCCGTCTGGTAACGCTCCTCGGCGTAGATGCTGGAGCTGTCAGAGAGCCGCGTCTTCACGCCCGAGACCAGGTTGCCCCAACTGCCGCTGTGGACCAACTCATCGTTGTCGGTCCGCTCGTTTTCCAGCGAATAGTTCAGGTAAAGGCTGGTCCGCTCGGAATAGAGAAAGGTGGTACCGATCTTTCCACCGGGACCGAGGTTTCCGTCGGACGCCTCAGCATCGACTTTGAAGCGTTTTGTCATCCGATAGGAGCCGCCGAGGCCGATCCTGCTGTTGTCTGGACGGCCGCCACTCGTTGCGACGGTGTCCTGGCCGAAGGCATATGCGCTCCAGGTGTCGCTGGGACTGAACTTTACCTGCGCCACTGCGTCCGTGCGCTCGCCCTGCTCCTGGGTCAGCGGAACAACGGGTGAGTTGTCCTTACGCATATCGTCGCGCACGCCGGCGCTGAAGCTCCATTGGTTGGTCAGCTTGTAGCCCATGTCGAGTTCCACGGCGCGCGTCGCCAGGCCCTGGTCCTCAGTCCGCTGATCGCCCTTGAACATAAGGCTCACGCGGGGCGTTACAGGCATTTTGAAGATGCCGCCATACTGCTGGGTGTCCTTGAGCGTCATCTGTCCCGGCGCGGTGTAACCGGCGTCGAGATGCTGTTCGTAGAACTGGAGACGACCGTCGTGCCCTTGAAAGAAGTCGCTGAGCCCAAGGCTCACGTCGGCGCGGTAAGCCCCAGCTTTTGAGCTTGCGAAGGACTGGTCGTCAGGGCCCGCGAAATTAAATCCGCCATCAGTGGATTGGAGCGAGGGCGAGAGCAGACCCGTAGTGCGGCCTCCCTGCAGCTTGATCCACGAATTGGCGCTTTTCCTTAATGTCAGGTCTGCGGCCCCGAGATTGCCGGCGGTATCGCCGTCATTGGAGTTGGCCGTCAGCCCGAGTTTCACGTAGTTGTTGACCCAGTAACTGCCCTGACCGCCAACGGCGACCTGGTCAATGTTGTCGAGACCCGGCGTGTATTCATAACGCACCACTAGAAAAGACTGGTCGCCGCTCAAGCCGCTGGTACGCACCAGCAGATTGTCGCTAGCGGTCGCCGACAGCGGCTCGGAAAGAAGCAGCCGACCTTGTATGTAGTCGATGTCGTAGTCTACGTTGGGTCTCAGGTTAACCACCCCGGTGACGATGTTCGAGACTTTGTCGCGGACTTCAATACTCACGCTTTCGGAGCCAGTCAGGATGTCCTGGTGGTGCAGAAAGTAGATCGACCCACCCGTTCCAAGGAATGCCTCATAGGCCGGCAACGTTCCCGGTTGGGCGGCGAACCCGTCCACCGAGACCCGTCGCTCTCCGAAGCTGGTGGTGGGTGCGGAGCCGAAGTGGGCGTCGGCTCCATACAGGCCGCGGTCGACGTGGGCCAGGTCGTTGGCCACGTAGTCGACCTTGAAATTGCCCCACATCCCATAGTCCGCGCCATGGCTCGCTTTGACGTAGAACTTGCCCAGGGTCGGCGCCATTTCGTCCACGGTGCCATCATCCCCGAACGACGGGTAATTGTAGTCGGGATTAATGCGCCGGAATAATTCGTCGGGTGTCTTGTCCAGGAAGTTGCTGAACAGATCTTTCACCGGTCCTTCGCGAGTGTCGGCGCTGGCGGTGAGATGCCAGTTCTGACTCACCTTGCCGTTCAAGTAGAACGCCAGTTGGCCATCCATCGAGGAATCGACGGGCTGCGTAGCGTTATCACCCTGCTGTAGCTTTTCCGCCGCGCTCACACTGTTCTTCGATACAGTCAAGTCGGCAACACCGAAGAAGAACAGGTCCCGGCGCTTGAACTCCAGATCGCGGAGATATAACGAGCCATTGCCGGCGTCGTCCAGGACCGCGACTTCGACGGTATGCGTTCCATTCGGAAGGATCTCCTCAGCACTGAAGTTGCCCTTCGGATCCACCGGAACCTGGCGGCCCGCTACCCAAACAGTGTGGCCCGCCGGTATACCGCTGCCTTGTACCTTCACCGTGCCGCTGCCGAGCGTAATACCCTGGCGAGCCAGGTCGTTCTGGCCGTAGGCAGCCAGCAACGCCTGCGATGACGGCGTATCCGACGCTACAAGGTTTTTAGGAGATGCCTCGTGATAGAGCCATAGCGGCCGTGCATCCGTTTCGTCGAAATTGCCTTTCGGATCATAGGCGCGAAGCAGGTACTTGAGTTGGCGTGCCGGGCCCGCGAGAATTTCTGCCGTAGGCTGCCATTCCGCAAGGCCTGTGTCATCGACCGGAATGACTATGAGCGGTGCCGCCTGCAACGACTGATGGTCGAAAATTCGGATTTCAGCACGCTTGATGAAGCTTCCATAGTTGCTGTACATCCGGAAATGCACGACGGGCAGAGCAGTTTCGCTGATGGGTTGGTTCACGACCACAGCGACTGGATCCGCCGCGACGGCAAGCCGCCGCCGCGACTCCAGATTGTCAATCTGGAAGCGGATATTGGCATTGTCGAGCGCCACGTCGGTGCAGCGCTGCACGTCGGAAGAGCTGCGGTCCAGGTCATCGACTGGTTTGCCATCGACGGTGATGTGCATCACGTTCAGATCGTATGGGCTCTTCGGAGTCAGCTCCTGGGTTTCGCGCGTGATGTCCACGCCCTCATAGTTGTCCAAGGGCAATTGTTCGTCGTACACAACCTGCACGCGCACGAACGACTCTTGGCCTTGGGTGAATCCGAGGTTCACGACGTCATCAGACTGGACGTCCCCGCGTCCCTCGTGTTCGGACCGGGCGCCTGCCAGGAGCGGATCCTTCATGAGGATGTCCATGGCGTGACGAGCCCGCGCCGCGGAAAGACCGATGTCATCGGTGTACACGGACGCGGTGCGGCGGTCGAGTCGCTCGTTCTTTGTGTAACCTATGAACCGCAGTCGCGCGTTGGTGCGACCCGCGATGTCTGCAAGTGCGCGATGAAGATTCTCCGCGTAGCCGGGCGGAATGATCGGCTGACCGTTCTCGAGCTCGATATTCGGGATGCTGCCCCAGGGCGGATCGTAAATCTTGGTCACCGTTTCCTCGACGTTGTCCGGACAGAGCTGCGGCTCGCCGGATAACTCCTGAAGCGGATCGTCATACCAAAATTCCACCTCGACGCGACGATTCATCGCCCGTCCCTGCACGCTTGCGTTGGAGGCAATCGGGTGGGAGCTCCCGCGGCCGTCGCTTTCGATCGCCGAAGCAGGCAATCCCAGGATTCGTTGCATGGTCACTGCGACGCGATGCGCCCTTGCCTTCGACAACGAAAGAGCGTTTCCATAAATGCTCGCATCGCGGCCCGTTAACGGCGCGTCATCGGTGTAGCCGATGAACCGGACGGTTACACCCTGCTTGTCCCGCAGATTGTCGAGCGCCTGACGGACCTGTTTGATGAAGGCATCGGAAATGGGAGCGGTCTCATCGTCGTAGCGCAGTGGCATGACCAGATTCTTAACGCGCGTCCGCGGCGTTTGGCCGTCCTTGTATCGCATTTTGCAGACGGTCTCCACCCGGCAGACCTTGATACGCTTGACGTTATCGGTCTGGTTCGAATTGAGCGACCATTCCTTCATTGTCTCGTCGCTGGAGAGGTGCCGCTCGGCCTGCTCGCCCGGTTTGGCCGTGTTGACCTGGCCGATGCACACGGCGGACGTCATCATCAGGAGTCCGACAACCAACGGTAGATGGCGTTGCTCACTCATCCAGTTCACCTACTCTCCGGCATACGCAGGTCGGACTTCTTGGGCGGGGCGCCACGACGCCAGAAGACTTCAGGCTCAATGGTCAGAACATAGCTGTCTTTTTCCGAATCCCATGCCTCGGTCAATTGCCGCTTAACGGCCTGCATGCGGCGTTGCACCAGGGCCTCATCCTCGGTATCGGCGACGTAGGACAGGCGCAGCATTGACGGCGCTTTGCGTAGTTCCGCGAGGAGCACGTCGAGACGTGGCTTCCATTGCATGCGGATTTCCGTTGTACCCGGCTCGAACGCCGCATCCGACAGGTCGATGGCCACCACGCGGTAAATTGACGCGCCGAAATCAAATTTCAGGGCCTTGCCGGCCGTGGCGTGCTTGATCTGTACCTGGTCAGTGGAGAGCCGGTAGCCGCTGGGAAGAGTCCTGTCGTCGAGCTTCAGCACGAAATTGCTGCCGCGGATCTCGTTCGGCGTGAGCGCGCAGGTGATGTGGAACCGCCCGTACTGATCCGTCTTCGCTGCCAGCCCTTGTGCCGTCAACACCCGCACGCCGGGCAGGCCTTTCTCGCCCGAATCCTGGCGGCCATTTCGATTCACGTCGTCGAAGACTTTGCCAAACACGTCCGTGCAGTCGAAAGTCTGATCGGGGATGACACGAACCGTCGCAGTCGCCACCCCCGACATGGGTTGTCCAGTCAGGCCTTCGACGACCTGCGCGCGATTGGTGAACTCGCCTTCGCTAACGCCGGCGCCGACTGCAAGCAGCAGCGTGATGGTGGGATGATCGTCACTGTCGAAATTGAGACCGCTCCACGTGAGCTGGCCGGCGGTCACCGTGGGCTCTGTGGGCACACCATTCAGGCGTGCGGATCCTTTGATGTAGCGGAAGCCGGCCGGATAGCGATCCACAACCTGCACACCTTGCGCGGACGCGCCAAGCAGACTACCGATTGTGATGGTGTACGGAACCAGTTGCCCACGAGTTACGTTAAGCAACGGCGTCGTCTTTGTGATCGAGAATGATCCCGCGATCTGCGGGTCGACCGGAATGTGATTATTGTAGATCTGGTTGGAGCCGGGAACGCTGGTGCCATCTAACGTGAGATTCAGGTAGTACTTGGTCCCCGTGCTGCGCGCGGGCAGCGAAGATGGCGGCGCAAACTCCGATCCCTGTGCTTCGCAGAACGGGATGGCTGGAAGCGCATCCTGAGCACCACCCGGACAGGTAGGCACCGAAAACGGCGCAGTCGATGCATTGGAAGCCGGTGGGATGGCTACCGACTCACCGGCCACAAAGGCCGATGGCCCAGTCACCTTGATGATAAAGCTGCCTCCACTGGAGCAGGCAGGATCCGAGAAATTGAGGTCGAACCGGTAATAGCCGCCCGCCTGCGTAATCTGGCCCTGCTGAGCCGGGTCGTCGAAGCAAGTTGCCGGCAATGGGGAGCCGCCCCCGGCGCTCAGCATGTTCAGGGTCATGCCCGCAAGAGGAGCGCGCGTCGCCGAGTTATAAACGACACCGTTCGGCGAGATCGGTAAATTCAGATTCTGGAGGTTGCTGCCCGACGGCACCGCGATGTTGGTGATCCGCTGCAGGCCGTTGGTAAAGGCTGAGTCGGCTTGGCCGAGCTTGGCCGTATTCGGGCCCGCTCCGGGCGCGGTGAACCTCACCTCATAACGGTTTGAAGTCCCATCGGTCGACGCTACGTTACTGAGCTTGTAAACGCCGTTGGCATCCGTGAGAACCGACTGTAATTGGACTCCATTCAGAAACAACGCAACGGTCCAGCCCTGCAGACGCGGCTCGTCGGTATCAGGTGCCTTGTTGAAGTTGGCATCGAGCCAGGCGGTCCCGTTAAAAGTTCCGGCGCCGGGAGCGGTAACTCCCGCGACGACGATTGAAGCGCTGGCGCTGGCGGTTTCGGTGGGCGTGTTCCATGTTACCTCCCCAGTGTTAGTGAGAGTGGTGCCGGCGGGAACAGCCGCAGCAATCTGCGCTCGGAAACGCAAGTCGATGGACTGCCCCGGCTGCAATGGACCGTTAGGTGTGGAGTAGTCTGCTGTTATTACCGACCCGAGTACAGTGACACCGGTCGTTAAGCCGTTCATCGTCGGCGCCGGGTTCACGAGCGTGAGACGGCCTGCACCCGCGCTGTTGAGATCGTCAGTGATTACGACCGAGGTGGCCTGAAAGTTCGGGGGATTGTTCGAGGGATTGGTCACGTGCACCAGGTAGTCAAGCTGCGCGCCGGGCAGTGCCGCGCCACCACCCACCACCGTGACTTGCTTGGTAATTGCCAATCCTGGGATGACTACTGCGACGATCTTAGTGAGGTGCGCTCCCTCAAGGCTGAAAAATGCGTGACCGTTTGGTGGAATGCCGCCGTTGCCGAAATTGACGATCCCACTGTTCGCGTTAAATATTGTGTAGTTAATTCCTGCGGGACCATAACGGTGCGGGTCCGTTGCAATTGCGCAATCGGGGTTCGGCCCAGCAGGGCTAAAAGTCCATCCCGGGAGGCCACAAACCCCATCGTCCTCAAGACCAAAAATTGGGACTGTTGTGCTACTGAGCTGCAACGCTGTGATGGTTTTGCTGGTGTTGTTTACGACACCAATCATGTTGTCGTCGAGGCCGTTATCGTAAGAGGGAGCAGGATTGGGAAAAGTTGTTGCGATAGACCCGTCGGCGTTGAGCGTGATCAAAATGGTACAACCCTCATTGGCGCGTCCATCTTGGTTAGCAAGATAGGTGGGACTAACACCCCGTCCCTGACCGGCATCGCCGCCGGTGATAATGGCGCACGTCTGCGTCTGGGCAAATGCGGAGTTCGCTGCCATCATCAGAACGACGATGCCGAAAACAAATAAAATTCGCTTCGTCGCGCGTGCTCGTTTGAACAGCTGTGCTCTTCCTGGGCTGCCAGCAGCCGTATGAGCTAGTAGGGAGGTCCGCACATCATCGATCTTGGGCCATCGCAGGCGGAGGCGGAACGTGAGGCGCAGCTTGTCGAGCAGGTTTGCGATCCAGCTGCGGCCTGCGCTTCCGTGAATTGTGCTGCTAGAAGTCATCAATGTCCTCGTTCCCGTTGCCATGCGATTCGTCGCCGTCGTGGGGCTCGTGGTCCGTTAGACCGGTGACTTTGCATCGCCATCTTTCGATGGTTTGCGCTTTCAAACTCTCGTGGAGGGTCAGAGGGTCAACTGATCAGATTCGCAGCGTGATTAAAACTCCTGGCTATTCGCCGGCTTCAGGTCGCCGGCAGGAAATCAATCGGGTACACGATGGTCACGGCCTTAACGCCATCCTTCGGGCCAAAATTGATTGTCTTGACGCGGTTCACTACCTGAGCAACGAGATCCGGCGCATCCATGTCAGTCGATTGCAGCTGGCACATCGACACGGATCCGTCCGGCTCGATCGTCAAGCGCAGCACCATCTTGCCTTGCAAGGTCGGATTGCTGCGCAGGGCCCGGTTGTAATCCCGGTAGAAAGCCGCCTTGTAACGATCGAAGACAATCTGTATTTCTTCGTCGGTGCGGGAAGCTCCCAGTCCGCTGCGCGCTTTGGGTCGGTCGGCGCCACCGCCGATCGATGCAATCGAGCTGGTCGCGCGGACCACCTTCACGCCCGGCATTCCACCGTTGCCCCCACCACCACCGCCTCTGCCTCCACCACCACCCAGGTTATGGCTCACCGATCCCGGGTCAATGCCGCCGCTTGATCCCGGTGTATTGGTCGTCAACGCGGAGCGTGATGATGCGTGGCCCACTTCGTCAGCGGCAGCGTAATGCGCACTGGTTCCGAGGCGCGGCGCGACCTGGTCCTGGGCCAGGCTCGCGAACTGGTTCTTGAATGCCAGAATGCCGGCATTACCCACGTCTGGCTGGGGCGGCTTCGCCTCAGCGGAAAAGCCCTTTTCCGGACCTGTTGGGAGTTCCGGCTTCCCAGGCCCCTTTGCAGCTTCCGAGGCCTTCGGTTTCGGTTCCCCCGCAGTTGCAACCTTTGATGGAGGAGGTGGAACCGCGGTCGCCGGAACTGGGACCGGCGCTGGACGATAGAAGACGATGTCGATCTCTTTTTTCGTACGGGGAGCGCCATTACGAACCAACACTGTTGCCCCCAGAAGCATGAGCAAGGCCAGCAGGATGACATGGAGCACAAGGCTCTCCACCATGCTGCGGGTGGATGGAGCCCCGGATTCTCTGAACATGGGCCTGCTGATTTCCATGGTTGTCACCAAAGCAGCCACCTCAATTGGCCGTAATAAATTCGACCTTCAAATCCTCGACGCCGGACTTCGCGAGATCGAGGATGCGCAGAACCCCCTCGTAATTCAAGCGGTCGTCGGCCGCCAGAAACAGCACGCGCTTCTCTGTGGGCCTGCTGCCCAGGATCTCTCCCACACGGGCCGGCAATTCGGTCGCGGCGATCGTTTTATCGCCCAGTGTCACGCGACAGTCCGCCGGAAGCCCCTCTCCTGCTGATGGCCCGAGGATGCGGCAGCCCGTGGCGGAAATGATCAGGATCAGCCGCGATTCCTGCGATTGCGCGGGCACGGCATTGGTCGAGGTTTTAGGCATGTTGATGTCATAGCCCTGCATGAGGAGCGGAACCACGACCATGAAGATGATCAGCAGCACGAGCACTACGTCGACGAGCGGCGTGATGTTGATCTCGGACTGCAGATTGGAGCCGGAATCGCTTCTGTTGAACTCCATAACTTCATTCTCCCTGCGCGCCCGTGTTGCGGCCTTTGGCGATCAACCCCACTCCCCGGAAACCGGCTTGCTCGATCGCCTGCATCGTCTCTCGAACCTGGCGGAAGTTGAGCTTTGCGTCGCCCCGGATCACGACCTTGGGGTCCGTCTCCGCAGCGACCGCAGCGCGGAGGGCGTCGCCGAACTGCTCGGCTGGGACCTGCTTGTCGTTGATCCACAGCCCGCCGGCCTCGTCGATGGAAACCAGGATCCGGCCTCTCTCATCGCCCTGCTGGGTCGGCTTCTCCGTTTTCGGCAAGCGGACCTCCGGTCCCTTTCGCATCTGCGGCGCCATTACCATGAAGATGATCAGCAGCACCAGCACCACGTCCACGAGCGGCGTGACGTTGATGGACGCCTGCATTTTGGCGCCTTCACCGAGCCGCATACGCGTTCTCCTCTGCGTCCACCGAAATCTTGCCTTGCCGATCAGTGATCTGCGGCGCCTTGAAGAGGCGGTTCACCAGCTTGGTTGAAGTCCGATTCATCTCGATATGGAAAACCTCTACCTTGCCGGTGAAGTAGTTGAACCCGGCGACGGCAGGGATCGCGACGAAAATACCCAGGGCCGTTGTAACCAGGGCTTCGGCAATGCCGCCCGAAACTACCGACATACCGCCGGATCCAGTGGCAGCGATGTTCCGAAAAGCGTTGATGATTCCAGCCACGGTACCGAAGAGACCGACGAACGGCGCCGTAGAGCCGATCGTAGCCAGGAACCCGAGACCCTGTTTCAACTGGACCAGCGTCTCCGACATGGAGTCTCTAAGTGCGTCCGTGACCAGTTCATGTGAGGCGGACGGATCGCCTCCAGACTCGCGCACGCCCTCATACTCGAGAATGCCCGCCGAGACTACCTGCGCCAGGTGCGATTTTTGATGCAGCCGCACGGCCTCGATCAGTTCCTGTGCCTCTCCCCCGTGGAGGAACTTAGTGAACACGGCCTTGAAGATCTGCGACTCGCGTGAGGCCGCTCGGAAACGACGGTACTTGTCAACCATCACTGCCACCGAAAAGAAAGACAGCGCGATAAGGCAACAGATCACGGCGGCTCCAAATACACCTACGTTTCTCAGCAGCTCCGTAAAGGTCATTGTTTCCTCCTGTGCGCCCGCAGTATCACAACGGAAGAAATGCGGCGCATTTTCATTTCTGCTTATTCCTACGAAGTCCCTGGACCGTGCTTTCGAGTTGAGTGAGTATTGAGCAGACGCGTGACGGTAACAACAGTACACGGGTACTAAAGCCCCCTGTATCAAGGTCGCAATACCTCCGTCCTGGTTACCATAGCCCTATAAAATGGAAGTGCTCGATCTGTGTCTAGAAGGACAGTGGTGAGCTAGTCTTTAGAAAGCCGTCGCCACTCAGCATGGTAGCCAGGAATATAAATCACCGGAGAGAGAGTACAGTAGCAGGCGTATCAATGTATGGCGGATTCAGAAGGGTAGACCGCAAGAAGTGTGGCGTACAGGGGAGACTTAACAAACTCATTTAACAGATCTGTGGCAGGTTGGCCTATCAAAACTGATGCCTATGATTAGAGCTCATAAAGAAGGTTCTATATCTTAATGCGATGCAATCCTACTCGCAAATATCACAGCAACTAGTCTCTCGAATCATTTCCAGAACTACACTTCAGTTAGACGCCACGACGCAGTTACGGCTTCTTTGCTGATCTAATCTCGTAGTAGGTCAGCTCCCGCATGAAGACTTCTTTGTCTACGGGCTGCCTGGAGTCATCAAGCATCGGCGAGATACCAGTCGCGCGGCCAACTTCCGAGCTCTTCCATGGAACGATGACCAGTGCCGTGGGCGTTTCCTGATTGCCAAGGATGGACATGCCCAGCGCATTTGCTCCTGGAACAGAGGTTAGCTTCGGATCTTTCGCAGTCTGCGCCTGCGCCTCTTCCGTCTGTCCTGCTTCTGACTTTACCTGCGCCCTTTCAGCCCCTCCCTGTGGGTTTGTCGCCTCTGGCTGGCCTTCTGCCGTCTCTTCCTGAGCTTCTTTCGTCTTTGCCTGTGCTTCTTCCTTCTGTCTGCTCACGACTTGTTTCTTCTGCGTCTTTGCGGCAGCGGCGGCATGTTCGGACCGCGGCTTTTTGGCCACCTGGGCGACACCGGTCGTCAGCCCAGCCACCAGGAACAACACGAGCATAAAGTTTCCTGTCATGGCTTCTCCTTTCGGCTTGTCCGTTTGCGAAGATCGGCAATCCATTTGAGGACATCGGCGTCGCCAGGAACGAGCCGGTTGTACGCTTCGTAATGCTCCAGAGCGCAGGGGTAATCCCCGAGATACAGGTCGCACAGAATGGCAAGGTTCCTATGCGCATAGTGAAAATCGGGAAACTGTGCCAATGCCGCCTCGTAACTTGCGCGCGCCTTCGCAAACTCTCCCTTGCGCCTCTGCACCAGGCCGAGCTCGTTGTACGCAGCGGCGTGGTGTGGATTTAATTCCACGGCTTTCTTCAGACTCGCCTCGGCTCGGTCCAGATCGCCGGTCCGGGCGTACGCAATGCCGAGATTGATGTACGCTGCCGTTGAGGTGGGCGACTGCTCAGTCACCTTGAGCAGCACGGGAATAGCACCATCATATTGCGCCTCTCCGAGCATGCGCACCGCGTTGTCATACTCGGCGCGCACTTCGTCGGGGACTGGCGGCTGCTGCGTAATCGTGAACCCGCCTGCATCGCGCTCAAAGTCCAGGGGCGCGGCCGGGGGTGGCGGGGGCGGAGGCACGCTTGTCTTCATCGACTTGGAGGTGGCGGTGCGTGCAGCAGGCGAGCAGCCCAGGGCGAGGAACAGGGCCAGGCACGGTATTCCACAGCAAATCGCCTTTATGGATCGGGTACTAATGCGGATTCGCATTTTTCACCACTCCGTCATTCGCAGCCACCGGTGCGGGGTGCGTCGTCTGGTCCGGATTGCTTGGCGTTGTCCTGCTGTTGCTTGGCGACGTCTGGTCCGGCTTGCTTGGCGTCGTGTCAGCCTTGCCTGGCTCGGTGCCGGCAGTGCTCGATGCCGTACCGGTACTGCTTGGCGCGGCGCCGGTGTTGCTCGGCGTCGTCCCGTTGCTGCTCGCCGTGGTGCCAGCATTGCTTGGCGTCGTACCAGCGTTGGTCGCTGTCTGGGTCAAGGACTGCGACAGAGGCGTTCGGTACACGTAATGGTCAATGGCACCGATGAAGCCGCTGCTTATTTCACTTTTCGCGTAGCGACCCGGCACCAGCTCGGCGAGCCTGCTTAGACTCTTCTGTGTCCACGCGCTGAAGACGCCGGCGTGCAGCGACTCGATGTTCTTCTCGTGGACTTTGATGGCTTTCTCCTCGAATGGAAATGCTGCTTCATCGAGGTCCGCCTCAAACTTTTCCAGGTCCGCCCCCTTCATATCGGCGGGGCGCTCTGACTCCTTCAGTGAACGACTGAAATCGAAATAAGTCTCGGCCATGTAATACGTCGCAGCAGCCGTCACATCAGCGATCTCGTAGTCCACCAGCCCACTCATGGCCTTGATGGCGGCATCCATGCGCTCCTTCTTATCCTTGAGGCTGGCCTCGAAAGGTTGCCGCAGCTTTACTGCCACGAAAGCCTGATAGAGTTGCTCCGCCAGTACCAGCGCCGAGCGGGCCGCGAGCGTACGGGTCCGCCCAGTCCTTTCGGGTCCGGCAGCAGCGTCGATGCGTACGATTTCAGCCAGCTCCTTCTGATAAAGAGCGTCGTCGTGCGCCCCCTTGTGTATCTCAGCCATCTTGAAATGGGTCTCGACAGTCGTTTCGAGCGGCTTCGGAAACTGGGTGACATAGCGACCGTACGCGTCCAACGCTTTGTCGTCTGCATTGGACTGATGGTAGAGGTCGCCTGCCAGGAGCAGCGATTCCCTGCGTACTGTCTCATCTGTCGATTCGGATGCCAGCCGCTCGTACTCCCCGGCTGCGTGCGACAAGTCGCCGCTCTCCCGGTAGGCACGTGCGATCAGCCTGGTGGCTTCGCCCGCCATCTTGTGCTTGGGATAGTTGCTGCGAAAACTTTCGAGCACGCCGGCGGCTGACTTCCAGTCCTTCAACTCGATCAGCGCGGCGCCTGCGTCATACTCGGCCGTCGGACGGATGGTGGACGTGGGCGCTGACGTTCGGATCCTCAGGAAATCATTGGCGGCGGCGCGATAGTCCTTAGCATTTCTTGCCAGCTCACCCTGCTTGTAGATGGAGGCTGCGAGGTTGTCAATGAGTTTGGCGCGCGACTCGTCTCCTTCCGGCGTGACCTTCAACACCTCGGTGTAGGCGCGTTCTGCCTGCGGATACTCGGCGAGTTCAAACGAGCCGTGTGCAACCACAATCCACGCAGAGCGCCGGATGGGCATCTCCGCGCCAGGATATTTATCAATGACCCGTTGGGCGGAGGTGACGGCGGCGCGAAAGTCCTTCATCTCGTACTGGTCATCGGCAGCCGCTCCCAGGACCGCCGCGGCCTGTGCGTGGGTGGGGAACGTGTCAGCGAATTTGAGCGAGCTTGCGATCGTATCCCGCTTGACCGTCTCTAGATTCTCCTTGCCTGCTACCTTCAACTGCTCGCGATATGCGTAGACTGCGGCGTAGCCTGCGGCCGGTGATTGAGCGTTTGCCGGGTAACCATAGGCCGTACGCTCGTACTGTTTGGCCGCCTCGCCGAAGTCCTTGTTCTCGTAGAGAAGATCCGCGAGCCTGTAGTTGATCGCCGGTGACTCCGAGTCCTTGGGGAAGGATTTGAGGTAGTCGCCGTACCATCGGAGAGCCTCGTGATAATTCGCGAGCTTCTCGTTGGCGTCCTGCGAGCTCTGATACTCAGCGTGGTAATGCGTCGCCAGGTCCTTCAGGTCCGTCTTGAGATAAGCCAGCACTTCCGGCGACTCTTCAGGCTTGTTGTGCTGCCAGTATTCCGCCTGCAGTCCATACTTCGACGCAAAGTCCCGTTTCGATTCCAGAACGAGCTTGGGAAATCCGCCTTTGGTAAAAGTCTCCACCACGCGCATGCTGAAACGTGGCGCAGCACGGTGGAAAGGATGGAGCGCTATGAACGCATTGTATGTCTTCGCCGCGTCATCGTAGCGCAGTTTGGTCAGGTAGTACTCGCCAAGATTGCTGTAAACGCGGTCCTCATAGGATCGACTCTTCGTGCTGGAAAAGTACTGCTGCACCGCATCGGGCCCGCCAAGGTTGCTGAAGCTCAGGCTGACCGCCCGAAAAGTATCGGCGACGCGACGTTCGTCCTGTTTCTCGTGCTTCTCATCGAAGTTATAGCCGGTCGACACTTTGTAATCGAGCAGTGCCATGTATTTCTGCACGGCCTCTTCGTATAGCTCCTGCTTGTAGAACGTCCAACCGAGTTTGTAGAGAGCGAGCTCGTAGTACTCGGAACGGGGACCAAGGTTGGTGATGGCCGAATAGGCGTTCTCAGCGTCCCGAAATTTTCTGCGCGTAAAGAAGTACTCACCCCGCCGGAATTGCACCTCGTCGAAGTGCACAGAATTCGGATTCGCGCGTATGGCGCGCTCCATGGTTTGCATGGCCTCATCGGTACGACCGAGTTCGTCGTACGCTCGTGCCAACTGATAAAGGACTTGGTCATTGTCCTTGTAATTCGGGTACTCGGTGAGCAGCTTTTTATAGAGAGCAATCGCCTCGAGCGGGCCCTTGGGAGCTGCATCCGTGCCTGGCACGCCGGTGATTGTGGCGCCCGTGTCGCCGCTCGCCGGAATCCGGCTCGCCGCAGTCGTGCGCCGCTCGAATTCCTGATCAGACTCGCCATGACCGGATCCCGCGGCCGCAGTGGTCTTATTGGGAGTGCGCGCCGGGGTGCCGGCAGGTACCTTAGCGGACTCTGGAGCGGGCATTGGCTTCGGCTTGCTGTCGCCTGTGTGTATGCCGTACTGCTTCTCGAGTTCCAAGTCTGCGAGGCGTCGAATTGCCTCGGGCGTCATCGGGGTCTCTGGCGATTCCTCGAGAAATTTCCGGTACTGCTGCATGGCTTGATCGACGCTTTCCTTGGTCTGCGCCTCCTGCACATCCGGAGCCACGTTACGCAGGTCTGCGAGCGTCCCCTGCGTGGCGGGCGGCTTGTGATGCGCAGTGCAGCCGCCGAGGAAAGCCGACGCAAGCACGATGGAAATGGCGTGGCGGCGCATCACCGTCCTCCTGCGCCAGACTGGGCGCGCGCGGCTCTATCGTAACTATCGGCGATGCCGAAGCGCGCTTGGATTTGCTGGGCCACCAGGCGTTCCCGGCGAGCCTCAAGCTGGTTGATGGCCACGTTCTCAATCATCTGTCCCTGTCTGGCCTTCAAGGTTTCCACATGCTGCAATGCGGCGCCAACACGTTCGCGGAGCTGCGCAATCTGCCTGTCATATCCGACATAGCTTTGCGTTGCCGCCTGCCTCGCCCTCACGAAGGCCTCGTACCGTTGCTGAAGAACGTCGACCTGCGCATTCAATTCCTTGAGGTGCTCAAATGCCGCTGTCAGCCGCTGTGGGTACTCGGTTTCGAGACGCCACGTGAGCACACCGCGCAGCCGGGCCAGGCGGCGCCGCAGCGCGAGCGATTCGGGAGTATTAGATTTGCCGAGCTGTTTTTCCAGGAGTGCGATGCGCTCGCTGGCGATCCGCTCGTCCGTGGTTGCCAGGTAATCCGGCCGCGGGGCGGTAAGCATGGCGTGCAACCGATCGTCGAATTGCCTGCGCTGCTGGAGTCGCAGGCGCATCCGGGAATCCAGCTCCCGGAAATGGGCGTCGATCGCCGGTAGCAGCGGCTCGTAGTTCTGTTTACGGAGTCGGATGATATCTTCGAATGCTTCAAGGCTGGTTTGGAAGCCCACGAGTTTTGACCGCAGGTCCTCGAGATCGAGGTAATTCTGCAACGCGGTCTGAAAATCGTGAGATGCCATCAACTCCATCAGGTAGTACGTCTCTGGCGCGCCAGGCTGGCTGCGCAGGCGGATGACCCAGGTTTGGTCCTCCCGGCTCTCCTCACGGATCAGGGCTTTGAGAAACAGCCCTGCCTTGATGCTATTGATCGATGCGTCTACCTTTTCGATTTGGTTGCTATACACTTCAAGCGCGCGACCATACGTGACCGCGGCGCGACCGTATAGCTTCAGGTCGGCGTACGTATGCGGCACGGCAAGCATGGCTTCCTGAACTGCGACATCCGTCGGCTCACGTTTCGCAAGGATGTCCCAGGGAACGAGCGCGCGGTCGTACTGTTTGGATGAGATATCTGCCCAGCCGGCCCACAGCAGAGCCTGGTCGGAGAACGGTCCTTCGAGCCGGACGCGGTCCAGTGCCTGCTTTGCCCGATCAAAACTCCCCGATTCGAACAGCAAAGAGCCAAGCACCAGGTTGGCCTTGTCGCGGATCGCGAGGCCGGCGGGATCGTTTGCTTGCAGCGCCCCGGCTTTGTCCAGTTGCTCGACCGCTTCCTGTTTTTTGCCGGCCTGCAATAAAGCGATACCGAGGTTGTAAGCGACAAACCCCGCCAGGCTCGGATCGTTCTGCAGGTGATTGAGGACTTCAACAGCGTCATTCGGCCGGCCCGTCGCCAGATAGATGTTCGCCCGCAGAAACTCGACGTCATCCTTTATCTTTGCAGGCACCGTACCCTGGATCCGTCCCAGCGCCTGCAGCGCGTCGTCGAGCTGATCCTTTTGGAAGTGAATGCGGGCAAGCCTGAACGCAGCTTCGTTTCGCACGGCTTCATCGACGGCACCGTCAAGCACTCTCTGGATGGCGCGCCCAGCTTTGTAGTGCATGCGGTAATCGAGCTCGAAATCGCCGACTGAGAATTCGGCCTCGTTGATGTGATAGTGAAGCGTATCCAGTTGTGGATCGTCCAGACGGTGGTACTGTGCAAGTTCAGTGTCGAGCCGCTGGATTGCTTCGAAATACTGGCCCTGGTAGGCGTGATAGAAGGCTTCGTCAAAAAAGAGATCGTCCTTCCCGTTCTTAGGCGGCTTCTGGTCACCAGCCAAAGCGGGACCGGCAGCCAGGGCTAGAACCATGCCGAATCCGATTATGCGGCGGATCGCTCGCATCGATTACAACTCTCCAAGCGTGATCGGTGTGCTGCCGGAATCCGGTCCGGCCACTGTCAGTTCCACCAGCTTTGGCTTAACTTCCTTGTGGAAGGTAAAGTGTTCCGCGCGGTTGAAATCAGCGCCGCCCTTCAGCTTGCCGTCGACAAGCACGTTGAGCTGGTGATCCCCCGTGGCCACATTGCCGACATAGATCCGTTGCACCCCGCCCTTGCGCAATGCCTCGAGCTCTTTGGCGCTATAGATGTAGTGCGCAACCAGCTGACCATCGATCTGAAGCCGCACGGCATCGAGGCGCATCTGGTCGCCTTTGGTCAATGCAACGAAGATCGCCACCTGTGTCCCTGACGGGTAAAGCAGTTTATCCTCCAGCTGGTTCAGCTCCGCCGCGATGCTGAGAACGTCTGATTTGGTATGCTGAACCTGTTCATCAAGGTCCCTCATCTGCTGCTGGTCGGGATTGGCAGTGGCAGTTTTCTTCTCGGTGTTTTTGTTTTTCTGTTCGACGGTTTTGTCTTTCTGTTCGGTGTTCTTACCGGCTTGCAGCGGCGCAGCGTGCAATCGCGAGAGAGCCGCAAACGATAACGCCAGAACCAGAGCACTCACAATTGATAAATGCGCTCTATTTTTCATCTCTATCTCCCACTCAGCCCTAACACAGTCATTTCCGACCGCACTGAGTATTGGGCAGACCTCCGGCGGCAACAACAGTACACGGGTGCTAAAGCGCCCTATACTCGGGGGCCAATACCTCCGTCCTAAGGAGTACACGGGTGCTAAGTTCGCTGCTACAGGAGTACATGGGTGCTAAGTGAGCTTCTACCCTAGTGCCCGATACCTCCGTGCGAAGCCTCGCTAATTTGGGGAAGGCGGCATGGCAGTGAAACGAGAAAGCAGCATCAGGAGGATTCGGCAAACCCTCGATTCTCGTGCAACAATGATCGCCCAGCCGTTCGTGCTGAATGGAGGACAACGAGAAACACTTATGTTAAAAGACGTGCTGTCAGTGGGAACGCTTTCAGCTACACAGGGAGAAAAGCGGTACGGTATAAACGAATTTTTGGTCGAACGTCAGCTTTACCGGCTTCCGATGTGGCTCATCAATGGAGTCGGCGAAGGCCCAACGCTCGTCGTTACAGGAGGCGTGCATGCGGCTGAGTACGCCAGCATCGCGGCCGCGCTGGAACTGGGACGCTCGCTCGATCCGGCAAGCCTTTCCGGCCGCGTGATCGTGGTGCCGATTGTGGATATGCCGGCCTTCACTGCCCGTTCTATTTACGTCTGTCCTCTGGACGGCAAGAATCCGAATCGCGTATTTCCCGGCGATCCGCACGGGAGCGCCTCTGAACAGATTGCAGATTGGGTGTTTCGCAACGTAATCTCGCAGGCCGCTCATTACGTAGATTTGCATGGCGGAGACCTGATAGAAGCCCTGGTTCCGTTCACGATTTTCTTCCGATCCGGCGACAAGCGTGTTGACGAAGCGTCGCTGGAAATGGCCAGAGCCTTTGGCATTCCTTTTCTGGTGTGCAGTGAGACGCCCGGATCAACTTTTTGCGCGGCATCACGCGCGGGCATTCCGTCCATCCTGACCGAAGCCGGCGGACAGGGGATCTGGACCGCCGAGGACGTCCGCTGCCATACCAATGGCCTCAACCGCCTGATGCGCCACCTGAAAATGATTCCGGGCACTGATCCGAAGACCGTGCCGGTCACACTTCTAGAGCACTTCCTTTGGTTGCGTAGTGAATACGAGGGTTTCTGGTATCCCGCGGTCGCGGTGAACGATCGAGTCAAGGCTGGGCAGAACCTGGGCGTGATTGAGGACTGCGAAGGACACGTCCTGCAAACTGCGATCAGCCCAGCCGATGGCGTGGTTCTTTTCTTGGTCTCCTCGTTGGCCATCAACCGGAGTGACCCTTTGTTGGCAGTGGGTGCTTAACTCTTGGTCAGATGTAATAAACCTTACCGCTGACGCGCGGCATAAAGAATTAAGGAGAGGTTGGTTGCGGGGGGTGGATTTGAACCACCGACCTTTGGGTTATGAGCCCAACGAGCTACCAGGCTGCTCCACCCCGCAACTCAAGACTAACAGGGCGTTTAGCGCTGGTCAAATGGGCCATTCGGCGCCGGCGTGCTCATTCCTCAACCTTGAAATGGCACTGCGCCGCAGATTTCTTCGCGGATCAACGCGGAATGTGAGCGCCTCCGCTGGCCCCTCGCGTGACTCGTGTGTTCCTACTTCGCTACATAAAAATCAGGAAATTCCTTCTTGAGATTCGCGACCTTGGGAGCATCGTTGAAAAATATGTAGGGTTCGTCCGGATGCTTGGCAGCGTAGTCCTGGTGATACGCTTCCGCGGGATAAAACGCTTTGAGCGCGATCACCTGGGTTGCAATGGGGCGGGAAAAGATCCTGGCCTTGTTCAATTGTGCGATGTACGCGTCGGCGATGCGCTGCTGCTGCGCGCTCGTGTAAGAGATCATCGACCGGTATTGCGTTCCTTCGTCCGGACCCTGCTGGTTGATTTCGGTCGGGTTGTGCGCCACGGAAAAGAAAATCTTCAGCAGGTCGCCGTAGGAGATTTCTGAAGGATCATAAACAACACGGACCGACTCAGCGTGGCCCGTGTTTCCTTCGCTCACCATCTCGTAATGCGCGGTGGAAGCCTCTCCGCCCGCGTAGCCGGCAGTGGCCGAAATAACGCCTTTCACGTGCTCGAAGACAGCCTGCACACCCCAGAAGCACCCGCCGGAGAAAACAGCGCTCTCCTGTCCTGGTGCTTTAGCCAGGTGCTCATCAACCGCGGGAGAAGGGAACGGATGAGCGTTGCCGGCCTGGGCCTGCCGGCACGCAATCATTGAAGCAAACGCGAGCACAGCAGCCAGCGTTACCGTGCGATGCAAATGTTTCGAATACATGGCATCCTCCATTTCCAGAGGCTCTATTTCTTTACGAACTTCAGCGAAGCCGAGTTCATGCAGTAGCGCAAACCGGTTGGCCGCGGGCCGTCAGGGAAGACATGGCCCAGGTGCGCATCACAGCGCGGACAGGACACCGCGATTCTGTGCATTCCGTAGCTGTTGTCTTCGGTGACCTTCACGTTTTCCTCGGCGATCGGCGCCCAGAAGCTGGGCCAGCCTGTACCGGATTCGAATTTGGTATCGGCATCGAACAGCGCCGTTCCGCAGCAGGAGCAGCGAAAAATTCCTTTATCGTGCAGGTCCCAGTATTCCCCGGTAAAGGCGCGTTCCGTCCCGTCATGACGGGTGATCTCAAAGGCCTGCGGGGAGAGCTGCTGCTTCCACTCGTCGTCGGTTTTAACGACTTTGGGGAGAGTTGCAGTTTCCCGGCGCTCGCCTGAGTCGGAGAACTCCACAATGGTCACTTTTTCCGCTCTGGCGCCGGTGCCGGCATGGGTATCGGGTGCTTCGGTGTTTCTCATAACAAAAGTATAGTTCCTTCAAAATATGTACGCACGTGATGCCGGTTCGGATTGCCCCGATGGAGAGCGCGTTCGGCGGGTCGCTTCATGCGATTGTGGGCTGAACCGTTTTGTAGAATGTGAGCGATGAACGATAGCCTGGGAAGAGCATGCGAACTTGTGAAGAAGTCACGACGCGTGGTGGTGTTGACCGGCGCCGGGATTTCGACGGAATCGGGCATTCCGGATTTTCGCGGACCGCAGGGCGTTTGGACGCGCAATCCCAAAGCGGAAATGCTCTCCAATATCCGGTACTACGTGGCCGACCCCGAGGTACGCAAACTGGCATGGCAGGAGCGGCTCTCGCACGCGGCCTGGACGGCGAAGCCCAACGCCGGGCACATGGCGTTGGTCGAGCTGGAGAAGAATGGACGCCTGCACATGCTGGTCACCCAGAACATTGACGGCCTGCATCAACGAGCGGGAAACTCGCCAGAAAAAGTTGTGGAGGTGCATGGCACCATTCATGAGGCCATATGCCTGAACTGCGGCTGGCGCGGGCCCATGCAGGCCACCCTCGAGCGCGTGCGCGCCGGAGAAGAAGATCCGCCGTGCAAGAGCTGCGGAGGCATTCTCAAGAGCGCGACGATTTCGTTTGGCCAACCGTTGGTGCCGGAAGTGATTGACCGCGCGCTGCAAGCGGCTGAACAGGCCGACTTGGTGCTCGCTATCGGCACCAGCCTGAGCGTCTATCCGGTGGCCAATGCCGTGCCGCTGGCCAAGTCAGCAGGAGCGAGCGTGATCATTCTCAACGCGCAGCCTACTGCGATGGATCAACTGGCCGATGTAGCGTTGCGTGGAGCAATCGGGGAACTGCTACCCGAACTTTGCCAATAAAATCTGCGGGAACATTCTCCCTGAGCTGCAGGTTTCATACCCGCCTGCTCTACAGCGCCAGAGCACAGCGCGCGGTCATTGCAAATCAGTTCTGGCCGCTTGCCGTCTTCATTTCTGTCGCGGGTTTGGCGTTCTTCACCCAGTGGTCAAACCAGGTCACCATCTCCCACAGTGTATCCTCAACAGATTCGCGCGCCAGATAGCCGTGCGCCTCATAAGGCAGTTGCACGTAACGCACCAGTCCGCCGTTACCCTTGATGGCCTCATACATGCGTTCGCTCTGGACGGGAAAAGTGCCGGAGTTGTCGTCGGCCATGCCGTGAATCAGCAAAATAGGCGATTTGATCTTGTCGGCCTCCATGAAGGGCGAGACCTTGATGTACATCTGCGGCGCTTCCCACAGCGTACGCCGTTCACTCTGGAAGCCAAAAGGAGTAAGTGTGCGGTTGTAAGCGCCGCTGCGGGCCACTCCGGCGCGAAACAGATCAGAGTGGGCCAGAAGGTTCGCAGTCATGAACGCGCCATAGCTGTGGCCCCCCACGCCAACGCGATTGCGATCGGTCACGCCCATCTCGACGGCCTTGTCGATGGCTGCCTTCGCGCTCTCGACAATCTGTTCAACATAGGTATTGTTCATCGTCTCCGGATCTCCCACGATGGGCATGGTGGCATTGTCCAGAACGGCGTAGCCCTGCGTTACGAGAAAAAGCTGCGAGGGCCCATTGAGAACGGTGAAGTGGTAAGGCGATCCCGATACCTGACCGGCAGTGGCCGCGTCGTTGAACTCCAGGGGGTAGGCCCACACAATGGTCGGAAGGCGCTCGCCTTGTTTGTAGTCGCGCGGCAGGTAGAGCGTGAAGCTGAGCTGCACGCCATCCGCCCGCTTGTAGGTCACGAGCTGCTTGGTGATGCCGCGCAACTCGGGCTGCGGGTCAGGAAAGCGCGTAAGCTGCCTCGCTTCGCTGGCGGCATTCGCGGTGCGCAGAAAGTAGTTGGGCGGATCTGACGGGCTCTCATGGCGGGTGATGAATTTTGTTCCGTCCCCCGACGCTAGCGCGATCACCGACTCATACTGCTTGTCAGCGCAGTGAAACAGCCGCTCCGTCTTGCCGGTGGCCAGATCATAGCGATCGAGAAAAGGGAACTCGCCTTTGGGTGAAGCGCCGGAACCGGCCAGAAAGATTGAATCGCCCTGCTGCCACATGATGTGCCTGCCATTGGCCAGCGTGCGCTGCAGCGGCACACCGGGGTCATTGTAGCGATCGCGGATGGCGCGCTGCCAGATGAGACGGGGCTGCCCGCCGAGTTTGTTAAGGTCGATAAGGAAAGTGCGCAGCCAGCGGCGATTGCGGTCATAATCACGCACCAGGGCAATTCCATTCTCGCCCCATTCGAGGCCGCGCCCGCCACCGAAGCCGAAAAAGCCCCCACCGAAGCCGGGCAAATAACGCTGCTCAAGTTTGACCAGTTCAACCGGCTGGGCTTTGAAGGGAGCGCTCAGCGTCATCAGGTGGTCGCGAAACGGAGCTTTGGTTTTGGGATCGCCGCCGTCCAGCGCTTCCGCCCACACCAGAGTGGCCGGTTGCTGAGGAGCCCACTCGTAGTCACGCGGGCCGGTGAGCACGCCCTCAATGGGCACGTGATCGGCAAGCGGCAAACTCGCCAGCTTGTACTCCAGATTGCCCTTCGCGTCCCAGACTTCCACCTCGCGGGGAAAGTCACTTTCCGGCACGATGTAAGAATAAGGATGGGCGATGCGGCTGACCAGAAAATGCCGGCCATCGGGCGATGGTTCCACCATCGCGAAGATCGCGCACTTGCCCACGCTGCTTGCGGTCGTCATGCTCGCCTTGAGCGGACCCATCTTGCTGCTGTGCAGGTGCACGAGCGTCAGCTGCGCGCGCGCGTAGTAGTCAAACAGCGCTTCATCGTGCGGGTCCTTGAGCAAGTCTTCGTAGGTGCGAACCGGCGCTTTCTTGCCGTCACTTTGCTGGACAATCGGGCCATCAGGCGAGATCGGAGGTTGAGGGACCTTGCCACGATTCGCAGGAATTGTTTGGACCAGCAGCGTGTGGCTGTCCGGCATCCACTGGATGGTCTCTCCCATGATCGCGTTGAGCTTGACGCCTTCAAGGCGCACAGCCGAGGCGCTCGCGCCGTTCCCAAGCCAGAGCTCGATTCCATCCACCGTAGTGTTGGTGAAAGCAAACTGCTTTCCATCCGGCGACCACACAGGCGAGCTCAGGTAAGCGTTGGCCGGCAGTCCCGTAACTTCGCGCGTCTTACCCGTCGCTACATCCACCAGGCTGAGCGACGTGAGCCGTGGAGGATGATGTCGTCCGTTCGTCGCTGGATTGATGCGCAGCCCGGCAATGCGGAGCATGGGTTGGGCCAGGTCAGTGATGGGAGGATACTGCAGCCGGTCGGCCACCAGAAGCCGATCAGAACCGGGGCTGACCAGAACGAGAGGAGTCGGCGGAGCGCTGAGAAGGTCGTGGATGGGTTCTGGAGCCTTGTGGTATTGACCATATACACAAGTGGCAAACAGCAGGGAAGTGAGCACACGCAGGATGCGATTCATGGCAGGCCTTTGGGAATCAATTTTGAAATGGAAAGTGTAAATCAGGCAGTCAAGTTGGCGTTTTCGACGTTCGAGACAGAGGCAACTGGGCACGAGTAGGCACGCGAATGTTAACCTATGCAGTCCAAAGGAGCTGCTGAAACGATGAACCTGTCCCGCCGCCGATTTCTTGAGAACGCTGGAATTGTCACCGCAGTTGCTGCCGCGCATCCGGGAGCGGTTTTCGCGCAGAGTGCACCGGAAGAGAAGTCGCTCCCTGCGCCGATCGCTCGCCTAAAGTCGCGCAAAGCCGAAGCACAGCCGATTACGCCTGCGGAACGCGAGCAGCGCCTGGAACGCGCGCGCCAGCTTATCGGCCAGAACAAGCTCGATGCCATCATGATGATTGGCGGCACGTCCTTGCTTTATTTCACAGGTATCCACTGGTGGTTGAGCGAGCGGTTGTTTGCCCTGATTCTGCCGGCTAAAGGAACTCCGTTCTATGTATGTCCGGCGTTCGAGAATGATCGCGCGCACGAGCAGATTGCCATGGGAATGGGTGAAAAGAACCCTGAGGTGCGCTTGTGGCAAGAGGACGAGAGCCCGTATCAGCGTGTGGCGGAGGGCCTGAAGGATCGCGGCATCACCACTGGCAAATTCGGCATGGAGGAAACCGTTCGTTTCGTTTACACGGACGGCGTGGCCAAAGCCGCACCGTCGCTTCAGATCGTGAGCGCCACACCCGTAACCGCAGGCTGCCGCATGATCAAGAGTGCGCATGAATTGCAACTGATGAAGCTGGCGAACGAAGTCACGCTGGCTGCTTACGAAGCGGCCTTTCTTTCCAGTCATGAAGGCATGACCCAGCACGACTTCGGCCGTTTGGTTGAGATGGCCCACGCGGAGCAGGGTTTTCAGGGCAGCGCCAGCATCAATGTGGGCGAGTACTCGGCGCTGCCGCACGGATCGGCTCAGCCGCAGGTATTGCGTGAAGGAACGATTTTGTTGATGGATGGCGGTTGCAAGGTGCAGGACTATGAATCCGATATCAGCCGCACCGTCGTTCTCGGAAACCCGAACAAAATCAGCGACAAAATGAAGAAGGTATTTGAAATCGTGCATCGCGCGCAATCAACCGCTCTGGCAGCAGCCAAGCCTGGCGTGCAGTGCCAGGCTGTCGATTCCGCCGCACGCAAAGTGATTACTGATGCGGGCTACGGCCCAGACTACAAGCACTTCACTCATCGTCTGGGACATGGAATCGGCATGGATGGGCACGAATGGCCGTATCTGGTACGGGGCAACACGCTGCCGCTACACCCGAATATGTGCTTCAGCGACGAGCCGGGAATCTACATTCGTGGCGAGTTCGGAGTTCGCCTGGAAGACGACATGCACATCACAGAAAACGGAGCGGAGCTGTTTACGCCGCAAAGTCCGAGCCTGGAAAATCCCTTTGGGAAAACTTAGAAATCGCCGTGATCGCGCGTAATCGGCTTTAGCGATCCCTTACGCGCGATCAGGCTGCGATTACGGCGATCTCAGCGATTATTTCAGCGCCGCAGCAATAAACCCGCTCACATCCTTCTTTAGCTCGCTCAGAGATTTGTCCTGGATGTACATCATGTGCCCAGCGGGGTAGAAGCCGAGGCTGATGCGCTTGTGTTCGTCAGCGTTGAGTCCCATATGATTGATGGTGTATTGAGTGCCGAAATATGGCGTGGCCAGATCAAAGTAGCCATTCGCAATAAACAGCTTCATGAATGGATTCTTGTCGAAAGCGTCTTTCAGGGACTCGGCAGTATCGGGGAAGCCGCCGCGCTGGACGCCCCAATCCCATTCGTTAAACCGGAAGCCTCCGCCCAGGATGTAATATTCGAGATCTGATTTATAGCCGAGTTCGGTGCGAACGTACTGGTTGAACATTGCTGTGTATGGCGGGCGGATGGCGCTCATGCTGGGATCAGAGTTCGGAAAGCTGGTGCCCCCGGCCGCCGGGCCGTCTTCATTCTCGCGGGTGTCGCCGGTGAAGCGGCCGTCAAGCCGCCCGACAAGCTTCCTCTGATCACGCAAAAGCTCTGTGGTGAACTCCGATTCGGTGATGCGCAGATTATGCTGCTCAATGAACTGTTTACTCAATCCGGTGTAGCGAACCAGATGATCAACTACGTCGGTCCGCTCTTGCGCCGTAAGCCGGTCGCCCTTTGCCAGCGCATCATTGTAGGGGCCAATGGCCCAGGCTTCCACCTCACCATGCAGCTTGTCGAGGCTTGGAAACTCCGTCCCAAGTTTCTTGTGATACCAGGCAATATCGGCGTAAGAAGGCAGGAACAGCACATAGGGCAAGTCGTTGCCGACCGTGAAATCAGTCGTCTGGAAATTCATAATACTGGAAATCAACATGATGCCGTTGAACGCAACGCCATGTTCAAACAAGTATCCGGAGAGACCAGCCGCCCGCGTGGTTCCATAGCTCTCGCCAACCATGAACAGCGGTGATGCCCAGCGATCATAGTGGGTGAGATAGAGCCGGATGAATTCGCCCACGGATTCGATGTCGCCTCGGAGGCCGATAAATTTCTTAGTCTGGTCGCGCTTAACAGCGCGGCTATAGCCAGTGCCCACGGGATCAATGAAAACGAGATCGGTCTGATCGAGCCAGGTGTATTCGTTGTCGACAAGCTGGTATGGAGGTGCGGGCATCATGCCTTCGGGCTGCATGCGCACGCGCTTGGGACCGATGGCGCCAAGGTGCAGCCATACGGAAGCTGATCCTGGTCCGCCGTTAAAAGAGAAGGTCAGCGGGCGCTTTTCCGGGGATTGGCCATCCAGAGTGTAGGCAATGTAAAAAATATGGGCTTCCACTTCGCCGTTGTCGACATTTTTCAGCGGCATCATGCCGGCGGTGGCGGTGTAGCGCAGTGTCTTTCCGCCAACATGCATTTCGTGATGCGTCACGACCGGTGGCTGTTCCGGAACCTCATGCTTTGGCTCCGCCGGAGGAGCCGTGGGCTTTGCGCCCGCCTGGCTGGCGGAAGGAGATGGACTGGGCGCAGCAGCGGGGCGGTTCCGCTGTGCCTTTGCTGATGGGGAGGTTAGGAGCAGAAGAGCGATAGTACAGGAAGACACCAACAGGGCGCGACGAAGCATCATGATCGACTCCGGAGATTCAGGCGTGGGTTAAAAAACAGGTGAGTGTAGCTGGGCAGACGAAGAAAGGCAAATCAGTGGCGTAAATGCTGATTGGGAGGAGGACCTGTATTCGGCTGCGTGCCGGCGTGTCTCTCAATTGAAAATACCAGCAGAAAAAGAAGAATCAGAATTGCCAGATGAGCAGCGCAAAGCGGCCGGCCGAGTTTCGGGTTCGGGATCGAGGCACGAAGGCGGTTAGATGCCGGGGATGAGCAAGGTATCTGGGTTCGCGGCATGCCAAGCCCGAACTGATGAATGATATCTTAGCTTCTTTGGAGATGGGTATTCATGCGTAAAACATTGATGAGGCTCTCCCTGTTCACCGCAACTGCGTTGAGTTTTGGCTCGATAAGAATCTACGCGCAACAGCCTGCTGCGTCGTCCCACGCCCCGCTAACGATGACATTGCAGGACGCTCTCAAGCGAGCGCGAGCGAACAGCGTGACGCTCCAGGCAGCCTTGACGGAGCAGGGCATCGCCAGCGAAAACAAAGTCCAGGCCCGCGCGGCGCTGCTGCCGAAAGTGAACTACAACAACGAGTTTATTTACACGCAGCCCGCCGAGGCGCCCACGGGATCAGCCAATCCGGGAGCAGCAGCCAGCGGCCAGGTCCCGCGTTTCATCGCCAACAACGCTGTGCATGAATACCTGAGCGAGGGTGTGGCGGAGGAACAGCTTGGCTTTGTGCAATATGCCGATTATCGCCGGGCGCGCGCACTTGAGGCAGTGGCACGGGCGAAGGCGGAGATTGCTGCGCGCGGGCTGGTGCTAACTGTTGTCCAGAATTACTACGGTTTGATTGCGGCGCAGCGCAAGTATGCCACTGTGCAACTTGCGGCTACGGAGGCGCAACGTTTCCTGGAACTGAGCCGAAAGCTCGAAAACGGAGGCGAGGTGGCGCACTCGGACGAGATCAAGGCGCAGATCCAGTTCAATGATCGCCAGCGCGATCTGCGCGAGGCCGACCTTGCGATGGAAAAAGCGCGGCTCGACCTCGCCGTGCTGCTGTTTCCCAACTTCAATGAGAACTTCACCGTTGTAGATGACTCCGAGATGGCACCCGCATTGGAGAACTTTGACGAGTTTGCTCACCTCGCGGAGACGCGGAACGCCGACGTTCGAGCTTCTACAGCAGCCCTGGAAGCGTCGCGCTTTGAGCTTTCTTCGGCACGAGCGGGATATTTCCCGTCACTGACTCTCGATTATTTTTATGGCATTGATGCTCCGCAGTTTGCCGTGCATGCGCCGGAGGGCACACGCAACCTGGGCTATGCCGCCTCAGCGACATTGAATATCCCCATCTGGAACTGGGGCGCCACGCGCAGCAAAGTGATTCAGGCTGATCTCCAGCGCAAACAGGCGCAGCGAGAGCTCTCATTGGCGCAACGCAAACTTCTGGCGGACATGCGTACTTTATATAACGAAGCGGCGGCGGCGCATGATGAACTTGAGCTGCTTAAGAATTCTGCGGAACTGGCCAGCGAAAGCCTGCGCTTGACCACGCTCCGCTATCAGGGAGGGGAAGCTACGGTGCTGGAAGTGGTAGATGCGCAAAATACCCTCACACAGGCACGCAACGCCTATAGCGATGGGGTGGTTCGCTACCGCACGACTCTGGCCAACCTGCAAACCCTTACAGGTACAATGTGATTAGCTCTATGGCCCCATCCAGCCTGAAGAAGGCAGCATGGCTCGCAGCCTGTCTTCTCCCTGCGCTCCTCCTATTTGCCGCAGGTTGCGGCGATTCGGAGAAAGCCGTTACGCCTGAAGTTTCCGTGCAGGCTGTGGCCGCGCATACAGAGAACATTTCGCGCTTGGTGAATACAGAAGCCATCATCTTTCCCATTGCACAGGCGCTTATCACGCCTAAAGTCAGCTCTCCGGTGAAAAAGTTTTACGTCATGCGCGGCCAGAAGGTGAGGAAA